>Ga0184612_10000312_pt1 | contig 22409 bp, 11 predicted proteins | sample PLM3_60_coex_FD_133163 | JGI IMG/M metagenome (GOLD analysis project Ga0184612, IMG submission 133163) | Groundwater sediment microbial communities from an aquifer in East River, Colorado, USA - PLM3_60_coex | ecosystem: Environmental > Terrestrial > Soil > Riparian zone | place: USA: East... | reverse complement strand
TTCGCCTTCCTGCTCTCCTGGGGCAATTTTCCACTGTCGCTGTTCACCACCGGTGCCGACACGACGGTGCCGGAATATCTCTATGCCAAGATGGTGGCGGGATATACGCCGGGCGTGCCGGTGCTGGGAACGGTGTCGACAGTGGGCGCTGGCCTGCTGCTGTTCGGCGGCTACTTCATCATCTGGGTGCTGCGCAACCGCCGCACCGGCTAGGCGCCGAGGCGGATCCAGGTCAGCTCATGCTTGTTGTGATGCAGATGCATTAGGCGGCTGCCGGTGATCGCCGCGAACCGCGCGGCCGCCTCGTGATCGGTATCGCCCTGGAACTTGATCGTGCAGACCAAGTTGCGCACCAGGCCCGACTTCAGCCAGCGTTCCACCAGCTCCAGCAGTTTGGCGGGATAGCAGGCGATATCGCTGCACAGCCATTCCACCGGTCCGATGTCCCGCGGCTCTAGCGCGAAGGCGCTCATGGCGCGATGCTCGACGCGCGGCAGAGCAGCGATATCAGGATCGAGCGGTGCGCGGTCGACGGCGATGACGCGCGCGCCCAGGGACTGCAGCACCCAGGTCCAGCCGCCGGGGCTGGCGCCCAGATCCAGGCACAGTTCGCCGGGCTGCGGCCGCCGGTCGACCAGGGTCAGCGCCTCCCACAGTTTTAGATAGGCGCGATTGGGCGGCGCGGATTTGTTTTCGACAAACGCAATGGCGCCGTTGGCAAAGGCACTGGAACAGCGCGCTGCGGCCAGCAGCCGATTAGCATCCAGCAAAGTCCAGGACCCCAGCGGCGCTTTGGGCAAGGGCACCGGAAACGGCAGCGGCTTGGCGCTGACATGGGGCAGCTTGTCCCGGATCAGGCTGGCGCGGCGATGCAGCCGCTGGGGATAGAGCGCCCAATTGCGCTGCTTTGCCCGCAATGCCGACGCTGCCTGGGATATGGACTCGAACTCGATTTCGACCGGATCGTACCAGATATTCGCCGCCCAGGCGGCCGGCCTTGGTGGCGCTGAGGTCAGAAGCAAGCGCCCGTGACGCCCGCGAATGCTGTCGCGTCCGAGCTCCTGCTCCAGCTGCGCTTCAAATCCTTCAGCCGCCAGGTAGCCGGTTTGATGCTGCGTTGCTGCGTTTCCGCCGCCCATTGCAGCGGAGTCAACTCGAATTCCGCGCCGCGATCAGCAGGGCGGCAAGCTCGGCGAATCCGGCGCCGCCGCGCGCGCGGGTCACATAGGCGGGCGGGGATGCGATGCGATCCAGGAAGGCGGCGATATTGGCGACGCCGACAGCGTGCGGAAAATAGGCGAACATCGGCTGATCGTTCGGCGAGTCGCCGGCAAAGACGAAACGTTCCCGTTGCGCGTCGAGATCGATGTCGAAGGCCTCTCGCATCATCGTCTTGGTCATGCCCAGTTTGTCATAGCTGCCGAACCAGCCATTCACATGGATAGAGCTGACCTTCGCCGTGGCACCACTCTCCTCGAAGATCCGCACGATCCGGTCGATCGCCTTGTTCGGCAGCGGCGGCACATCCTCGCAGAAATCGATGGCGAGATCCGCCTCGCGATAGAGTTGATCGGAAGCGATGCCGGCGCCTGGCACTTCCTTCAGGATTCGCTCGCGAACCGCAACCAGCCGCGCCCGGTTCGCCGACCGCGTCGCTTCATCCATCAGGAACCGCTTGTCCAGTTTCCGCTTCGCCTGATCGTAGCGGAAATAAAAGGCGCCGTTCTCGCCCACCACCGCATCGACGGGCCACATGCGGGCGATGTGATCGCACCAGCCCGCCGGCCGGCCGGTGATGGGAATGACCAGGAGGCCCGCCGCCTGCAATCGTTCCAGCGCGCCATAGGCTTCGGCGGGCAAGCGGCCTTCCGTGGTCAGCGTGTCGTCGATATCCGTCAGCACACCGGCAATTACGCGGCGGGCGGCGAGGGGAAATTGTTCCAGGGGCACCATGCGGAGGGCGAGGAAAGCCGATTCCTCTGCCACATTCAATGGTGAAGCAGCGGCCTGCCTATGCGCCGACCTGGATGTCGTCTGTTGCCGCGGTCCCGGCGGTCAGACCGCCTACCACGCCCGTAAACGTCAGCAATTGAACATCGGCCGTGGCGTTACCGTCGCTGTCGATCCAAAGCTGGGTATTGGCGCCGGCGCCGATCAGGATGACGCGGCCGGCTCGGGCGCCTGCTGCGACTCCCAGCGTGTCGAACAGGCCGTCGAGATCGACGAAGTCCTGGTCGGCGCCGGATTTGTTGAAGCCGGTGACGATATCGCCGGCCTGCAACAGGCTGGTGAAAATGGCTGTATCGTTGCCCGCGCCGAAAACCAGGCGGTCGACGCCGGTGCCGCCATCGAACCGATCATTGCCATTGCCGCCGGTGAGAGTGTCATTGCCCAGGCCGCCCGAGAGCGTGTCCGCGCCGTCGCCGCCGGATAGGTTGTTTTTACCGTCATTGCCGGTGATGACGTTGTCGCCGGTATTGCCGGTGCCGTTGATGTTGCCGGTCCCCGTCAGAGTCAGATTTTCTACATCGGGCTGCGCGGCGATTGTGAAGCTCACCGTGGATTCAACGCGGTCGGTGCCGCCGCCGGCCAGTTCGGTTATCTTGTCGCCCGTGCTGTCGACGACATAAACATCATTGCCATTGCCGCCGATCAGCGTGTCCGTGCCGGCTGCGCCGGTCAGCGTGTCGTCGCCGTCGCGCCCATCCAGGCTGTTGTTGCCGCTGTTGCCGTTGACCCGGTTATCGCCGCCATCGCCGAAACCGTTGAAACTGCCGCCATTGACCAGGGTCAGATTCTCGATGTTGGCCACCGATGTCAGGTCGAATGTCATCTGCGCATTGATGGTATCGACACCTTCGCCGGCATTCTCCTCGATCACATCGACGAAGGTCGTACCGATGACATAGATATCATTGCCCAGGCCGCCGCGCATGGTGTCGACGCCGGTGCCGCCGGTCAGCGTGTCGTTGCCGCCATTGCCGATCAGTAGATTGGCGCCGGTATTGCCTGTGATGCTGTTGGCGTTGTTGTCACCGGTGCCGTTCAGCGCCGCCGCGCCGGTCAGCGTCAGGTTCTCGATGTTGGCGACAGTGTTGAGGTCGAAGGTAACCGAAGAGCTCACGGTATCGGTGCCTTCGCCGGCATTCTCTACCAGTTTGTCGGTCAGTGTGTTGACGGTGAAGGTGTCGTTGCCAGCGCCGCCAATCAGCGTGTCGATGCCATTACCGCCATTGAGGGCATTGTTGCCGCTGTTGCCGGTGATGACGTTGTTCAGATTATTGCCGGTGCCATTGATATTGGCCGTGCCGGTCAAAGTCAGGTTCTCGATCTGCGCCAGCGCGGCAATGGAGAAGGTGACGGAGGATCGCACCGTATCGGTGCCGCCCCCGGCCAACTCCGTGATGACATCGGTGGTGGAGTCGACGACGAAGCTGTCGTTGCCCGTGCCGCCCACCAGGCTATCGATTCCCGCGCCACCCTCCAATGTGTCATTGCCGATGCCGCCGACGAGGCTGTTCTTGCCGCTGTTGCCCGTGATGACGTTATTCGCGTCATTGCCGGTGCCATTGGTATTGGCGGCGCCGGTCAGCGTCAGATTCTCGATCTCGGGCAGCGGCACGATGGTGAAGGTCACGGAAGACAGCACCGTGTCCGTGCCCTGGCCGGCAGTCTCGGTGATGATATCCGTCACGCCGTCGACGACATAGCTGTCGTCGCCCATGCCGCCAGCCAGGCTGTCCGTGCCCGCGCCGCCCGACAGTGTGTCATTGCCCGAGCCGCCCAGCAGCGTGTCATCGCCGCCGCCGGCTGTGAGCTGATCGTTTCCGCCACGGCCGTCGATCAGAGCATCGATTCCCGCCGCCGAGGGAATGGCCAGATTGTTGTCGCCATCGTCCGTATGCAGCACGGTCAGCGATACGGTCGCCACACTGTTGCCGCCGCTGACATCACTGACGGTGTAGTCGAACGAGGCCGCGCCGGCGCTGGTGCCGCTGAAGGTCACGCTGCCGGCGCCGAGCGATGCGCTCGCATTCACCATATTGCCGACTGCGGTGATCGACAGGGCCTCGCCCTCGATATCCGAATCATTGGCCAGAAGTTTCGATGTTGGCGCTGTGAAGGGAGTGCCGTCGGAAACGATGAAGCTCTCGCCCGCGACGACCGGCGCATCATTCACGCCATTGATCGTGACAGTGACGGTCGCTGTGGCCGTGCCGCCCTTGCCGTCATCCACCAGCACGGTGAAGCTGTCGGTGGCGCTGGCGCCCACGGGCAGCGATTGCAGCGACGCATCCGGCGTGTACTCGAAGCTGCCGTCGGCATTCACGGTGGCGCTGCCCAGGGATGGGCCGCTGTCCAGGCTGTGGGTCAGCTTGTCGCCGTCGATATCGGACGAAATGACCGTTCCGAGGATCTTGCTGTCTTCATCACCGGCAACTGTGACATCGCCCGTGACCGGCGCATCGTTGATGCCGTTGATCGTCACCGTAACGGTCGCCGTCGCCGTACCGCCATTGCCGTCATCCACCAGCACGGTGAAACTGTCGGTGGCGCTGCCGCCGGCGGGCAGCGATTGCAGCGCTGCACCCGGTGTATAGGTGAAGGTGCCATCGGTGTTGACGATCGCGCTGCCCAGCGACGGCCCGCTGCCCAGGCTGTGGATCAGCGTATCGCCGTCGATATCGGACGAAACAACCGTACCGCCGATCTTGTTGTCTTCGTCGCCGGCGACCCCGACATCGGCCGTGACCGGCGTGTCGTTCACACCATTGATCGTCACGGTTACGATCGAGGTTGTGGTGCCGCCATTGCCGTCATCCACTAGCACGGTGAAGCTGTCGGTGGCGCTGCCGCCGGCGGGCAACGACTGCAGCGCGGCGCCCGGCGTATAGGTGAAGGTGCCGTCGGCGTTGACAGTTGCGCTGCCCAAGGAGGGGCCGCTGTCCAGGCTGTGGATCAGCGGGTCACCGTCGATATCGGACGAAACCACGCTTCCGCTGATCTTGCTGTCCTCATCGCCGGCGACCGCGACATCGGCGGTGACCGGTGCATCGTTCACGCCATTGATCGTCACGGTCACGGTCGCCGTCGCCGTGCCGCCACGGCCGTCATCGACCAGCACCGTGAAGCTGTCGGTGGCGCTGGCGCCCACGGGCAGCGACTGAAAGGCCGCGCCCGGCGTATAGGTGAAAGTACCGTCGGCGTTCACCACGGCGATGCCGGAAGCGGGCCCGCTCGCCAGCGAGAAGGTCAGGGGATCGCCATCGGGATCGGTCGCGGTCACCGCGCCGGATGCCGCACTCTCTTCATCCGTCGTCGCGGTCTGCGGATCGGCGATCGGCGCGCGATTGGGAGCCGCGGCAAGATCCGCCGGCAGGAATTCGTCATGGATGGGATCGTCTGTCGATTCGACTGTCGCCTCCGTGGCGTCCAGCGCGCCGCCGGAAATCTCGAGGCCGCTCAGCGTTTCGCCGTCGACGAACGGTGTGAAAGCGGCGCCCTGGTTCGGCACAAAGACCGCGGCATTGTTGCTTTGCGACTGCGGTGCGTCACTGTCGTCGGCGGGCGCCGGCAGTTCCGACAGCGGCGCCAGTGCCTCATCCTGTCCCGCAGGCGAAAGGATGTTCTGTTCGAGCGAATCGCCAGGATCCTGCGCTGGCGGCATCCCGGTCACACCGTTCTCCGGCTGGTTCTGCGCAAGCAACGTCACCGCCCCGCCGTCAGCGACGGGCATTGTCGTCTTTGGTTTTTCGCCTAGCATCTGTGGCATCGTTGCGAGCCTGACTTTGTGCTTGGGAACTGCAGCGGCGTTCCATAGGGGGTACGCCATAAGATCCTATGACATTGTCGCCGACGGCCATTACCCGGGGGTTAAATCCGAGTCCTTGTCGTTGCAAATTTATCCGGTATTACAATGCGTTAAGGCGCATTAACCGTGGCGAAAATGGAAGTGTATTGCTATTGGTTTAGGGGATTCAGTTAGAAAGCTTGGTGTCTGGAAAGCGACCTATCGCCGCAGGAACGACGGATCAGGGAATGTCTGAGGGCCATGAAGAAGCGAGCTAAACCCGTGATTCGCCGGGTCAAAGCCGATGGCTACAGCCTCGTCACCTATAGCTATGGCAAGGGCGACGAGGTGCTGTTCTTGCTTAACGGCGGTCCCGGGCTGCCCTGCGACTATCTGCGGGATCCGCTGATCGCCCTCGCCGATCAGGGCTTCCGCGTTGTCACCTACGATCAGCTGGGCTGCGGCCGCTCCGACAAGCCGAAGGACAAGAGCCTGTGGAACATCTCCCGCTATGTGGAAGAGGTGGAGACGGTGCTGCGCGCCCTCGACCTGCCGCCGGTGCATCTGCTCGGCCATTCCTGGGGCGGCTGGCTCAGCATCGAATTCGCCCTGACCTATCTCGGTTCGATCCGCTCTCTCATCCTCTCAAATACTTGCGGCGACATGCCCCATCTGACGAATGAACTCAACCGGCTGCGTGGCGCCCTTGGGCCGGAGACCGTGGCGATGCTGCAGCGCTTCGAGGCTATTAGAAGATTCGATCATCCCGCCTATCAGGCCGCCATCACTGTGCTGAACTACCGCCATGTACTGCGGCTTGACGATTGGCCGAAATCGGCGATGGCGTCGCTGAAGGATTGGAACATGGATCCCTACATGGAAATGCAGGGACCGAACGAGTTCCTCTATGTCGGCAATCTCAAGGATTGGAACCGCATTCCCGATATGGATCGCATTACCGTGCCGGCGCTGGTGATGTGCGGACAGCATGATGAGATGACGCCGGTCTGCGCCATGCGCATGCAGCGTGCGTTGCCCGATGCGGAGATCACCGTGTTTCCCAACAGCGCCCATATGCCGATGTATGAAGAGGCCGATGCCTATCTGGCGCGGGTGGCGAAGTTTCTCAACAAGCACCGCACACGCAAGCGTCGCCGCTGACGGAAGCCGCATGCTGATCGTCACCTATAACATTCAATTCGGCTGCGGTCGCGACGGCGCGGTCGATCTCGCCCGCATCGCCCGCACGGTGGCGGCCGCCGATGTGATCGTTCTCCAGGAAGTGGAGCGCCATTGGCGTCCTGCCCATGGCGATCAGGCGGAACAGCTGGCGCGCCTGCTGCCGGGCTTTCGCTGGGTGCATGCGCCCTCGGTGGACCTCGATGGCACCAGCGTCGCCGTGGATGGAACCGTCGATAACAGGCGGCGCCAAGTAGGGCTGATGATCCTCTCCCGTGCGCCGATCCTCTCCACCCGCCGGCTGACGCTCGACAAGTTTCCCGTGCGCGGCTGGATCGCTGAAGATTCGGTGCTGCTGGAGGCGATTCTGCCGGCCGGCAAAGGGGCGCTGCGCGTCTACAACACCCATCTCTCCTACCTGTCTCAGCGGCAGCGGCAGCGGCAGCTGGCGCAGATCACGCAGTTCATCCAATCCGCCCCGTTGCGCGGCGGCGTCATTGTCGGCGACGGCGTCGATGCAGACGCCTTTCGTGCCGACTGGGTCGACCTCGACGCAGAGGATATTCCGCCCATGCCGGCGTCCGCCATCCTGCTGGGCGATTTCAACATGACGCCGCGCTCGCCGGAGTACGAGTCCCTGGTGGGAGCACTCGATCCCGTCTATGGCCGGCTGGTGGAGGCCGACCGCTTTGCCGATGTGCTGACCCTGGCGGGGCTGGCGGAGAACGAGGGTATCACTTTTCCGGGTTCCCGCGGCAAGCAGCCGAAGCGCATCGATCATGGTTTCGTCACGCCGGATCTGGCCGGGCGGGTCAAACGGGCCTGGATCGACGACAAGGCAGACGGCTCCGACCACCAGCCCGTCTGGGTCGAGCTTAATACCTAACTATTTGGTCCGCGGCGACTGCCGCCGTTGCAAGATCAGGTCAATCGGCCAGAATAGGCTTGGAAAGCCGGTGAAATTCGGCCCAATAGTAGGAAATAAGTCTGTCAAGGGAAGGTCTAGCTCATCGAGGTGATGACAACCTACATGCAGTGACGGACGCGGACCCGGGAAATCTGGCCGCGTGGCTGTTTAGGGGGCTGCCGATGAAACACATCATTGCCGCAATCGCGATTGCCGCGATGCTTGAGGCCGTAGTCCCGGCGCCTGCCAGCGCGGAGCCGGAAGATCGCTTGGCCTCCGACAAACTGTCCTTCGCCGTCGCGCCCTATGTCTGGTTCGCCAGCCTCCAAGGCGACATTGCCGCCTTCCCGGCGCTGCCGCCGGTCGAGGTTGACGCCAGCTTCCGGGAAATCTTCGAAAATCTCGATCCCTCGCTGATGATGGCCGGCGAAATCCGCTTTGGGCGTTTGGGTTTTCTGACCGACATCGTCTATGTCCATCTCGAAGCCGATGGGCCGACACCCGGCCCGCTCTTTTCCGGCGTCGAAGCCGACGTGAAGAACTTCATCGGCACGTTCGAGGCCGCTTATCGCGTGGTCGAGACGGATGGCGTCGATCTCGATCTCCTCGGCGGCATCCGAGTCTGGTCGGTGCGTACGGAGTTGTCCTTCAGCCCGGGCGTTCTAGCGGCGCGGGCGGCGGAAAACACGGAATCCTGGGTCGATCCGATTGTCGGCGTCCGCGGGCGCATCGACGTCGGCTCCGGTTTCTTTCTGGCCGCCTGGGGTAATGTCGGCGGTTTCGGCGTCGTGTCTGATCTTGATTGGGATATCTTCGGCGGCGTCGGCTACGAATGGAACGACTGGCTGTCATCGATCGTCGGCTACCGCCATCTCGAGATCGACTACGATGATGGCGGCTTCCTCTATGACGTGGTGCAGACCGGCCCGGTCATCGGCGCCCTGCTGCGGTTCTAAGGCGGTGCCTAAAGCCCCTCCTGCCGCCGGCGCTTCGTCACGAAGGCTGCGCCGCAGGACAACCTCGCGGTGGTGGGCGCCTCTTCATCCAGCACGCGCCAGAAGGGCGTGATCGCGTCCAATGCCGCGCCCCGCTTGTGGGCTTCGAGTGCCGCCTCCGCCACCGTCCGCAGATGAAAGCCCATGGTGATCGGGCAGGTCACCTCCGCCCGGTACTTGCGCGCCAGCCGCTTGCGTAGCGTCTTCACATCCATGCTCTTGCCAGGGGGAATCCCGGCAATGAACTTGGCGACGATGGCCGGAGAAGGGATGAGCATGATCTCGCCCTTCTTCATGCCCGCGATGTCCATCGGCGCCGGCTTGACCTCGTGCGGCCGCGAAGTCCGCAGCTTCTCGGTCCAGGATTTTTTCTTCTTCATACGTCACCTATCGGCGGGCAAAACTAAAGCAGCGGCAGGCAGATTTCCGTCAGCAGCTCCGTCGGCGGCGTGTCCCGCGGACTGTTGAGATACTCTTCGACGATCGGCGCATCGGCAATCTCCTTCCCCGATTGCAGCAGCCAGGTGCCATAGAGCCACTGATAGGCCACGCGCATGTCGCCATAGGGCCCCTTGTGCCGCAGCACCGCATAACTGCCGCCGGCAATATCTGTGGCCTTCACCGGCGCTTCGATCGGCAGGGCCTTGTCGACCAGGATACAGGCCCGCGACCGCAATTCCTCTTCCGGCACGGAAGAAGGATCGTCGTAGTAAAGGCCGACGGATCGCGTCCCCGGCGCGATCAAGCTCCGCGCCCCGAGCCAGCGATAGAGCGCTTCGAACGCCTGGCCGATCTCCATATAGGAACCGGTGTGATCGACGCCCACGGCCTTCGCCGCCGGCAGCTTCTTGATAACGACATCGTACATGGCAGAGCCCTGCTCCCGTTCTTGCTGTTGAAATCGGGTATGGCTGCCGTTCTTGCGATACTGCGCCGGCGGCATGCCATAGACAGAGCCGAAGATGCGGGTGAAGGATTGAAGGTTCTTATAGCCGCTGCGCTCGGCGATCTCCTCTATCGTCATCGCGGTGTTCGCCAGATAGCCGGCCGCCCGGTGCAACCGCAGGCGTTTCACCGTCGCCGCGATCGTCTCGCCATGGATGGCGTGATAGACCCGGTGCCAGTGGTGCGGCGACAGGCACGCCACCTCCGCCAGCTTGTTGAGATCGAGCCGCTCGTCCAGGTGATCATGGATATAGGCGATCACCCGCCCCAGCCGCTCCTCATAATCGGTCCAGCCGCTATGATCCTTCATTCCCGCCCGCTTCATTCGGGTGTCGGCAGAGGGCTAGCATAGCCCGGATTGACAAATCTTGCGGAGTTGGGGTTCAGGCCAATTTACAGGGCATCTCTTTGAATAACTTGATCTTTTGGCAATGCCTACAACCTAGAGTTTGATTCTGCGAATTTTCAGCAGGGCTGACGGAACTTTCCGCCTGCTCTATGATTTTGGTTACAGGAGTTTTGGGTCTGAGGGTCTCAATGACGGGGCGGGGGGCAATAGGTCGGCCTGCGCGAGCGGCGTATTGTCGTTCCGCGGGTCTCTTTGCGCCAGGGGCTCCGGATCAGGCTCCCTCGCCTGCAATCCAGGTCTTATTTCTCCGCACATTGAAAATCGATGATGACTCACGCAGAGCAGACAGCTTTGCGGGGCATCCTCTGGGAGCACCCCATGCAGTCCAACACTGAAAACAGCGCTGCGATCGTCAGCGAAAAACCCAAGGGCTCCTTGTCCGCGGATGCCGGCTCCCAGGATGAGTCAAATGTCGATCTGACGGCGCTGCTCGAGGTTCTGCAAAGCGTCCGAGAGGGCGATTTTTCGATACGACTTCCCCGCAATCAATTCGGGATGCTGGGTAAGGTCGCAGACACCCTCAATGACATAGTGGAAGCCAACCAGCGGATCGCGCAGCAGCTCGAACGCGTCGGACAGGTCGTCGGTCGCGAAGGCAAGACCAAACAGCGCGTGAAGTTCGGCCTGCTGGGCGGCGCTTGGGGAGAAATGGAGAGCTCGGTCAACACGCTGATAGACGATCTGCTGCGGCCCACGACGGAAGTCACGCGCGCGATCGCGGCGGTCGCCCAGGGAAACCTGCTGCAAACGGTCCAACTTGATGTCGACGGCCGGCCGCTCCAGGGGGAGTTCCTCCGCTCGGCCACCATCGTCAATACCATGATCAAGCAACTGAGCATCTTCACGTCAGAGGTGACGCGCGTCGCGCGCGAGGTCGGTACGGACGGCAAGCTCGGCGGCCAGGCTCAAGTGCGCGAGGTCACGGGCGTTTGGAAGGACCTGACCGAGAGCGTCAATTATATGGCGAACAACCTGACGGCTCAGGTGCGAAACATCGCGGATGTCACCATTGCGGTGGCGAACGGCGATCTCTCGAAGAAAATCACCGTCGACGTTCGCGGCGAGATCCTCCAGCTCAAGGAAGCCATCAACACAATGGTGGATCAGCTGCGGTCGTTTGCATCGGAGGTCACGCGCGTCGCGCGCGAGGTGGGCACCGACGGCAAGCTTGGCGGACAGGCGATCGTGCCCGGCGTGGCCGGCACCTGGAAGGACCTCACCGACAGCGTCAACTCGATGGCGAGCAACCTCACCGCGCAGGTTCGCAACATCGCGGAAGTCACCACCGCCGTCGCGCGCGGCGATTTGTCCCGCAAGATCACCGTGGATGTGCGCGGCGAAATTCTCGAACTCAAGGACACCATCAACACGATGGTGGATCAGTTGAATGCATTTGCTTCGGAGGTCACGCGCGTGGTGCGCGAGGTCGGCACCGAAGGCAAGCTTGGCGGCCAGGCCCAGGTCCCCGGCGTCGGCGGCACCTGGAAGGATCTCACCGACAACGTCAATCTGCTTGCCGCGAATCTCACGACCCAAGTTCGCAATATCGCCGAAGTCACCACTGCGGTGGCGCGCGGCGATCTGTCGAAGAAGATCACCGTGAATGTCAGCGGCGAGGTGCTGCAGCTGAAGGAAACCATCAACACGATGGTCGATCAGCTGAACGCCTTCGCCGGCGAAGTCACGCGCGTGGCCCGCGAAGTGGGAACCGAAGGCAGATTGGGCGGCCAAGCCAATGTGCTGGGCGTGGCGGGCACCTGGAAGGACTTGACGGACAACGTCAATTCGATGGCCAGCAACCTGACCGCGCAAGTGCGGAACATCGCCGAAGTGACCACGGCCGTGGCTCGCGGCGATCTCTCGCGCAAGATCACCGTCGATGTGCGCGGCGAAATTCTGGAGCTGAAGAACACGATCAACACGATGGTCGATCAGTTGAACGCATTCGCGTCGGAAGTGACGCGTGTCGCGCGCGAAGTCGGCACGGAAGGCAAGCTTGGCGGACAGGCGCAGGTGCCGGGAGTCGCCGGCACTTGGAAGGACCTGACCGACAACGTCAATTTCATGGCAAGCAACCTCACCGGCCAGGTCCGTAACATCGCCGAGGTCGCCACCGCCATCGCAAGCGGAGACCTTTCAAAGAAGATCACCGTCGACGTCCGTGGCGAGATTCTGCTCCTCAAGGACACGCTGAATACAATGGTCGAGCAGCTCCGCTCGTTTGCCGCGGAAGTGACGCGCGTCGCCCGCGAAGTCGGCACCGAAGGACGGCTGGGCGGACAAGCAGTTGTGCCGGGAGTCGCCGGCACCTGGAAAGATCTTACCGACAACGTCAATCTGCTGGCGGCAAATCTGACGACACAGGTGCGCAATATTGCCGAAGTGACAACCGCGGTCGCTCGCGGCGATCTGTCGCGCAAGATCACGGTCGATGTGAAGGGAGAGATTCTCGAGCTGAAAAACACCATCAATACGATGGTGGATCAGCTCAATGCTTTTGCATCGGAAGTAACCCGTGTTGCCCGCGAGGTCGGCACCGAAGGTAAGCTGGGCGGTCAAGCGCAAGTGCCCGGCGTTGCGGGCACCTGGAAAAACCTCACGGATACGGTCAACGTTATGGCGGCGAATCTGACCGAACAGGTTCGCGGCATCGTCAAGGTGGTGACCGCCGTTGCGGATGGCGACCTGAAACAGAATTTGCGGGTGCAGTCCAAGGGCGAAGTCGCCGCGCTGGCCGAAACCATCAACAACATGACGGAAACGCTGGCAACCTTCGCCGATCAGGTGACGACCGTGGCGCGCGAAGTCGGCGTCGAGGGTCGGCTGGGCGGGCAGGCGAACGTGCCGGGCGCGGCCGGCACCTGGAAGCATCTGACCGGCAACGTCAACCTCCTGGCAGCAAACCTGACGACGCAGGTTCGCAACATAGCGGAGGTTGCGACCGCCGTGACAAAGGGCGATCTGACCCGCTCGATTCAGGTCGACGCCCGCGGCGAAGTGGCCGAACTGAAAGACAACATCAACACGATGATCGACAATCTGCGCCTGACGACGGAGCGCAATACTGAGCAGGATTGGCTGAAGACAAACCTGGCCCGTTTCACGGGTCTGGTGCAAGGCCAGCGGGATCTCGCAACCGTCGGTCGCTTGCTGCTGTCGGAACTGGTGCCATTGGTCAATGCCCATCAGGGCGTCATTTATCAGATGGACACGGCCGAGCCAGCCGCCCTCACGCTGCTCGCAAGCTACGCCAATGACCAAGAGAACGGCTATCCGGCAAAGCTTATGCTGGGAGACGGATTCATAGGTCAGTGCGCCATCGAACAGCGCCGCATCCTGATCAGGAATGTCCCGCCGGAAACGGTGCCCGTCGGCTCCGTCCTGCTTCAGGCCCTGCCGCGCAGCCTCCTTGTCTTCCCGGTGATTTTCGAAGGCCAAACGAAAGCGGTGGTCATGCTGGCTTCGCTGCAGGAGTTCGGCGCGGTGCATCTCGCATTCCTGGAGCAACTGACGGCGAGCATCGGAATCGTGCTCAACAGCATCGAGGCAACGATGCAAACGGAGGGCCTGCTGACGCAATCGCAGCAGCTTGCGCGCGAACTGCAAACGCAGCAGAAGGAACTGCAGCAGACCAACGAGCAGCTCGAGCAGAAGGCGCAGCAGCTGGCCGAACGCAATGTGGAGGTCGAACGCAAGAATCAGGAAATCGAACAAGCCCGCAGGGCGGTCGAGGAGAAGGCGATCGAGCTGTCGCTCACCTCCAAGTACAAATCCGAATTCCTGGCCAACATGTCCCACGAGCTGCGAACGCCGCTTAACAGCATCCTGATCCTGGGGCAGCAGCTCGGCGACAATCCTGATGGCAATCTGACCGGAAAGCAGGTCGAATTTGCCCGGACGATACATGGCGCCGGAACCGATCTGTTGAACCTGATCAGCGACATCCTGGATCTGTCAAAGATCGAATCGGGCACGGTGACTATCGATGCCGAGGAGATTTTTGTCTCCAATGTGCTGGATGTGGTGGCGCGTCCGTTCCGGCATGAGGCGGAGCGGCGCCGGCTTTCCTTCGACGTCCAGATCGATCCAAACGTCGGCCGCAGCATCACCACAGATTCAAAGCGGCTTCAGCAAGTGCTCAAGAACCTCCTGTCGAATGCCTTCAAATTTACCGAGCATGGCGGCATTAGGCTGAGCGTCTTGGCGCCGATCCGCGGTTGGAGAGAGGACCACACGGTGCTGAATCAAGCGCCGGCCGTTGTCGCCTTCGAAGTCTCCGACACCGGCATCGGAATTCCGCTTGAAAAGCAGAAACTGATTTTCGAGGCCTTTCAACAGGCGGATGCCAGCACCAGTCGGAAATATGGCGGCACCGGTCTTGGCCTGGCGATCAGCCGCGAACTGTCCAACCTTCTCGGCGGCGAGATTCAGCTGCGCAGCACGCCGGGTGTCGGCAGCAGCTTCACACTGTATTTGCCGGTCAACTGGTCCGGCGCAACCGCTCCCTTGCGCACGCTGCACGGTGCTGCGCTATCCGCCCTGCAGCCGAACGCAAAGTTGACCGATCGCCCGGCGGAACGAATCATTGAGAATGTCCCCGACGATCGTCATGAGTTGCAACCCGAAGACGACATATTGCTGATTCTCGAGGACGACCCGCACTATGCCCGGGCCATGGCCAGTATGGCTCGCGAAAATGGCTTCAAGGCGCTCATCGCTCATCGTGGCGCGGATGCGCTGGCTCTGGCCCGTCAATACAAGCCAACCGCCGTATCGCTCGATATCTTTCTGCCGGATATGCTTGGTTGGACGGTTCTCAGTCAATTGAAGCAGGACCCGGCGACGCGGCATATTCCGGTGCAGATTGTTACTCTGGACGATGACCGCCAGCACGGCCTGGCGCGCGGCGCCTTCTCGTTCATGAGCAAGCCGACCGCGAGCGAGGATCTGAACTCGGCCCTGTCGCGGATCAAGAGTTATGCCGCTTCCCGTCGAAGGAAGCTGCTGATCGTCGAGGACAATGCGGCGGAACGGATGAGCATTGCCGAACTGCTCGGTCACGACGACATCGATACGGTGGTCGTCGAGACCGGCGAGGGGGCTTTGGCTGCGCTTCGCCAGCAGCCTTGCGACTGCGTGGTTCTCGATCTACGGCTGCCGGACATGTCCGGATTCTCCGTCCTGGAACATATCCGGGACGATGAAGCGCTCCGGGACTTGCCCGTCGTTGTCTATACCGGCCGCGAGCTGTCGCCGGAGGAAGATGCTCAACTTCACACGATGGCGCGCAGCGTCGTCGTAAAAGGCGTGGAGTCGCCGGAGCGGCTCCTCGACGAGACCGCGCTGTTCCTGCACCGGGTCGTGTCGGATCTGCCGCCCGAAAAGCAGCGGATGCTGGAGCGTCTCCACAGTTCCGATGACGATCTGGTCGGCCGAACGGTATTGCTGGTTGACGACGACGCCCGAAATATTTTCGCATTGAGCAGCGTGCTGGAGCGGCGCGGCATGAAGGTGCTGACGGCGACGACCGGCAAGGAAGCTATCTCCCTGATCAATTCGACGTCCAACCTGGCCATTGTGCTGATGGATATCATGATGCCTGAGATGGATGGATACAAGACGATGCAGGCCATCAGGGAAAACGCAAACTTCCGGCGCCTCCCGATCGTCGCGCTGACCGCCAAGGCGATGAAGGGCGACCGGGAGAAGTGCCTGGAGGCGGGGGCCTCCGATTATCTCGCAAAACCGGTAAATACGGAGCAGTTGCTTTCTGCACTGCGCATGTGGCTTCATCGCTAGCTGGGGGCGATCGACGTGGATCCCGTTCACAAGGTCAACATCCTGCTTGTCGACGATCAGCCGGGGAAACTCCTGAGCTATCAGGTTATTCTTGAAGAGCTCGGCGAAAATCTGCTGGTGGCGAACTCCGCCCAGGAAGCGTTCGATCACTTGAATCGGGCCGATATCGCCGTCGTCCTGGTCGATGTCTTCATGCCGGATCTGGATGGTTTCGAATTGGCGCGCATGATCCGCGAGCATCCCCGATTCCAAAGGACGGCGATCATCCTGATCTCGGCTGTTCTGCTCACCGATGTGGATTTTCTTCGCGGCTATCAGCACGGTGCCGTCGACTATATCTCCGTTCCCGTCATTCCGGAGATCCTCCGGGCAAAAGTGAAGGTCTTCGCCGATCTCTACCGCAAGACCCAGCAGCTGGAACAGTTCAATCAACAGCTTGAACAGCGGGTCGCCGAGCGCACCGCGGCCCTGCAATCATCCACTGCCGCGCTGCGCAAAAGCGAGGAGCGGCTCCGGCTTGCGCTGGACGCCGCCCAGATGGGCTGGTGGGACTATGACGTCGCCGCCAATCGCGTGACCTGGTCGCCCAGCCTGGTGCGCATCATGGGCTTTTCGCCGGAGTCGTTCGGAGCGACCTTCGAAGGCGCGCTCGATCATGTCCATCCCGAGGATCGTCAGAAGTTCCTCGGCTTGGTCCGGCAAGGGATCTCGGAAGGCCGGGATGGCACCTGTGAAATTCGTTTCGTGCGCCCGGACGGGTCGGTTCGATGGTCGCTGGCCGCCGGTCAGGTCATCCGCGACGCCGGCGGCGGGGTCACGCACTTTGTCGGCGTAGACCTCGATATCACCGAGCGAAAGCAGGCGGAAGACCGGCAAGGCTTGCTGCTGCGCGAGCTCGATCACCGGGCCAAGAACCTGCTGGCGGTCATTCAGTCGATTGTGCGTCTCAGCCGGGCGCCGACGATCGGCGAGTTTGTTGCAGCGGTTGAAGGCCGGATCCTTGCGCTATCCCGGGCCCATACTTTGTTGTCCGAAACCCGCTGGGCCAGCGTCGACCTGAAGCGGCTGGTTGATGAGGAAATGGCTCCGTTCACCAGCGGTCAGCAAGCCAATCTGGTGGTCGATGGCCCTCCTATTGCATTGACGCCCGCAATGGCTCAACCCGTGGCCATGGTGCTGCATGAATTGTTGACGAATGCCGTCAAGTATGGGGCGTTATCGGTTCCTCATGGCCGGATCAATTTGGATTGGGCATTCGAAGGCGATTCACTCGTGCTGCGGTGGATTGAATCCGGCGGCCCACCCGCGAAGGCTCCCAAGAAAAGTGGATTCGGCATTTCAGTTATTTCCGCCAGTCTGCAGAATTTCAGCGGGAATGTGATTTTCGAATGGCGCCCCGACGGCCTTCGCTGTGATATCAGAATCCCGCGAGGAAATTTTGGCGCACGGAAGTTCCCCGGCTCCGGTCAGGAGGAGATTGTGCTGTCCAACGCTGTCGCGAAATCCATACCCATCGATGGCGGAACAATTCTGCTTCTGGAAGACGAAGCGCTGGTCGGCGCCTTGATAAAGGATTTGCTCAGCGGCATCGGCTATACGGTCATTGGGCCAATCTCAGAAATAGGCCTTGGAACCGCTGCCGCCAGGGACAAGGAGCTCAGCGCGGCTATCCTGGACATCAATCTGGATGGCGCATTGAGCTATCCGGTCGCCGAAATCCTGACGAAGCGACAGATTCCCTTCGTGTTCCTCACCGGATACAACACGGGGGCAATCGATCCCAGCTATGCTCACATCCCGGTTCTGCAAAAGCCAATCGATGCGGACGCGTTGAAGGCCCTGTTTCACCGCGTCGATCCGGTCCTCTCCGTGACCGAGCCTGAAATCCAGATTCCGATCCTCGTTCAATCCGCGCGTTCGTGAGGGCGGCTTCGCGGCCTACCGGGATGAGAGAAGGCGGATCGGTGAAACCTACATATTCAGCCGGTCGTCGGGGTTAGTCGCATCATCTCTCGGCCGCCCGCCCGATCGTTGTGGCGGCAAATGCAGCACGCGGCGGATCTCATCAGTCTGAAAGCCGATTGCCATCGGGCAGCGGCAGTTGGGCAGAACGGCGACGTCATAGAGTTCCTCGACCGCGCCGTCCATGCGCAGCCAATGCACGGCATCGCCGGACCGCAGATCGACAATCCCAACGGCGCAGCGCGGTGTCGCCTTCTTCTCCGCCAGCCGTTCCTGCAGGACCAGGCCGCCGAACTCCCGGTTGCGGCGCGGCTTCGACAGGCCGACCACCGCAAAATCGCCGATGAAATCCAGCCCGCGCAGATAGCCGGGCAGGAAACAGATCGGCCTGAACTTGCGCGCCTCAAAATCGACCCAGCCGAATTCCCCGGTACCGGAATTGTGCAGGTAAAGCCGGTCGCGGTACCAGCGCGGCGAATGGGGCATCGACAATCCGCGCAGCACGATCTGGCTATTGGCCACGTCGATGACGCAGCCGCCGTCGCGGCGATGATCGCGCCAGCCGTCGGGAACATCGCCTTCGGAAATGGCGGTCACATGGGCGGGCCGGCCGTTGCGCATGGCCAGCCCGTTCAGATGGCAGCGATCCTCCGCCGCGACCTTGCTGATAAAAGGCGGCGTCCAGAGCGGCACGAAGCTATGAGTCTCGCTCAGCGCGGCCAGGCAACTGAACAGCGTATTGATGAAGACCAGCCGGCCTTTGCCGCCGATCGCCATGTCGTGAGCGTCGATGTCGCCGGTCACATAGCTCGCCTGCGGCACGAAGATGCGGTCGAACCCCTTGTGGGTCTTGCCCCGCTCGAGAATGTTTTCGAACCGCCAGATCTGATAGAGCGAACTGACGAACAGGCTGTCTCCATTGACGGTCATGCCCATGCAACGGGGCAGCGTGCGGCGAAACATCGACAGCTTCCCGTTGGGCTGTGTGCCGATCAGGAACAGCATGGCCGCCTGATAGGTAGTGAAGGCCAGGCTCAACTGGTGTTCCTGCATCCAGCTGGTGAACTGACGCGAGGCGCTGATTTCAAGCGCAGGGCCTTTGCCCGATCTCCGGTCGCCACTGCGAGCATCGCCTTTGCCGGCCTGACCGACGCCCGCGGAGACGCGTTTATTGTCAGACGGTATTACAACGACGCCCGGCGACTCGATTTCTTTAACCAAGCTTTGCAGCTCCCCGACATTGTCTTTGTTCTTCCGCCGGCCTGGATTTGCATCGCCATTCGGAAAAACCCCTGCATCTTCCGGGCACTATAAATCCCGTTGCGGAATCTTGCCACCACTGGGGCTGAGCGACCGGTGGTTGCCAATAAACCATTGGGAAGCGCTGCCGCAGCGCAAGTAACCCTGCCACTTTTATGAAATATTCCCATTGGCAAACATTGACTTGACCCCGTTCGAGTGCCGGATACTATCGATCTCAGAATACTTCGCGGGCCTATGCCAAGACTTAAATCGTGCCTGCGGATGCGTGTGGTTGCCGGAAGATAATCCCGCCATCGCTGCCAGGTGCGGTGTGCAGGTGCCGCCCCAAGACGGCGGGTCCGGCGGGAGGCGTGGAGCACCGATCGAGCTATCTCAAATCGAAGCGACGCGGCTAGGTCTGCTGTCCAGTCATCCATGGCCGGGCAGACGAGATCAGGCGCGCAGATAACAATGGTTTTTATTCGAGGCAATTGGCATGGCTATCATTGACGGAACTCTGTTCGACGACATCATGACGCCGACCGTCGGCCGTTTCAGCAATGGCGGCGTCGTGACGCAGCGGCCGGAAAACCGCACGACCGCCCTCGCGGACCTTGTGCATGGGCTGGCGGGCAAGGATGGCATCAATGGCGGCGACGGCAACGATGACATCTTTGGCGATGAAGGCAACGACACGCTTTTTGGCGCCAATGGCGACGACACCGTGCATGGCGGTCTGGGCAATGACAAAGCTCGCGGGAACGACGGCGCCGACCAGCTGATCGGCGACGAGGGGTTTGATGTGTTGTTCGGCGACAACGGCGACGACACGATCTTCGGCGACGCCTTCAGCGCGGTGGTCAACACCGCCGGATCTAACTACTACATCGGTCCGGCGATCGCCGGCGAGAGAGATTCCCTCAATGGCGGCGCTGGAAACGATCGGCTGGTGGGCGATCAGGGTACCGCAACTGTCATTTCCTCCGCCGGCTATTTCGCAAACATCATCGGCGGAAAAGACACGATCGCCGGCGCTGCCGGCAATGACACGATCATCGGCGATCAGAACAGCGCGACCACCGACGGCAACAATGCGCGAATCGGACCCGGGCCCTACAGTTCCGGAAGCGGCGCCGATTTCCTCCATGGCGGCGACGGAAACGATTTCATCTCCGGCGACCAGTACTTTGCCGCAACCTATGGCCCGGGCTCCATCATCAACGGCAGCAATGACAAGATCGACGGCAGCACCGGCAACGACACGCTGATCGGCGATCAGGTCACCGCGCTGGCAAAGGGCGAATATGCCTATGGTTCCGGCATCTTTGACGGCGGCAGCGATTCCATCATCGGCGGCCTCGGCAATGACCTGATCGTCGGCGATCAGGATCACGCGGAATCTTTCGCGGCCGGCGTGCGCATCGGTGCCGGTGACTCCCTGGGCGACACGCTGAATGGCGGCAACGGCAACGACACGATATTTGGCGATCAGACGACGGCAATCACCCACGGCAATGCGACGGGGCCGTATTCCGGCACCGGCTCCGCGCCCATCGTCGGCGATGACGACAAGATCTTCGGCGGTGCCAATGATGATTCGCTGGTCGGCGATCAGAACCTCGCCGAAACCTTCGGCCCCCAGTCGGCCATCGTCGGCGGTGCCGACTTGATGCTCGGCGGCGCCGGAGCGGACACGATCATCGGCGATCAGGAGACCGCGAAGACGCACGGCTACGCCTCCAACATCGGCGCGAACGGCTACGGCTATGCCTTTATTGACAACATCAACGGCGGCGATGGTAACGACCAGATCATCGGCGATCAGCTCCTTGCCGTGACCTTCGGCGACAATTCCTTCATCATCGGCAGCAAGGACTCAATCGCCGGCGCCGGCGGCAATGATTCCATTGCCGGCGATCAGGGCACGGCCATCACCTATGGCTCCTCGTCTCTCTTCGGCGGCGGTATCGTCAGCGGCGGCGATGTGATCGACGGCGGCATCGGCAACGACACCATCGCCGGCGATCAGTTCTCTGCCCGGACGGTCGGCACCAACAACGACATCGCCAATGCCTTTCCCTACGGCGAAATTGTCGGCGACATCATCAATGGCGGCGACGGCAACGACAGTGTCTTCGGCGATCAGCTGACCGCCCTTACCGAAGGCGTCGGCTCGGATATCCTCGGTGGCCATGACTCGATCCTCGGCGGGAATGGCGCCGACGTTCTCGTCGGCGACGGCGACAAGGCAACGGCGCTGGGCGCCGGCAGCAGCGTCGTTGGCGGCAACGATACGCTCGACGGCGGCAACCATAACGACACATTGCGCGGCGATTGGCTGACGGCCTCGGCCGCCTTTGTAGTTGGCGGCAACGATCTCCTGCGGGGCGGCGCCGGCAACGACTCGATCGACGGCCAAGGTGGCGACGATGTACTCGCCGGTGGGGCGAACAACGATACGCTGGAGGGCGGCGACGGGTTCGACACCGCTCTTTTCACCACCACCGCGGCCGTATCGGTTAATTTGACCACCGGTGTCGCACTTGGCGAAGGTAAGGACACCCTTTCCGGCATCGAAGCGGTCCGCAGCGGGAAGGGCAACGACATCCTGACCGGCGACGGCAACGATAATCTCCTCGACTCAGGTGCCGGCAACGACAAGCTGTTCGCGGCCGGCGGCGACGATACGGTGATCGGCGGCATCGGCAACGATCTGCTGGACGGCGGCGATGGGTCTGATCTCGCGATCTTCCAAGTTAACACCAACGTTCTCATCGATCTGCGGACCGGCCTGTCGACGGCGCTGGGCAAAGACACGCTGTCCGGAATCGAAGGCCTGCAGACCGGCGCCGGTAATGACACCCTGATCGGCGACGGCAACGCCAATCTGCTTATCAGCAGCGCCGGCAATGACCTGCTCGAGGGCGGCGTCGGCGACGATACGCTGGATGGCGGCGACGGAACCGACACGGTGATCTTCACCACATCGGCCGATGTCTCGGTCGATCTCAGTGCGGGAACCGCGACCGGCGAGGGCAAGGACTCCCTAATTGGCATCGAGAATGCCAAGAGCGGCGACGGCAACGACACGCTGACCGGCAGCGATGTCGCGAACCTGTTGGAGAGCAACGGCGGTGACGATAAGCTCTCGGGTCTTGAGGGCGACGATACGCTCGTCGG
>Ga0184612_10000310_pt1 | contig 22473 bp, 24 predicted proteins | sample PLM3_60_coex_FD_133163 | JGI IMG/M metagenome (GOLD analysis project Ga0184612, IMG submission 133163) | Groundwater sediment microbial communities from an aquifer in East River, Colorado, USA - PLM3_60_coex | ecosystem: Environmental > Terrestrial > Soil > Riparian zone | place: USA: East... | reverse complement strand
GGGCTGCTCTCACGGCTACGGGGGCTCGATGCACCTCTACGACATCGAGCGCGGCAACCTCGGCGCGAACGCCGTCGTCGGCGGCGGGCTCCCGGCAATCGTCGGCGCCGCCCTCGCCTTCAAGTTCCGCGACGAGCCGCGCGTCGCCGTCGCCTTCTTCGGTGACGGCGCGACGAACACGGGCACGTTCCACGAGTCCCTGAACCTCGCCCAGCTGTGGAAGGTTCCCGCGATCTTCGTCCTCGAGAACAACGGCTGGGCGGAGTCGACGCCGGCGGTGCAACAGCTTCCGCTCCCGGTCGCGGAGCTCGGAAAACGCGCGGAGGCATACGGGATGAAGCTCATCGAGGCGGACGGGCAGGACGTGGAGGCCGTCTACCTCGCGGCGCTCGCGGCCCGCGATCATGCGCTCGCAGGCAAGGGCCCCGTGTTCCTCCACCTCCGCACCTACCGGCTGACCGGCCACTACGTCGGCGATCCGCAGGTCTACCGCGACCGCGACGCGCTCAAGGAGGAGCGCGAGACGAAGGATCCCCTCCGGCTCCTGGGCGCGCGGCTCGAGCTGACGGACGAGGAGTTCGCGTCCATCGACGCCGAGGTGACCGCCGAGGTCGAGGCGTCGGTCGAGTTCGCGAAGGCGGGAACCGACCCCTCGCCCGAAGACGCGCTCAAGTACGTCTATGCCTGAGATCACGTATCGCGAAGCGGTTCGTGACGCGCTCGCGCGAGCACTTCGCCAGGACGAGAGCGTCTTCGTGATGGGCGAGGACATCGCCGAGATGGGTGGGTCGATGGCCGTGACCCAGGGCCTCCTCGAGGAGTTCGGACCGAAGCGGATCCGGAACACGCCGATCTCCGAGATGGCGATCGTCGGCAGCGGCATCGGGGCGGCGATCCAGGGCATGCGCCCGGTCGTCGAGATCATGTACGAGGATTTCCTCACGCTCTCGATGGAGCAGCTCGTGAACCAGGCCGCCAAGCACCGGACGATGTCCGGCGGCCAGGTGAAGGTGCCGCTGACCATCAGGACCCAAGGCGGGGCCGGCTGGTCGCCGGGTGCCCAGCACGCGCAGCAGCTCGAGGCCTGGTTCGTCCACGTCCCCGGCCTCAAGGTCGTGTTCGCGGCCACACCGGAGGACGCTCGCGGCCTGCTCTGGTCCGCGATCTATGACGACAACCCCGTCGTGTTCTTCGAGCACCGCACGCTGTACCCGATCAAGGGCGAGGTTCCGCACGAGCTCGAGCCGATTCCGCTCGGCAAGGCGCGTGTGCACCGCGAGGGTGAGGACGTGACCGTGGTGGCGACAGGCCGCCTCGTGCACGAGGCGCTCGAGGCAGCCGCATCTGCCGAGAGCGAGGGCGTCTCCGTCGAGGTCGTCGACCCCCGGACGCTGCTGCCACTGGACGAGGAGACGATCGTGAGCTCGGTCCGCAAGACGACCCGGTGCGTGACTGCGCACGAGGCCGTGACGCGAGGTGGGTTCGGCGCAGAGCTCGCCGCGGTCATCCAGCACGCGGCGTTCGACTGGCTGGATGCCCCCATCGAACGCGTCGGGGCGAAGTTCGCTCCGCTTCCGTTCGCTCCCGCGATGGAGCAGTGGGTCGTCCCGCACGCCGAGGACGTCCTCGAGGCGATCCGGCGCACGGTCGCTCGGAGCTAGCGGTGGCTCCGGAAAGTACGGCACTGCTCCGCCGGCTGCAAACGCTTCGCATCGCTTCGTCCTCAGTCGCCCACATACCTCTTGGTATGCGGGCTCCTTGCGTCCTCGCGCTGCTCGGTTTTCGCTCGGCCGAGCAGCACCGGACTTCCCGGAGACACCGCTAATCATGGCCACCGAGGTCAAGCTGCCTCGTCTCGGGCAGGGGATGGAATCGGGGACGATCGTGCGCTGGCTGAAGGCGGAGGGCGAGGTGGTCGCCAAGGGCGAGCCGCTCTACGAGCTCGACACCGACAAGGTGACGCAGGAGGTGGAGGCCGAGGCTGCCGGCGTCCTGCTCAAGATCGTGGTCGCGGACGGTGAGGTCGACGTCGGGGAGACCGTCGCCGTGATCGGCGCACAGGACGAGGACGTCTCCGAGATCCTGGCAGGCGCGCAGGCCGGAAACGGAGGTGCGCCCGCACCTGCGCGGGAGGCGCCGGCAGCGGCCGCAGGCGCGAAAGAGGCGCCGGACTCGGAGCCGCAAAGCCCGATCGAGGACACCGCAGCCCCGGTCACCGCCCCGTCCCCAGGTCGCGCCGGCGAGCGTGTGAAGGCGTCGCCGCTCGCGCGCCGGATCGCGCGCGAGCGCGGAGTCGATCTCGCGTCCGTCTCGGGCACGGGTCCCGAAGGCCGTGTGATCGCCGAGGACGTCGAGACCGCGGCCTCCCGGCCGCCGGCCGCGGCCGCGACGGCAGCAGCGGCCCCTTCGTCTCCTCCGTCTACTCCGGCAGGTGAGGCCGAGGTGGTCGAGCTCACGTCGACGCGGCGCACCATCGCGCGCCGCCTCACGGAGGCCTGGGAGGCCCCGGTCTTCCAGCTCTCGGTCACGGCCGACGCGTCGCGGCTCGTCGCGACGCGCGAGCAGCTGGTCGAGCTCCTGCGCGAGGGCGACGCGAAGCCGACGGTGAACGACGTCCTCACCCGGCTCGTCGCGGCCGCGCTCATGCGACACCGTCCCGTCAACGCTCACTTCACCGACGGGAAGGTCCTGCGCTTTCCGAGCGCGAACGTCGGCATCGCCGTCGCTGCGCCGAGCGGACTCGTCGTTCCCGTCGTCCGTGACGCCGATCGAAAGTCGGTGCTCGAGATCGCGGCAGACCGTTCAGACCTCGTGACACGGGCACGGGCAGGGAAGCTCCAGCTCGCCGACCTCGAGAACGGCACGTTCACCGTCTCCAACCTCGGGATGTACGGCATCGAGCAGTTCATCGCCGTCCTCAATCCGCCGCAGGTCGCGATCCTCGCCGTCGGCTCGATCGAGGATCGCGCCGTCGTCGTCGAGGGCGAGCTCGCCGTTGCGCCCACCATGACCATGACCCTGACGTGCGATCACCGCGCGATCGACGGCTCGGAGGGCGCGGAGTTCCTCCGGACGGTCAAGGCGTTCGTCGAGTCTCCCGCGCTGGCGCTCTGAGCGCGTCTCGCGTGTCGCGGGTCGCCGGCGTCTACGAGACGGTCGTCTACGCCGTCGACGTGGTTGCCGCGGCACGGTTCTACTCCGACGTGCTCGAGCTGAGCCCGCTCGAGGAGCCGACCGAGCTCAGCGCGGCTTTCCGGCTCGACGACCGGGGCGTCTTCCTCATCTTCGACCCCGTGCGCGCTTCCGCGGTGGGCCGCCGAGTCCCAGCGCACGGGGCTACCGGAGCGGGGCATGTCGCGTTTGCGGTCGAGGAGGGCGGTCTCGAAGCGTGGGCGGGCGAGCTTCGCCGACGGGGCATCGACATCGAGCGTGAGATCACCTGGGAGGAGGGTGGCCGTTCGTTGTACGTGCGCGACCCTGCGGGCAACTCGGTCGAGCTCGTCGAGGGCGAGGCGTGGCCGGTCAGCCTCCGAGACGCAACCGATTAGGCTTTCCTCATGATCATTCGCCGAGGCGGCCGCCAGGACGTCCGGTTCCTCCGCGACATGCTCCACCACGCGTACTACTGGCGCGAGCGTAATCCGGGCGAGGGGCCGGGGCCGGTCGCCCGGTACGTCAAGGGGTGGGGTCGGCCAGGCGACACCGCACTGATCGCCGTCGAGGGCGCCTTTCCAGTCGGGGCGGGCTGGTACCGACTGTTTCGACAGGATCAGCCGGGGTACGGCTTCGTAGACGAGGAGACGCCCGAGCTCGCCATCGCCGTCGTTCCGAGTCGCCGGGGCCTGGGGTTCGGAGAGGCGCTCCTGAGCGCGCTCTCCGACCGCGCGCGTGCGGACGGCTATCGCGCCCTCAGCCTGAGCGTCGAGCGCGACAACGCTGCTCTCGTCTCGTTCTACGAGAAGCACGGCTTCGAGCGCGTCGCCGAGGACGGCGGAGACAGCGTGACCATGCGCCGCGAGCTCTGAGCAAGACGGACCGGGTGCCCGTTTGCTCGACTCGACCTAGGCGGCGCGATTGGGCGATTTGCGCCGCGCCTCGCTCGAGCTCTCGAGATCGACGAGGAGCGTGTGGAGGAGGTCGTCGAACGTTCGCTGCTCGGCTGGAGTGAGCGAGCTCAGTAGCTGCTCCTCGTTCGCCACATGGGCTTCGAGAGCCCCGTCGATGGTCGCCTTCCCTCGAACGGTGAGCGTGACGAGCGTGCCCCTTCGATCCGACGGATCGGGCCTCCGCTCCAGGAGCCCTGCTTCGACCATGCGATCCAGGCGTTTGGTCATCCCGCCCGACGACAGGAGGGTCGTGCGGGCAAGCTCGGTGGGGTTGAGCTCGTAGGGAGCGCCCGCGCGCCGCAACGCTGCCAGGAGGTCGAACCAACCGGGCTGGAGGTCGTGGTGCGACAGCGCTCTGCCGAGCGCTGCGTCGGCCAGCTGCGCGGCTCGAAAAAGACGTCCGAAGATTCCCAGCGGCGACACGTTCAGGCCGGGGAGCTCTCGACGCCACTGCGCGAGGATGCGATCGACGTGATCCGGGGCGCTGGCGGGCATGAGCGGAGAATACTCTCTGGAGAAATACTTTCTAGTAAGATTCTTTCCAGAATATCGAGACAGGGGATCCGTTGACGGTTCAGTGCGAGGGTGGTAGTGGCGTGGCGCGGACGATGCGAGCCGTCCGCCTGCATTCGGATCGAGGCGTCGAGGGCCTGGCGCTGGAGGAGATCGAAACGCCGCGAGTCGTGGCCGGCGAGGCGCTCGTCCGAGTTCATGCTGCGGCCATCACCCGAGGCGAGCTCGACTGGCCGACGGACCGTCTGCCGGCGACGCCGTCGTACGAGTTCTCGGGCGAGGTGGTCGCGACTGCGTCAGACGTGAGCGCAGTCACCATCGGGGAGCCGGTGTACGGGTTGACCAACTTCGATCGCGACGGCGCTGCTGCCGACTATGTCGCGGTCGCGGCGAACGTGCTTGCTCCCAAGCCTCGAACGCTCGAGCACGTCGAGAGCGCTGCGGTCCCGCTCGCGGCGCTCAGCGCGTGGCAGGGGCTGTTCGACCATGGAAGCCTGGAACCAGAGCAGCGTGTCCTCGTCCTCGGCGCGGCCGGCGGTGTAGGCCACTTCGCGACACAGCTCGCCCACCTACGCGGCGCCCACGTGATCGGTGTGGCTTCGAGGGCGCGCCTCGAGGGCGCTCGGAGACTGGGCGCAGACGAGGCGCTCGACGGCTCGAGCACCAGCCTCGAGGACGCGGTCGATCCGGTCGACCTCGTCTTCGACACGGGTGGTGGGGAGCTGCTCGGGCGCTCGACGGCGCTCGTCCGCGCCGGTGGTCGGATCGTGTCGGTCGCCGAGCAGCCGGCGGACGCTCGACCGGGCTCGCGCATCGACGGCGTGTACTTCGTCGTCGAGCCGAACCGCGAGCAGCTCGTCGAGCTCTCCGCCCTCGTCGACGAGGGTGACGTACGCCCGGCGATCGACTCCGTGTTCCCGCTCGCCGAAGCGCGTGCGGCGTTCGAGCGCAGCATGGCCAGAGGGAAGTCTGGCAAGGTTGTACTTCGCGTCGTCGATGACCATAACTAGGCAAGAACGCAAGGCCGAGGCGTTTCGCGCGCTGCACGCCGGTGAGGCGTTCGTGATCCCGAACCCGTGGGATGCGGGTTCGGCTCGCGTGCTGGAGGCGCTCGGCTTCCAGGCGTTGGCAACCACCAGCTCGGGCTACGCATTCACCCTCGGACGTCTGGACGGTGGCGCGACGCTGGACGAGGTCGTCGAGCACACGGCGGCGCTCGACAACGCGACGGAGCTTCCGCTCTCGGTCGATCTCGAGAGCGGGTACGGCGCGAGCCCGGAAGCGGTCGCGCTCGCGATCACTCGGGTCGCCGCGGCGGGCGCGGTCGGTGGCTCGATCGAGGACTACGACAGGGATGAGAATCGAATCTACGAGCGAGGCGACGCAGTCGAGAGGATCGCCGCGGCGGCCGAGGCGGCACACAACCTGGGATTCGCGTTCACCCTCACCGCGCGAGCCGAGAACCACATCCGCGGTAACCCGGATCTCGCGGACACGATCGCGCGCCTCCAGGCCTTCGAGGAGGCCGGCGCGGACGTTCTCTACGCTCCGGGATTGCGCAGCGGCGACGAGATTCGAGCTGTGTGCCGGGAGGTCTCGCGTCCGGTGAACGTCTTGGCGCTCCCCGGACTGTCAATGGCGGAGATCGTGGCCGCTGGGGCGCAGCGTGTGAGTGTCGGAGGCGGCCTGACCTGGGTTGCCGTGAGCGCTCTGGCGGACGCCGCGACTGCGATTCGAGACTCCGGCGACCTGTCGTCGCTCGCGGCGAGAGTTCCGCTCGCGCGGTGGTTCGGGAGCGAGCGCTCGAGCCCTCGCGGCCCGGAGGCTTGACGCGAGATTCCTGCCCGCCGGACGGCGGTCACGACGCGTGAGTGCGACGCTCGAGTTGGTCGTGACCGCCCCGGCTGCGCGCCGATCTCCCGTCAAGCCTCTAGGATCGCGGCCATGGAATTCGACGTAGCCGTCCTCGGGGGTGGGCCGGCCGGCTATACGGCGGCGATCCGGGCCGCGCAGCTCGGTGCCCGCGTCGCGTGCGTCGACAAGGAGTCCGAGCTCGGTGGAACGTGCCTGCGCGTGGGATGCATTCCGACCAAGGCGTGGGTACAGACCGCGCACGCACTCCACGCCGCACGCGAGGTCGACCCGAAGCTCGGCGTCGTCACGGGAGAGCCCACGCTCGACTTCTCCCAGGCCAACGAATGGAAGGCCGCGGTCGTGAAGCAGATGACGGGCGGCGTCGCCTCGCTCTTCAAGGCCAACGGCGTCACCTGGTTCCAGGGCGCCGCACGATTCGAGGACGCCCGCTCGATCACCTTCGACACCGGTGACGTCGGGCTCAGCTTCTCGAGTGCGATCATCGCCACGGGCTCGTATCCGATCCGACCGCCCATCCCTGGCCTCGACTCGCCACGCTGCGTCGACTCGACGGGCCTCCTCGCGCAGACCGAAGTACCGCGGCGGCTGGTCGTCCTCGGGGGTGGGATCATCGGCTGTGAGTTCGCGTCGATCTTCGAGCGCTTCGGCACCGAAGTGACGATCGTCGAGATGCTCGACTCGCTCATCCCGCAGGAGGATGCCGATGCCACGAGCGAGCTCCGCAAGTCGTTCGCTCGGCGGGGCATCGTCGTCCACCTCGGCAAGGAGTGCACCAAGGTCGAAGACACGGGATCCGCACTCGTCGTCCACTTCGGGGAAGGCGAGACGGTCGAGTGCGATCTCATGCTCGTCTCGGTCGGTCGCGCCCCGCTGGTCGAGAACATCGGCCTCCAGGCGGCCGGGGTTGCGTTCGATCCCCGGACGGGCGTGGAGACGGACGCGCACAGGCGGACGTCCGTGCCGCACCTCTATGCCGCCGGCGACGTCGCCGGGTACTGGCAGCTCGCGCACACGGCGTTCCGCGAGGGTGAGATCGCCGCGGAGAACGCGACGGGCCACGAGGCACCGATGCCGGAGGCGGCCGTTCCGCGGCCGATCTACACGGACCCCGAGATCGCCGGCGTCGGCCTTACGGAGGCCGAGGCCCGCGAGCAGCATGGCAACGAGAACATCGCCGTGGGCCGGTTCCCGTGGGTGGCGAACGCGCGCGCCGTCATGTCCGGAGAGGCGGCAGGATGGGTGAAGACGATCCACGAGACGACGTACGGGGAGCTCGTCGGTGTGGTCATCGTCGGCGCGCACGCGACGGATCTCATCGAAGCCGCTGTGGTCGCACTCGACGCCGAGTCGACGATCGAGACGATCGCCGATGGGATGGCAGCACATCCGACTCTCGGCGAAGGCATCAAGATCGCGGGACAGGTCGCCCTCGGTCGCGCGATCGATCTTCCCCCGCGACGGAAGTAGGACACCCCGGACCAGGGCGGCGCTCGTTCCGTTACCCTCCCGTGGTGAGCATCTACAACAAGCGAAACGCGGCCGTCGGCTACATCACGCTCAAGGCGGCCTCGCGTGCCCTTAAGCGGCGTCGTCAGCGGCGGAGCGGGCTCAAGCTCGGCCTGTACATCGGGCTCGGGCTCGTCTCGGTCGGGATCCTCGCCGCCGTCGCGGTCATCGCCGTCCGGCGTCAGAACGGCGTCGCCGCCGAAGAGCCGGAAGAGGGATCTGCGTCGACCGACGCGGAGCGCGAGGACGAGAGCGAGATCGTGGGCGAGTACGTGACCGCGGCGCCGGAGCCGATACCGGCGACGTGAATCGGCGACCGGCCGACGCGGATCGGTCGTCGATTCGACCAGCGCTCGCAGGGCTCGTCCCGTACGAGCCCGGCAAGCCGGTCGAAGAGGTCCAGCGAGAGCTCGGTCTCGAGCGCGTCGTCAAGCTCGCTTCGAACGAAGGCCCCTACGGGCCCTTCCCGGCTGCGCAGGAAGCGATCGAGCGCGCCACGCGCGAGCTGAACCGGTATCCGGACGGCGGTGCATGGCGGTTGAGGCACGCGCTCGCAGACCTGCACGGGGTCGGCTTCGAGAACGTGACCGTCTGCGCCGGTGCCGATGCGGTCATCGGCTTCGTGTGCCTGGCGACGCTCGACCCCGGGGACGAGGTCGTCACCGGCTGGCCGTCGTTTCCGAGCTACGTGCTGGATCCGCTCAAGCTCGGCGCCGTCCCCGTGCGCGTCCCCCTGCGGGACGAGCGCTTCGACCTCGATGCGATCCTCGCCGCCGTGACGCGACGCACGAAGCTCGTCTTCATCGCCGCTCCGAACAATCCGACCGGCACCACGAGCAGTCGCGCCGAACTCGATGCGTACTTCGAACAGATCCCGGCAGGTGTCCTGACGGTGCTCGACCAGGCGTACTTCGAGTACATCGACGACCCCGAGTACCCGGACGCGGTCGAGGAGTACGCAAAGGAAGGTCTGGAGGTTCTCGTTCTGAGGACGTTCTCGAAGATCTTCGGACTCGCCGGTCTCCGGGTCGGCTACGGCATCGGCCCTGCGGACGTGATCACGGCGATCGGGAAGGTCCGCCGAGCCTTCGACGTGACGTCAGCCGGGCAGGAGGCAGCACTGGCCAGCCTGGCAGGCGACGGCGAGCTCGCACGCCGCCGGACGGCCAACCGCGAGGCGATGACCCTGCTCGACCGGGCGCTCCGTGGCCACGGGCTCGAGCCGCCGGGGCCAGCGGTCGCGAACTTCGAGTTTGTCCGAGTGGGGGACGCGGTCGCGGTCAACGATGCGCTTCTTCGACAAGGGGTGATCGTCCGTCCCATGGGATCGTTCGGGGCGCCGGACGCGCTCCGTATCACCGCTGGTACGCCGGAAGAGATCGCCTTTCTCGAGCGTGCCCTGGATGCCGTGCCCCTGCCGCGTGCGGTCGCGCGTGGTTAGGACTCCTGGGGGAAAGGGCGCGCAGGGGGCGAACCTCTCTTTGCGATGCTGGATCGGAAATTCACGCGGGCCGACTGACGGCCACGACACGGCGCCGGATCGCCACCCGCACGCGTCGCACAGGCTTTTCGAGCCTGCACGACGCGTACGTGCGGCGCCCGGCTTGGTCGTGACCGCCCTCGACTGCGCGCCAATTTCCGATCCAGCATCTCGCTGAGCTATCCTCCGCAGGCGGGCGCCCGTGGAGGCGCTCGTTGGCTGTTCTATGCGAACGACCCTGAAGAGAGGCCTGGGGCGCGGGGCCGCGCCGAACGGAAACGGGAAGCCCGTTCTCCCGCCTGGTGCCCTGTCACCCGTCAGCCTCTACCAGCAGCCTTCCAGGACGCCCCGTTCACGGGCCGCCCTGATCGGACGGATCGCGCTCTGGCTCGGAGTCGCATCGCTCGTCCTGGTGAGCGGCGCGGCCGGAGGTGCATACCTGTACTTCCACCGGTCCGTGGCTGCGGTGGCAGCCGAGACGCCGGAGGTCAAGCGCGCGGCGAAAGCCCTCAACACGCCCCTTCCAGGGCAGCCGGCCGTGGCGCTCGTCATCGGATACGACCACCGCCGGGAGGACGGCGACAACACCTCCGGCCGATCGGACACGCTGATGCTCGTGCGCGCGGATCCGTCGACGGACTCGATCTCGCTGCTCTCGTTCCCGCGCGACATGCGGGTGGAGATCCGGTGCGAGGGGCGCACGCCGTACTTCGACAAGATCGCGCACGCCTACTCCGCCTGTGGGCCCCAGGGCTCTCTGGACACGGTCAAAGCGCTGACGGGCACCCCGGTCAACTACCTGATCACGGTCAACTTCCGCGGTTTCCGGCAGATCATCGACAGGCTGGGTGGCGCATGGATCGACGTCGACCGGCGCTACTTCAACGACCGCGGTGGGCCTTCCGGTTACGCGAAGATCAATCTCCGACCCGGTTACCAGCGGCTCACCGGGCGCCAGGCGCTCGACTACGTTCGCTATCGCCACACCGACTCGGACCTCTACCGCGTCGCGCGCCAGCAGCAGTTCGTGAAGGCGTTCAAAGGCCAGGTGCAGGAGAGCTTCGCTCCGTTCGCGTTGCCGAAGGTCGTCAATGCGATCACGAACAATGTCGAGGTTGCCCAGGGCGGAGGCAGCGACGTTCCGGGCGGCACCATCCTTTCCTACGCGCTGTTCGCCTACGGCCTACCCCGGGGACACGTCTTCCAGAACAAGATCGAGGGACTCGAAGGGTTTGCCGAGCTGACGACCGGCTCCGAGAACATCGAGCGGGCAGTCCAGACGTTCACGCATCCCGACGTCGAGTCCTCGGAGAAGGCGACCGCGGTCGCCCTCGGCGAGAAGCTCAAGCAGCGCGTGCCGGCGCCGCGCGACACGAGCATCACCGTCCTCAACGGAAACGGCGTAGCGGGCTCGGCATCGACCGCCGGGTTCCAGCTCGGCGAGCGCGGCTACGAGATCGTGCTTCCGCCGAACGGGCTCCCGGCCAACGCGCCGCGGTACACGTACTTCCAGACGCAGGTCTACTTCGCATCCGGCCGTCGCGGGGCCCGCGCGGCGGCGCAGAGCGTCGCGAACCTCTTCGGCTCGTCCGAGGTGAACGCGCTGCCGAGAGAGATCTCGCATCTCTCGAACGGCGCGCTGCTGACCATCGTCGTCGGCCAGACGTTCCACGGCAGTCTGGCCGCCGCTCCGATCGACCGAACACCCAAGCGGGCCCGCCCGAATGTCGTGCTCGCGCCCGACGCCGCCCGAGATCTCCTCCGCGAGCGGCGCTCGCGCGTTCCGTTCCGCCTGATGCTCCCGACCGTGATCGAGCGGAATTCGTGGACCGACTCGACGATGCCGGTGCGGATGTACTGGATCGATCCCGGCGAGAAGCACAAGGCCGTGCGTCTCGTGTACAGCATGGGCTCGAACGAGTACTGGGGCGTGCAGATGACGGACTGGGACGACGCTCCCGCGCTCGCGGACAAGAGCCTCACCCGGCGGATCAAAGGCCGCATCTACGACCTCCACTACGACGGGCCGAAGCTGCACATGGTCGTCCTGCGCACGCCAACCGCGAGCTACTGGGTGATCAACACGCTGCTCGACCGCCTTTCGAACGAGACGATGCTCGCGATCGCCAAGGGCTTGAAGCCGCTGGGGAGAGCGAAGTAGGCCCGTGCGCGTAGCCGTCTTCGGCGCAGGCTACGTCGGCCTGGTCACAGGAGCGTGTCTCGCCGAGCTTGGTCACGACGTCGTCGTGCGCGACGTCGTCGTGGACAAGATCGAGGCGCTTCGGCGAGGCGAAGTGCCGATTCACGAGGAGGGGCTCGCGGAGCTCCTCGAGGGAAATCGGGACCGGTTGAGCTTCACGACCGACGTCGCCGAGGCGGTCGACGGGGCTGAGGTCGTGTACGTGGCGGTGGGAACCCCTCCGACGTATTCCGGCGACGCGGACCTAGCCGCTGTCTGGACGGTCGTGGACGAGCTTCCGCAGGTCGACCACCGAATCGTGATCGCGATGAAGAGCACGGTGCCCGTCGGAACCGGGAAGACCGTGCGCCACAGGCTCGACGATCGCGGACTTCAGAACGTCGGCTACGTCTCGAACCCGGAGTTCACTGCGGAGGGGACGGCCGTGCACGACTTCATGCACCCGGACCGGATCGTGGTCGGCGCGTTCGATCCGGCGGATGGCGACGTCGTCGAACGGCTCCACGACGGTATCGAAGCGCCGGTGGTGCGGTGCGACGTGTCGTCGGCGGAGATGATCAAGCTCGCCGCCAATGCGGCGCTCGTGACGCGGATCTCGTTCATCAACGAGATCGCGAACGTCTGCGAGGCGACGGGCGCCGACGTGGTGACCGTAGCGCAGGGCATCGGGTTGGATCGACGCATCGGCCCCGCGTTCCTGCGCGCAGGCATCGGCTTCGGCGGGTCCTGTTTTCCGAAGGACTCGCTCGCGCTCAAGCAGCTTGCGGCGAACTCGGGGTACAACTTTCAGCTCCTCAACGCGGTCATCGAGGTGAACGAGCTCCAGAAACGGCGCGTCGTGGGGAAGCTCGAGCGACGGCTGGGGCCCTTGCGGGACAAGCGGATCGCGCTTCTCGGCCTCGCGTTCAAGCCCGGCACCGACGACATGCGGGAGGCACCGAGCCTCGTGCTCGCAGGGCGACTGCTCGCGGAGGGCGCCGAGGTACGCGCGTGGGATCCGATCGCCGATGGACGCATGCATCTCCACGGTGCCGTGATAGCGGACTCTGCGCTCGAGGCGCTGGACGGCGCCGACGCAGCCGTGGTGGTGACCGAGTGGCCCGAGCTCCGCGAGCTCGACTGGGCCGAAGCCGGGGCTCGAATGCGGAACCGGCTCGTCGTCGACGGGCGCAACCTGCTCGACCCCGCGGAGCTTCGTGCGCTCGGCTTCGCGTACGAAGGCATCGGCCGCCCGGTCGCATGACTCGTTCAACTTTCGCCGCGCCGAACACATGAGCCTGCCGGCCGTGATCCTGGTCGGGGGCCAAGGAACGCGGCTCCGGCCACTGACGGATCGCACACGGAAGGACATGCTTCCGCTCGTGGACCGTCCGTTGTTGGCCTACACGTTCGAGCATCTCGCTCGGCACGGAGTCGAGCGGGCGCGGCTCGCGTGCGGGTATCTCCCGGACCAGTTGCGCGCGCACTTCGGAGAGCGGTACGGCGCCGTCTCCTTGGACTATTCGGTCGAGGATCAGCCCCTCGATTCGGGCGGCGGGATCGCCTTCGCGGCTCGCGAGCTGGAAGGGAGCTTCTTCGCGCTCAACGGTGACTCACTGCGTGAGGCCGACCTCGGCGAACTGGTGGCGTTCCATCGCTCGACGGGCGCAAAGGCGACGATCCTGCTCACGCCTGTCGCGGACCCGAGCCGCTATGGACTCGTGCGCACCGCGGCGGACGGCCGCGTCGAGAGCTTTCTGGAGAAGCCGCGCCCGGAGGAGATCGACACCGATCTGATCAACGCGGGTCTCTACGTTCTCGAGCCCGAGGTGCTCGACCTCGTGCCGCCCGGCAGGCCGGTTTCCATCGAACGGGAGGTGTTTCCCCAGCTTGCAGCCGACGGCGCCGTATACGGGGTCGCGCTGCCCGGGTACTGGCTGGACGTCGGAACACCCGAGTCGTATCTGCAGGCCCACCGCGATGTTCTCGAGCGGCTCTTCTCGACCGAGGTCGGCGGCGCGCTCGGCGTCGACTTCACCCTCGTGCATCCGTCGGCAGACGTCGATCCGGGAGCGAGGCTCGTCCCTCCCGTGTACGTCGGTCCCGGTGCGGTGGTCGAGGCTCGTGCGCGCCTCGGGAGCCTGGCCGTACTTGGTGCGGGCTCGCGCCTCGCCGAGGGAGGCGTCGTGGAGAATTCCGTCGTCGGCTCGCGCGCAACCGTCGGCGCCGGTTGTGTCGTGGTCGGCTCTATCGTGGGAGACGACGCAACGCTCGGCGCCGAGTGCGCGCTCCACAACCTGGCGGTCGTCGGTCCCGGCGCGTCCATGGGCGATGGAAACGTGCTCGACCACGGGTTGCGGATCGGAGCCGGCCAGACCATCCCCGAGCAAGCGATCCGGTTCTCGTGAGCGGGGATGCCCGCGCTCGTTACGGCGTGTCGCCGCGTAGGGTCGAGAAGCCGTGGGGCTGGGAGCTCGTCTGGGCCGAGGCTGACGCCTACGCGGGGAAGCTCCTCTTCGTGCGCGCCGGCGAGTCCTTGAGCCTCCAGTACCACGAGGCCAAGGACGAGTCGTGGCTCGTCCAGGAAGGCCGCGCGCGACTCGAGCTCGGTGGCGTCGGCGACGAGCTCGAGACGATCGAGATCAGGGCCGGCGACGCGTTTCGTTTCCGGCCCCGGACGGTGCACCGCGTGACTGCGATCGAGGACACCCTCGTCGTCGAGGTCTCCACGACGCAGCTGGACGATGTCGTCCGCCTCGAGGACAAGTACGGACGCGAGGGGACGAGCGCCCCCTAGCACCTAGCTCATCGTTCCTCGAGTCGACCCGGACGCCCCACTTCACGATGCACGGGTGTCCGACGACCCCGATCGTCCCTTCCGCCCCCGATTGACAGCAGCTGAGCACTACCTTCACACGTCTATGGTAAGGTTGGCCCGTGCAGCCGGCGTCGACGATCGGTGAGGCGAGCCGGCGCTCCGGCTGGTCTCCCCGCATGTTGCGCTACCTCGAGGCTGCGAGTCTCGTCGTCCCGAGCCGCACCGCAGCCGGCTACCGCCGGTACGGCGTCCGCGAGCTGAACCAGTTGCGGGCGCTCGCCGAGCTCCGACGCCAATTCGGCGTCGAGTTGAGCGAGCTTGCGTTCGCGCTCCGGCTTCGACGCGAGCCCGAGCTCCGCGGCGTCGTCGAGACATGGCTTGCCGGCACCAGCATTCCGCCACCCGAGCATATGACTCCTGCGTGGGTCGAGTGGGAACAGCGAAAGCACGAGCGACTCCTTGCAGGACGAGAGGCCGCCTGAAAGGGCGGCACCCCGATACCGAGCGAAGAGAGGATCGATGGCTCAGACACTGCGATACGACGTGAAGGACCTCGCGCTCGCCGCCGAAGGCGTGCGCAGGATCGAGTGGGCCGATCGGCAGATGCCGGTGCTCGCGGCGATCCGGGAGCGATTCGAGCGCGAGCAGCCGCTCGCCGGGCACCGCGTCTCCGCGTGCCTCCACGTCACGACCGAGACTGCGAATCTGGCCCGCACGCTGAAGGCGGGCGGAGCCGACGTCGTGTTGTGCGCGTCGAATCCGCTCTCGACGCAGGACGACGTCGCGGCGGCGCTCGTCGACGAGTTCGGCGTCGCCGTCTTCGCGATCAAAGGCGAGGACAACGACACGTACTACCGCCACATCGAGGCTGCGGTCGATCATCGGCCCCACCTGACGATGGACGACGGCGCGGACGTGATCGGCGTCCTCCATTCCCACCGTCGCGAGCAACTGGGCGACGTGATCGCGGGGACCGAGGAGACGACGACGGGCGTGATTCGGCTCAAGGCGCTCGAGCGCGACGGCAAGCTCGGCTTCCCCGTCATCGCCGTGAACGAGGCCCAGACGAAGCACATGTTCGACAACCGCTACGGCACGGGTCAGTCGACCATCGACGGGATCATTCGCGCGACGAACGTGCTCTTCGCGGGCAAGCGCTTCGTTGTGGCCGGCTACGGCTGGACCGGGCGAGGCGTCGCGATGCGGGCACGTGGAATGGGCGCCCACGTGATCGTGACCGAGGTCGACCCGCTGCGAGCGCTCGAGGCGGCGATGGACGGATACGAGGTGCTACCCATGGAGCGGGCGGCCGAGGTCGGAGACATCTTCTGCACCGCGACCGGGGACAAGAACGTCATCTCCCGGCCGCACATGGAGCGGATGAAGGACGGTGCGATCCTCTCCAACACCGGCCACTTCAACGTCGAGATCGAGATCGGGGCGCTGCGGGACCTCGCGGTCGAGACTCGCGAGGCACGCGCGCTCGTCGACGAGTTCACCCTCGCTGACGGCCGCCGCATCTACCTCATCGCCGAAGGGAGGCTCGTGAACCTCGCCGCCGCCGAAGGGCACCCTGCGCTCGTGATGGACATGTCCTTTGCGAACCAGGCGCTCGCCTCCGAGTGGGTCATCGCGAACGCCGCGACACTCGAGCGGCGCGTGTACGACGTCCCCAAGGACATCGACGACGAGATCGCCCGGCTCAAGCTCGCGACCATGGGTATCGAGATCGACGTGCTGACGGAGGAGCAGGCCCGGTACCTCGCGAGCTGGGACGAGGGGACGTAGGCCCGACGACCTGGTGGTCGCTCCGGGAAGTACGCGACCCCTTCGCGCGGCTGCGAACACATCGCATGCCGTCGTCCTCGGGCGGCCCACATACCTTTTGGTATGTGGCCTCCGTGGGGCTCTGGGCCCTGCTCGGTTCTCGGCGAATGGGCACCGGACTTCCCGGAGAGGCAGCGTCGCTCACTAGTGTTCGACCATGTCGAGATCCCGGTGGCCGATCTGGAGACGAGCTCCGCTTTCTATGAGCTGGTGCTCGAGCCGCTGGGGATCCAGCCCACGAGCTCGTCGACCGAGGCCGTAGAGCTGGGCGCGCTCGTGCTCGTGCCGCGGCCGACACGCGAGCGGCTGCATGTCGCTTTCATCGCCGAGAGCCGCGGAGCGGTCGAGGAGTTCCATCGCCGCGGCGTCGAGGCCGGCTACCGCGACAACGGCGCACCCGGCCTTCGAGACTACGCACCCGACTACTTCGCGGCGTACCTTCTCGATCCGGATGGTCACAACGTGGAGGCGGTGCACCGTTCGCCCGAGACGCGTTCGGGCTGGAACTGGCTCGGCCTCGGGCTCGTGCGCGATGGCCGCTGAGCCGCGAGCTCGACACGGGCTCGAACCCGAGCGGATCGTCCGTCTCGAGCAGGATGCGGTCGTCCTTCTCGACCAGAGGCGGTTGCCCGACGAGGAAATCGAGCTGCGATGCGCGTCCGCGAACGAGGTCGCGGACGCGATCCGTGTCATGGCGATTCGGGGCGCGCCGGCGATCGGCGTCGCCGCGGCCTACGGGTACGCGCTTGCGGCCGCACAAGGGCATGACCTCGACGAGGCGTACGAGACCCTCGCATCCGCACGCCCGACCGCGGTGAACCTCCGCTGGGCGCTCGACGAGATGCGATCCGATCCGACGCGCGAGCGGGCGCGCGCGCTCCACGAGCGGGAGGTGGAGCGCTGCCGGCGAATGGCAGCGCATGCGGCTGGCCTTGTGCCGTCGGCAGCTCGTGTCCTCACGCACTGCAACAGCGGCGGTCTCGCCACCGGCGGCTACGGAACCGCGCTCGGCGCCATCCGCACCGCCTGGGAGGCCGGGCTCATCGACCAGGTGTGGGTCGACGAGACGCGGCCGCGGCTACAAGGAGCTCGCCTCACCGCCTGGGAGCTCGAGACTCTCGACATCCCGTTCGCCGTCATCGCCGACAGTGCAGCCGCGTCCCTCATGGCCTCCGGCGAGGTCGACTGCGTCTTGACCGGAGCCGACCGGATCGCGGCGAACGGCGATACGGCGAACAAGATCGGCACCTATGCCCTCGCGCTGGCTGCCACACACCACGCGCTCCCGTTCTACGTCGTCGCGCCCACCTCCACGCTCGACGCCGATGCCGAGACGGGTGCGCAGATCCCGATCGAAGAGCGTGACGCCGACGAGGTTTCGACGCGCTTTCCGGCGCGGAATCCCGCTTTCGACGTGACGCCCGCGGGCCTGATCTCCGCGATCGTGACCGAGGAGGGCGTGCACCGTGCCCCGTTCGTGTCATCGCTCCCCACACCGGTGTCGAGCGCCTCATGATCGACGTCGATCACGAGACGGCCGCCGTCCTCGAGCGGTTCGGGTTCGACGAGGCAGTCTTCGAGGCGCTCCGAGCGCGGGTCGCTGCGGGTGCGCTGTCGATCGAATCGAACGTCGTCCAAGGATCGATCGAGGCTCCGCACGCGGACGAGGTGACGCCGCTCCCGGCTCCAGGCGACCCTGGATACGACGACGCGAGGGGCGCCGGGCTCGACGCGCTCCGGCGCGGCGACGTCGCACAGGTCGTGCTCGCGGGTGGGATGGCCACTCGTTTTGGAGGCGTCGTCAAAGCCGTACTCCCGGCCGTCGACGGCAGAAGCTTTCTCGAGGCGAAGCTCGTGCAGACGGCGACGCTCGAGCGCACGCTCGGCATCGCCATCCCGATCGCGCTGATGACGAGCTTCGCCACCGACGAGGCGATCCGTGAGCACATCCGGAAACGCGACCTGGGCTCACCGCTCGTCTTCAACCAGTTCGTCTCGTTGCGTCTGGATCCCTCGGGCGAGCTCTTCCGTGACGCCGCCGATCGAGCGTCGTTGTACGCGCCCGGGCACGGGGACCTCTTCCAGGCACTGCGCCGCTCCGGCACGCTCGACACCCTGTGCGACCGTGGGGTCCGGGTCGTAACGATCTCCAATGTCGACAATCTCGGCGCGCGTGTCGATCCCGCGGTCGTCGGCGCTCACGTGTTGGCGGGTCGGCCGCTGACGTGTGAGGTCGCGCGCAAGGAAGGAGACATGGGGGGCGCGCCGGTACGCGTCGACGGGAAGCTGCAGCTCGTCGAGGGGCCGCGCTTTCCGCCGTCGTTCGACCAGGGCCTCGTCCCCGTCTTCAACACGAACACGGCGCTCTTGGAGCTCGATGCGCTCGACGAGGACTACGACCTGACGTGGCTCTACGTGCTGAAGGACGTCGACGGTCGCCAGGCCGTGCAGCTCGAGCGGCTCTACCACGAGGTCTCCGCCTTCGTTCCGACGCAGTATCTCGAGGTACCGCGTCGCGGACCCCGCGGGCGCTTTCTCCCGATCAAGACGCCCGACGATCTCGCGCGAGCTCAGGACGACCTGCGCGAGCTCGTTTCGGCGCCACAGATCTGACACGAAGTCGTTGCGAAGACGTGGCTGATTGCCGCGTAGCGTCGAGGGGTGCGGGTGCTCGACCTCGTCCTGCCGGAGCGCTGCGCGATCTGTGACGCGCCTGGTCGAACGCTGTGCGACGCGTGCCATCGCTCGTTGACGCGCCTTGCTCCACCCGTGTGCGAGCGCTGCGGATCGCCCGGCGCCTGGCCGGTCCGGCGATGTGCCGAATGCTCGGGGAGGAGGCTCGCGTTCGCGCGAGCACGGTCCGGGCTCGTCTACGACGCGAGAGCGCGGTCGTTCGTCCGGGAATGGAAGGAGCGTGGCCGGCGCGGACTGGCGAGCGAAGCGGCCGCACTCGTGGCCGAAGTCGTCCGGCCGCCCGATACGGAGGCGCTCACCTACGTACCCGGCGACCCGGAGCGCGCCTGGGAGCGCGGTGATGTCGCGCCGCGCGCGCTCGCGATTGCGCTTGCCGGCGTCTGGAACGTGCAGGCGGTCGATCTCCTGAGGCGCACGCGGACGCTACGGCGGCAGCGCGGCCTCGCCCTCGCCGACCGGCGCCGGAACGTCCGAGGGAGCATCGTCGCGATGAGCGACGCACCGCGAACGGTGTGTCTCGTGGACGACGTGTACACGTCCGGTGCGACTGCGGATGCCTGCGCAGCCGCTCTCCGTCGCGCGGGCGCGCGCCGTGTCGAGGTCGTCACTCTCGCGCGGGCGGTTCGTTAGGGTGCGAGAGACTCTCGTTCCGACGCCGATCCGGAAAGGAGCGCTCCATGCGGCTTCAGGTCAAGGCCCACCGAGGTCACGTCTCGGACCAGGTCCGCGCCTACGCGGAGAAGCGGCTCGGCAAGCTCGAGCGCCGCCTGTACGCGGGAACTCTCGTCGAGGTGACGATGTCGCGGCAGAACAACCCCTCGATCAGAAACGACCACATGGCCGAAGCGGTAGTCCACACCAAGGGGCCGAACATCGTGGCCCACGAGTCTGCCGAGTCGTACGAGGCTGCGATCGACCGCCTGGTCGACAAGCTGGAGCGTCAGATCGAGCGCTACCGTGACAAGCGCACGCACGAGCCGCGCCGCGCGCGTCAGCGGGTCGAGCCGTCAGCAGCCGAGCCCGAGCCCGAGGCCGGGACGGGCGAAGAGGCGGCGTAGCACGTGTTTCCCATCGATCCAGGGAAGCACTGGCTCGAGGCCGGGATCACGGGGCTCGCGCGTCAACGAGAGTGGGATGCCGTGGCGACGGCCGATGCGACCGGCTCACCCGGTGACGAGGCCGAGTTCGTCGTGCTGACGGACGGCCGCGTCCTCGTGGATGCGGGTCCGGACGGGTTCGATCCGGAGCCGCTGGCGGCAGCGCTCGAGGGCGCGATCGGGCGACCTTACCGCGCAGTCGGGGTGCGGCGCGAGGACCTGTGGGTCGTCGGCGCATCCACGATCGAGACCGCGGAGCTGCCCTTCGGGCGCGGTGACGACTTCGAGCTCGTCCGCGGCGCGGATGAGCTGTCCCTGAGGATCGATGGTGTTCCTACGACGGAGTCCGTCCCTGAGCTCGAACGGCTCGGGGAAGAGCGATCCGCGACCTACGTCGTCCGAGCGAAGCGTCTTGACGACGGTCTCTTCGAGATCGATGTGGAGCCGCTCTAGGTGCTTCTCGCCGTAAATACGGTCGTGATTCGCTGGCGAGAACCAAGCAGGCCCAGGACGCAGGGAGCCCCAATATTCGGGAATATTGGGGCGACTGAGGACGACGGCATGCGAAGCGCTCGCAGCCCCGCGAAGTACGGCGGTATTTCCGGCGGGGAGCACTAAGCTTCTGCGGCGGCGGCTTGCCCGAGCCGCGCTGCGATCGTCGTCCGGAGCGCGGCGACGAGCTCGGGGGCATTCTGCTCGAGCCGCCACAGGTCGCGGTTGAAGATCGTGACGAGCCGCATGTCGGAGGTGGCAACGACGTCGGCCGTCCGGCGACCCGAGGTGAGGACGGCGATCTCGCCGAAGACGTCTCCCGGGCCGAGGCGACGCACGACGGCACCTTCGTGCTGCACGTCGGCGGTGCCTGACTCGATTGCGAACATCGCATACCCGAAGTCGCCTTCGTGCGCGATGGTCGTGCCGGCGTCGACGTCAAGCTCACCGGCGACTTGCGCGAGGTGTTGTCGCTCCTCGTCGTCGAGATCGGCAAAGAGCGAAATCTGCGCGATGCGGGCAGAGTCCACGCGCCGACGCTACCTACGTCTCAGTGACGAAGTGGTGTGGATGCGGTGAATCATGCGGCCCCGAGACCGAGCTGGTACCACGGGTGTTCTTACGGAGGCGCGCCTGGGCGCCAGCGCACGGCTCGACCCACCGACCACGCAATTCCCGGCCGCTCGATCTGGCCGTAGGCCGGCCTCTCAGGCGTACCGTCGACCAAGCGACGTGTCATTCCCACGACCGTCGTCGCTCCGAGATCGCCCGCCTGGACCCAGAGGATGCGCCCCTGGCCGACGTCGACCATTCTCGCGCCCGGCGGGAGTGTCACCTCACCCCCCGGGAACGTGACCTGCCCTCCGATCTGGACGGCGAGGCCGATCAGGCGGTCGAGCGCGACGGCCACAACTGCTCCTGTTGGGAAGGTCATCGTGAACTCTTCCTCGCCGCTCCGGTCGAGGCCGACGATCTCCCCGCTCGAGAGCAGGGCGGCGACGATAATGCCGAACCGACCCTGCGAGTCGGAGGCGAGCGCTCGCACCGGTGCTGCCATGGCTTTCACGAAGATCGGCTTTCCGTCGTCGCCGAGGTAGACGATCCGGCGGTCGACGGCGTACGGGATTCCCTGCTGTGTCCCTGGCCCGAGCACGATCGGGGGCGGACTCTCGACGGGCCGGGAAACGAACCGAAGCTGCCGTGGCATTCGCCGGGTCGTCGTCGCAGTCCAGAGGAACCATTCCCGGAAGTTGCCTCCGGCGTAGGTCAGCCAGAGAAGCCGATTCGTCGCGACGGAGACGTCCGAGATGCCTTGGCCGGTACTCGTCTCGTCCACGCACTGCTCTCGAGCGTCGACGGAGAACGATGTCCGGGTCTTCGTGTTCCAGAACCCGATCCGGCCGCATTCGACCCGCTTGGGTGCGTCGGCGATATAGGCGATGGATCTCCCGGTGAGGGCGATCTCTTGCACCGGCCGCGGGGCGACGATCGCGCTCGCAGGCTGTAGCGCGGCCGCTCCACTCGCGACTGCAAGTGCGGCGAGGACCACCGACGCGAACCAGAGCTTGCGCGAACCCCGCACACGGTGAGAGTAGGCCGCCCGAGTTAGGAATCGGTCAAACCTCGAGCCGGTACCCTAGACGCCGATGAGCTCGCAGTCATTCGGCAAGTTCGAGCGCGTCCTGCGCGTGGGCGAGGGGCGCCGGCTCAAGCGTCTGCAGGAACAGGCGGCCTACATCGGCACCCTCGAGCCCGAGTTCGAGGCACTCTCGGACGAGGAACTCGGCCAAAAGACCGCGGAGTTCAAGCAGCGCCTCGAGAACGGCGAATCGCTCGAGGAGCTCATCTTCGAGGTCTACGCGGCCGTTCGCGAAGCGTTCAAGCGG
>Ga0184612_10000308_pt1 | contig 22505 bp, 21 predicted proteins | sample PLM3_60_coex_FD_133163 | JGI IMG/M metagenome (GOLD analysis project Ga0184612, IMG submission 133163) | Groundwater sediment microbial communities from an aquifer in East River, Colorado, USA - PLM3_60_coex | ecosystem: Environmental > Terrestrial > Soil > Riparian zone | place: USA: East... | reverse complement strand
GACCAAGCGATACATCCGCAACTACGGATGGGAGATCGAGCCGGACGAGCTGGTCGCATACGTCGAGGCGGAGGCCCGCCGTGGCGACGGCTGGGTCAAGCTCGTCGGCGACTGGATCGACCGCGACCGCGGCGACCTCGCCCCGTGCTGGCCACGCGCCGCTCTCGATGCGGCGATTGCGCGGGCGCACGAGGTCGGGTCGCGGGTGACGGCGCACGTCTTCGGCGAGGACGCGCTGCCGGACCTGATCGGGGCCGGAATCGACGGCATCGAGCACGGCACCGGCCTGTCGGCGGACCTGATCGCCGTGATGGCCGACCGTGGTGTGTCGATGGTCCCCACGCTGGTCAACATCGACAACTTCCCGACGTACGCGGATCAGGCCGAAGCCAGGTTCCCTGCCTACGCGGCCCATATGCGATCGCTGCATACGCGCCGCTACGAGGCGGTCCGTACCGCCCACGAGGCCGGAGTGCCGGTCTACGCGGGGACCGACGCCGGCGGTGTCCTCCCGCACGGGCTGGTGGCTCGGGAGGTGCTGGAGCTGGTGCGAGCGGGGATACCTGCCGTCGATGCGGTGGCCGCGGCCTCGTGGGCGGCACGTTCCTACCTGCTCGGCGGGTCAGGCATCCTGTCCGAGGGGGACGTCGCCGATCTCACCGTTTATGCCGTGGATCCGACGGTTGAGCCACGAACACTGCTCGAGCCGCTACGCATCATCCTGCGCGGTCGCGTCGTTCGCTGAACCCCTTGCGTCCTAACCCGGCGGGCTCACGCTGGCATGATCGCAGCGGAGAGGAAATGCCCATGAGTGACATGTCCCGGCGTAGTTTTCTCACCCGGTCGGGCGCGCTGGTGGGTGGCCTCGCGGCTGCCTCGGTCGCCGCCTGCACGGCAGGCTCCGAAGATGCTCCCGGCGCCGGCGGCCAGGGTGCCCGGTCCACGGTCGGCGGATTCGATCCGAGCGACTGGGACTCGGTACGAGATCAGTTCTCCCTGACCCACGACCTGAGCCATTTCGCCGCTTTCGTGCTTGCCGCTCATCCCGCACCCGTCGCCGAGGCGATCGACCGTCACCGCAAGGGCCTCGACCAGGACTCCCACGGCTACCTGGCCGAGCACGAGGTCGACAACGAGGTCGCGGTGCGGGCTGCGGCAGCCGAGTACCTCGACGTCGCCGCCGGTGAGGTCGCGTTGACGGACAGCACCACCATGGGTCTCGGTCTGCTCTACGGAGGCCTGCGCCTGCGGGCCGACCAGGAGGTCGTGACCATGGAGCACGACTTCTACTCGACCCACGAGGCGCTGCGGCTGCGATCCGAGCGCACCGGAACGAAGGTCAGCCGGGTGCGGCTGTACGACTCGCCTGCGGATGCTTCGGTCGACGAGATCGTCGGGCGACTGCTCGGCGCGGTCACGCCGAGGACCAGGGCGGTGGCCGTCACATGGGTCCATTCCGGCACCGGGGTGAAGCTGCCGATCACCGCCATCGCCGACGGGTTGCGCGACCTCAACGCCGGTCGCGAGGCCGATGACCGCGCGCTGCTGTGCGTCGACGGCGTGCACGGCCTCGGCGTGGAGGACGTGACGGCCGCGGATCTGGGCTGCGACTTCCTCGTGGCCGGCACTCACAAGTGGCTGTTCGGGCCCCGGGGGACCGGCATCGTCTGGGGGCGTACCGAGGCGTGGGAGGCCTTCGACGTCGCCATCCCGCCCTTCGAACCAGCCAGCTACGTCGCGTGGGTGGAGGGCACCGCGCCGACCGGGCAGGAACCAGGCCTGGCCGCCAGCCCGGGTGGTTACCACAGCGTCGAACACCGCTGGGCGCTCGCCGAGGCGTTCCAGTTCCATCTCGACATCGGGAAGGCGGCTATCGCCGACCGGACGCACGAGCAGGCGACCAGGCTCAAGGAAGGGCTCACGAACGAGGCCGGCGTCACGGTCGTCACGCCGATGGCCCCCGAGCTCTCGGCGGGCATCGTCTGTGTGCGCGTGGAGGCGCCGCCGGAGACACTGGGACGGCTCTCCGAGGCGGGCATATCGGCCGGCATCACGCCGTATGCCGAGCCCTACGTCCGGTTCGGGCCCAGCATCGTGACCTCTCCCGACGAGGTCGACGCTGTCACCGAGGCGATGAGCGACTGAGCAGTTGGGTATGCGTCGCGAGGTCTGGCACAATGACCTGCTGAACCGGCGACCGCGCGGACCCTCTCACCCGCGGACGCCGAGTCCACCCGAGACGTCGGCGCCGGTGCCCCACACTGCGACGGCGGCTCACCCGTGCTCATGACACAGGAGTCTCCACACCCGTGGCTGTCAAGATCAAGCTCAAGCGGATGGGCAAGATCCGCAACCCGCAGTACCGCATCATTGTCGCCGACGCCCGCACCAAGCGCGACGGTCGGGCGATCGAGCAGATCGGCAAGTACCACCCGAAGGAGGAGCCGAGCCTGATCCAGGTCGACTCCGAGCGGGCGCAGTACTGGCTCGGTGTCGGCGCGCAGCCGACCGAGCCGGTCCTCGCGATCTTCAAGGTCACCGGCGACTGGCAGAAGTACAAGGGCCTGCCGGGAGCCGAGGGCACGCTGAAGGTCAAGGAGCCCGCGGCCGACAAGCGGGCGCGCTTCGACGCAGCCCTGGCCGAGGCCCACGGCGACGCCAAGGCCGAGGCGACGACGGCGAGGAAGCGGGCCAAGAAGGCCGCCGAGAAGCCCGCGAAGGCCGCCGAGAAGCCCGCGAAGGCCGCCGAGAAGCCCGCGAAGGCCGCCGAGAAGGCCGAGACGACCGCCCCGGGCGAGGCCGCCGTGGACACGCCGGCGGAGGCCGTGAAGCCCGCGAAGAAGGCGGCCAAGGCCAAGGCCGAGTCCGCCGAGCCCACCGCCGACGAGTCCGCCGAGCCCAGCACCGAGGCCTGAGGCGATGCTCGCCGAAGCGCTCGAGCACCTGGTCCGCGGGATCGTCGACCACCCGGACGACGTGACCGTCCACACGCGCGAACAGCGACGCGGCCGGCTGCTCGAGGTGCATGTCCACCCGGACGACCTCGGCAAGGTCATCGGGCGTGGTGGCCGAACTGCGACGGCGTTCCGCACCGTCGTCGGCGCGATCGCCGGCGGCGGTGTGCGGATCGACTTCGTCGACGTCGACGGCCGCTAGGGCGTGCCCTGGCCCTTCCTGCCGTATGAGGTGCGCGTGCTTGTGACGGTTGGTCGCATCGGCCGCGCCCACGGCATGCGTGGGGAGGTCAGCGTCGACGTCCGCACCGACACGCCGGAGCTCCGGTTCTCCGAAGGAGCACGGCTGTCGACGGAGCCCACTGCCGCGGGGCCGCTCACCGTGACGAGGAGCCGGTGGCACAGTGGCCGGCTGCTCGTCGTCTTCGACGGCGTTGGCGACCGCAACCTTGCCGAGCGCCTGCGCGGCGTACGGCTGCTGGCTGAGATCGGCGACGACGAGCAGCCGGACGACCCGGACGAGTACTTCGACCACCAGCTCGTCGGGCTCCGCGTCGTCACCGTCGGCGGCGACGACGTGGGCGAGGTGGCCGACGTGTTGCACCTGCCCGGCCAGGACCTGCTGGCCGTCCGGCGTCCGGACGCTCCCGAGGCGTTGGTGCCGTTCGTCGCAGAGATCGTCCCCGAGGTGGACCTCGCAGGCAGGCGGGTCGTCGTCGACCCGCCCGGCGGCCTGCTCGACCCCGACCAGGCCGATGAGGCGTCGCTGTGAGAGTCGACGTCGTGACGATCTTCCCCGACTACCTGGCTCCGCTCGGTCTGTCGCTGGTGGGTCGGGCCCGCGAGTCCGGCGTCATCGACCTGCGCGTCCACGACCTGCGGGAATGGGCGACCGATCGACACCGCAGTGTCGACGACACCCCCTATGGCGGCGGGGCGGGCATGGTCATGCGCCCGGACGTGTGGGGCGCCGCGCTCGACGCCGTCGCGCCCCCCGCAGTGACGCCCGCGCCGCGGCTCGTCGTCCCCACACCATCGGGCCGACCGTTCGACCAGGCCTTCGCACGCAAGCTGGCAGCGGAGCCGTGGCTCGTGTTCGCGTGCGGGCGCTACGAGGGCATCGACGCCCGGGTGGTCGCCGAGGCCGCGACCCGGATGCCGGTGGACGAGGTCTCGCTGGGCGACTACGTCCTGGGCGGTGGCGAGGCCGCCGCGCTCGTCGTGCTGGAAGCCGTCGCCCGCCTGCTCCCCGGCGTCGTCGGGAACCCCGAGTCGCTGGTCGAGGAGTCGCACGGCGCCGACGGCCTGCTGGAGTACCCGGTGTACACCAAGCCGGTGTCCTGGCGAGGGCACGAGGTGCCCGACGTCCTGCTGACCGGGCATCACGCCAACATCGCCCGATGGCGCCGCGACCAGGCCCTGCGCCGCACGGCTGAACGCCGCCCCGATCTTCTCGACCGGCTGGACCCCGAGTCCCTGGACGCGCACGACCGAGCGGTCTTGGCCGACCTCGGCTGGGTCCCTCCGGCGGGGGAGGACTGAGGCGGCCTCGGGCTGCCTGCCCGGGACGACCCATATCGGCACCGACACCCAGAATCGCTCGCCGAACGATCCTGCCTCGAGAAACCGAGCCGCTGGCTGAGGTGCCCTCAGCCCACGCTCGCAAAGAAGGTGCTGGACGGATCGGTTCCGTGCGGCTGCGAGAAGAACGGGGTGAACATGTTCCCGATGTTGGAAAGGCCCTCGTAGTCCCCGGTGAAGAAGCCAAGGGCGAAGGGAGCCAGCCGCATGTCGAACGGCGAGTCCGTAATCCGCAACTCGTCGCCCCAGTTGGCCTGGTCGGCGCAACTGGCCGGGGTGGTCGGGTGGCAGTGCACGAGGAAGTAGTCGGTGGGCAGCGTCTGTGGGGACGGCGTGTTGCTGCGGAAGTCGTAGTACGTCACCGCGATCGTCCCGTCCGTAGATACGTGCACCGACGGGGTGAACGCCTGCTGGTCGCCCGGAGGCTCACCACCAGGTGTGAGGTTCACCTTGATCGGCTCCGACCAGGTCAATCCTCCGTCGAGCGACTGAGAGAAGGCGATGCTGTCGAACTGACCGCCGCTGAACCGGGCGTCCTGCCACGCGACGTAGAGAGCGCCGTTGGCCGGGTCGACCGCGACGTCGGGAATGATGTCGCCGGTACGAACGGCGTCACCGGTGTCGGGATCCTCGATCTCGATCGTGCCGAGGCGATCCACGAAGATCGGCTGGGACCAACTGACACCGCGATCCGTGGAGCGCATCAGGACTACGTTGCTACCCTTCCGGCGCTCCCGGTTGTCGTTGCGGATCTCATTGAAGACGTTGACGAGTGTGCCGTCCGGCAGCACGACGATCTGGTTGCCGATGGTCTGGTCGTTCTGACCGGGATCGTAGATCTGCCGGGCGGGCTCCCACGTGGCCCCGCCGTCAGTGCTCCTCGCAAACCACGCCGGGCCGCGGAACGCGGCCGTGACGAAGCCGGAGATCACGCTGGCGCGCTCGCTGGATGGGAAGACCAGCCGGTCCCACACGGCATACACGAAGTTAGCGTCTGTCGGATCGGCTGTGATCGTCTGCTTGTCGTTGAACACGTTGGCGTCGAGGTCCCTGATAACGACGACCGGGTCGCTCCACGTGAGGCCACCGTCGACGATCGGCTCGCCAGAAGTGCGTGGTCGAAATCGCGCGGCTCGAACGGCGCCGCGACGTCGTTGAAGGACAGCGCCAACTGGTGGAGCGTGCCGTCAGGGGCGAAGGAGAGCCACGGGTCCGTGACGCGGTCGTACTCGCCTCCCGAGCACAGCGAGACACCCGGAATGACGACCTGCTGCCAGCTCGCACCGCCGTCCTGGCTCACGCCGGCTACGTGGCCTCGGGAGCCGCCGTTGGACCAGCGGTCCTGCTGCCAGATCCCCACAATGTTGGCAGAGTTCGCCGGGTTCACGTCGATCCAGGGCTCGACCTCGCTGTTGAGGAAGACCGTGCCCGACTGGCCGGCGACGTCGTCCGCCGTACAGTCCGAGAAGGGACTCGTACCGGAGACCTGGACAAGCGGCGTCGCCGTCAACGGCCCAGCGATCGCAGGAGCAGTGCCCGCGAGTATGACCACAAGGCCCGCAACGAACGCGACAGATCTCCGGCTTGGCATGGTTCTTGCCCTTCCCGTTTCCCTTCCGGCCCTTCGTCAACTTGGCACCGATCAGCAGGCGTTGCAAGAGTCGATCCAGCGACGCAAGACCGCCGGCGTCCGTATCCGTCGGTGCTTGCCAGGCTCGAGTGGCGGTGGCGCGCGAGCTGACGACGCCCGCTACGAGCGTGATCTGGTCTCCCTCGTCGCCGCCGCTCTTGACACAACAGGGAGCTCCGGTTAATCCTCTCTAGGAAGCTCATCTGGGGGCATTGCCGCTCAAATGAGCGATCAGCGTTGTGCGGAGGCACCAGATGTCCAACGCTCTCACCGCGCGGAAGCTGGCGTCGCTCCACGGCCAGGTGCCGACGCCCACCTACGACCGCGGCCGGGTCACCGCCGGGGTCGTCCACTTCGGTGTTGGCGGCTTCCACCGCGCACACCAGGCGATGTATCACGACCGGCTCATGAACGACGGCAAGGCGCTCGACTGGGGTATCTGCGGAGTCGGGGTGATGCCGGCGGACCGGCGCATGCAGGTGGCGCTGGACGCCCAGGATGGGCTGTACACGCTGGTCGTCAAGCACAGCGACGGCACGTACGAGCCGAGGGTGATCGGATCGATCGTCGAGTATCTGTTCGCCCCCGCCGATCCCGAGGCGGTCGTCGAGAAGATGGCCGCCCCGACGACCCGGATCGTCTCCCTGACGGTGACCGAGGGGGGCTACAACCTCGACCACGTCACCGGGGAGTTCGACGCGAGCAACCCCGCCGTCATCGCCGATCTCCGGCCGAGCGCACCGCCGCAGACGTCGTTCGGCTTCATCACCGAGGCGCTGCGACGACGGGCGGATCGCGGTCTCCCGCCCTTCACGGTCATGTCCTGCGACAACCTGCAGGGCAACGGTCATCTCGCCAGGAGAGTGTTCACGGCCTTCGCCCGACTGCGCGATTCGACGCTCGCCGACTGGATCGACCGCGAGGTGCGCTTCCCCAACTGCATGGTCGACCGCATCACCCCGGTGACCACGGACGCCGATAGGTCGCTGGTGCGGGACCGGTTCGGCATCGACGACGCGTGGCCGGTGGTCTGCGAGCCGTTCACGCAATGGGTGCTCGAGGACACGTTCAGCGCCGGCCGCCCGCCGTACGAGGAGGCCGGGGTCCAGATCGTCGACGACGTGACGCCGTACGAGCTGATGAAGCTGCGGCTGCTCAATGCCGGCCACCAGGCGCTGTGTTACTTCGGCTACCTGTGCGGATACCGGCTGGTCCACGAGGCCGCCCAGGACCCACTGTTCCGGAAGTTCCTGCTGGGCTACATGGACGAGGAGGCCACGCCGACCCTCGCACCCGTCCCGGCTGTCGACCTCGACGACTACAAGCACACGCTGATCGAGCGCTTCTCCAACCCCGAGGTGGGGGACACCATCGCCCGGTTGTGCGCGGAGAGCTCGGACCGCATCCCCAAGTGGCTCCTGCCGGTCATCCGTGAGCAGCTCGCAAGGGGAAGGGAGATCAGGCGCTCCGCGGCGGTCGTGGCGAGCTGGGCCCGCTACGACGAGGGGGTCGACGAGCAGGGCCGCCCGATCGAGGTGGTGGACCAGCTCAGGGAGAGTCTGGTGTCGATTGCCCGACGCAACCGTGAGGATCCGCTGGCGTTCATTGCGAACCGCGCCATATTCGGCGAGCTCATCGACGACGAACGCTTCGTCACCGCCTACCACTCGGCGTTGACCGCGTTGCACCAACGCGGCGCGCGGGCGACGCTCGAGTCCCTGGTCTGACTAGAGCAGCCGGGCTCCGCGCCTCAGGGTCGCCTGCCTACTTGACGGCGCCGAGGGTGAGCCCGCGGACCAGCCACTTCTGGGCCACCCAGCCAGCGATGATCACCGGCAGCGCAGCCATCGTGGACGCAGCGGACAGCCGGGCCCAGAACAAACCCTCGCTGGTGATGAAGCCGACGAGGAACACCGGCACGGTGGCCGCCTGCGTGACGGTGAGGGTCACGGCGAAGAAGAACTCGTTCCAGGCGAAGATGAAACAGATGAGCGCCGTGGCCGCGAGCCCGGGGGCGATCATCGGAAGGATGACGCTCCGCATCTCGACCGAGAACGTGGCGCCGTCGACACGAGCGGCCTCCAGGACCTCTTTCGGCAGCTCCAGCAGGAACGAGCGGATCATCCAAACCGCGATGGGCAGGTTCATCGCCGTGTAGATGATCGCGAGCATGGTGATGTTGTCGAGCAACCCGAGGTTCCGGATCAGGATGTAGAGCGGGAGGATCGACGCTACCGCCGGCATCATCCGCGTCGACAGGAAGAAGAACAGCGAGTCCCGCCACCTTGGCACCCTGGCCAGTGACAGCGCGTACGCCGCCGGCGCGGCCAACACGATCGCGAGCAGCGTGGACACGATCGAGGCGGAGAACGAGTTGATCAAGAACGGCACGAAGTCCCTGCCGAGGACCGCCTCGTACTGGTCGAGCGTTGGGACGAAGAAGAACGTGGGCGGGTCGGTGGACGCCTCCGCTTCCTGCTTGAACCCGGTCAGGAACATCCAGAGGACCGGGAAGAAGAAGATCAGCGCGACGGCCCATCCCAGGAGGAAGATCCAGGGCCGGCGTGGGCCGCGTCGCTTCGATGGCCGTATCCGGACGGCGACGTCGCCTTGGGTTGTGGTAGCGAGGGTCGCCATGTCAGCCGGCCTCCTCCGCGAACAAGCTCGAGACAGTGCGTAGCGCGAACGTCGCGATGATGATCGTCGCGACGACGACGATCACACCAGCGGCCGCTGCCTCGCCGACAGAGAACGCCCGGAACGCCTCGAGATAGATGAAGTAGGGAAGGTTGGTGGTGGCCTGGCCGGGCCCCCCCTGCGTGATCATGAAGATCGCGTCGAACGTCCCTACGATGTAAATGGAACCGAGGGTCAGCGCGAGTTCCAGGAACTGGCGCAGATTGGGCAGCGTGATCCGCCAGAAGATCGCCCAGCCATTGGCGCCGTCGACCCTGGCCGCCTCGAGGATCTCGGGCGACTGGCTCTGCAGGCCGGCCAGGATGATCAGCATCATGAACGGGGTCCACTGCCAGGTGAGCACAATGACGATCGACAGCATCGGGAACTGGCTGACCCAGTCGACGTTGCCGACGCCGAACGGGGACAGGAACCAGTTGACCAGCCCGAAGACGGGGTTGTACATCGAGGTCTTCCACAGCAGCGCGGCGGCCGCCGGCATCACCAGGAATGGCGTGATGAGTAACGTTCGGGCGATGCTGCGGCCGAGGAACTTCTGGTCGAGTATCAGCGCGAAGGCAAGCCCGAGGAGCAGGGACAGCAGGACCGTGCTGACGGTGAGCACCACCGTGTTCGTTACCGCGTTGCGGAACAGATCGTCGGTGAAGACCTTGCCGTAGTTCTCCAGGCCGGCAAACTCCTGACTGCCCGGCCGCAGCAGGTTCCATGACTGGAAGCTGTAGAAGAGTGTGAACAGGAACGGCACCTGAGTGAGAATGATCGCGAAGATCAATGCCGGCAGCAGCGGCCCGCGGAGCTTCCAGCGCTGGGAGCGCGTCAGCTTCTTCGGCTCGGGCGGTCGCCGGCGCGGGGAGCCCTCGACGGCCACGTCGGTGGGAACGGTCACGTCACCCTCCTGGTACAGGCTCTCTGCGCCGGTGTGCGCCGGGGGCCCGGGCCGGCCGGGCCCCCGCCTGACGGTCAGCCCTCCTTGTAGCCGCCCTCCACGGCGGTTTCCTCGGCGTACTGCTGCGCCTTCTCCAAGGCTTCCTGCACGGTCTGCTGCCCGGCAATGGCCGCCGAGATCTCCTGCGACACCTTTGTGCCGAGATCCTGGAACTCCGGAATCGAGATGTACTGGACGCCGACCCACGGCTGCGGGTGCACACCCGGCTGCTCGGGGTTCACGGCCTCGATGGCTTCGATCGTCTGTGGTGCGTAGGCCGCGGCCGCCTCCTCATACTCCGGGATCTCGTAGGTGGAGAGCCGACTGCCGGGCGGTACGCGGCTCCAACCGAGCTCCTCGCCGACGAGCTGCATGTATTCCTTGGACGTGGCCCAGCTCATGAACGCCCAAGCGGCGTCCTTGTTCTGCGATGTCTCCGGTATTGCCAGCGACCACGCCCACAGCCAACCGGAGCTGTCCGTCTCGACGACCGGGGCCGGCACGTATGCCATCTTGCCGGCGACCGTGCTGGTGCTCGGGTCCTCCAGGAGGCCGGCTGCGACCGTCGCGTCGACCCACATCGCCGCGTTGCCCTGTCCCATCGCGGTCAGGCACTCGGAGAAACCGGCGTTCGGGGCGCCCGGCTCGCCATAGTTGCTCACCAGGTCGACGTAGAACTGGACGGCCTCGACGGTCTCGGGGTCGGTCAGATGCGCGTTCCACTCCTCGTCGTACCAGCGACCGCCGAAGGTGAGGATGACCGTGTTGAGCGGTGCGAGGACCTCGCCCCATCCGGGCAGGCCGCGCAGGCAGATTCCGGCAAGGTTGTTCGCCGGGTCGTTCAGGGTCTCGGCGAACCCGGCGACCTCCTGCCACGTCGGCTGATCCGGCATGGTGAGCCCCGCGGCGTCGAACAGGTCCTTGCGATACATCAGGAACGACGACTCGCCGTAGAACGGCACGGCGTAGAGGCTGTCCTCGAAGCTCAGCGCCTGCCGCACCGGTGGGATCAGGTCGTCGGGGTCGTAGTCGCCTTCGCTCGTGTAGTCGTCGAGGTTGGTGATCCATTCGTTGCCGGCCCAGATCGGGACCTCGTAGGTGCCGATGGTCACCACGTCGTACTGCCCCGCCTCGGTGGCGATGTCCTGGGTGACCCGGTCTCGCAGCTCGTTCTCGGGCAGGATCGAGAAGTTGACCGTGATGTCCGGGTTCTCCTCCTCGAAATTGCTGATCAGCTCCTCGATGTCCTGCATCTGCGGGTTCGCCACGGTGGCGACGGTGATCGTGGTGGCCTCTCCGCCGTCGCCGTCGCCGTCGCCGCCGCCGCCGTCACCGCCGCCCGCTCCGCCGCAGGCTGACGTGATCAACACGGCGCCGAGCCCCGCTACGGGAAGCCGCCGTCGCCATCTGCGGCCTGGTGTGGATGCCATGGAAACCTCCGGATCGCTACAACGGTCAAGTTGGCCTATACGGGCCGGGCCAGGTGAGGTAGTGGCAGTCGTCGAGCGCTCGCCACGGGTGAGGAGCAAGCGGCGCGAACGCGTCGTACGGCCGCCCCTCGTGGTTCTCGCGGGGCTGCATGGCGCCTCCCAACGGCGTGCGAGAAACGACGCGCGCGTTCTGTGCCGCCCTCGTGTCGTGCACATATGAGCGGCGAACTACTCATCGGAACACTGATGATTCAACGAGCACGGCCACCCGGGTGTCAAGGGTTTCGTGCAACAATTGAGCGGCATGACGCTCACACGAGAGGGGTGTCAGTAGTGCACGGCGTACCGATCGCCGCCCGGACCCGACACATTGAGCGCGGCCACGGGTAGCGGCCCTGGCAGCCGCTGGGCATCCGTGTCTGACACGCGACCAGCGATAACCCGGTGAGGTGGCTTCATGCGAAAATGTGCGGGCCTTGCTCATAGCGCAAAGGGACGGCCATGCCTCCTTGATCGCCGAGCGCCGACGAGGGAATGCTGATGGAGATCGTGGGCCCGCCGAGGTCGGGGATTCGCACGACCGACTTGTTGCGGCTTGCCGCTATCGCCCGAGACTTCTACCTGGAAGGCAAGTCCAAGATCGACATCGCCGAGGACTACGGCATCAGCCGATTCAAGGTCGCCCGTCTGCTGGAGGAGGCCCGGGCCGCCGGCGTCGTCCGCCTCAGCATCGACGTGCCATTCGGTATCGACCCGGAGATGTCGTGGAGGTTGCAGTCGGAGTACGGGCTGCGCCATGCGATCGTCATCGACAGCCCCGAGGTGCCAGAGACACTGCTGCGGGCTCGTCTGGCCCGCGTCGCCGGAGTCCTCCTGACCGAGATCGTCACTGAGCAGGATGTCCTGGGTGTGGGTTATGGACGCACGCTCACGGTGCTCGCTGAGTCGCTGGCGTCCCTTCCGGCCTGCACGGTCGTTCAGGTCACGGGTGCCCTGGTCGGTGTGAATCCGGCGGAGAACAGCGTCGAACTGGTGCGGCGCATTGCCGCGGTGTCCGGCGGGCCGGCCTTCTCCATGTACAGTCCGCAGGTCCTTCCCGACGCCGCGACCGCCGCCACGCTGCGAAACCAACCGGAGGTCGCGGAGGCGTTCCAGCGATTCGACTCGATAACGAAGGCGATCTTGCCGGTCGGCTCGTGGGACCCGCCGCATTCTCAGCTGTATGACGCCCTCACGCCGGAAGAACGGGCCGACCTTCGGGCGCAGGGAGTCTGCGCGGAGATCGGCGCGACGCTTGTCGACGCGTCGGGCCAGCAGGTTGCTCAGGAGTTCAGTGAGCGGTGCATAGCCATCAGCGCCGAGCAACTCAAGAAGATCGACGAGGTCATCGTCGTGGGCGGCGGGCTGATCAAGGCAGCGGCCATCCGAGCGGTCCTCACCGGGGGGTTCGCCAACTCCGTCGTGACGGAGCGTGGGGCTGCTCATGCACTGCTTGGCTCTGCCAAGGCAAGCTAGGGCGGAACGGCGTGACCACGCACGCGAGGAGTACCAGCTGATGTCGCGCACCCACTCGACCGCGACGAGCTTGTGGGGAATCGATGCGGGAGGGTCGCGCACGACCGCGATCGTCGCCCGTCCTGATGCTGAATTGTCAGTCGAGCAGTCCGGGTCCATCTCGATCGGTACTGTCGGCGCCGCTGCCGCCACCGCGGGTCTGACCTCGGTCTTCGAGTCGATGCGGTCCGAGTTGGCAGCCGACCAACTCGCGTTCGGATGTGTCGGATGCTCCTCGGCACCCGTGGCCATGGAATCTCCCTACCCGGACGTGTTGGTGAAGGTGATCGAGTCTCACGCGCCCGCTGGCTACGTCCTGTTCGTCAACGACATGGTTCCTCTGCTCTACGCCCCCCCAATGTCGGCAGTCGGCGTCGTCGTGAGCAGCGGAACGGGCAGCTGCGTGTTGGGCCGCGACGGATCTGGTCGGCTGGCCAAGATCGGCGGCCATGAGCACATCGTGTCGGACGAGGGCAGCGCTTACAGTCTCGGACGCGCAGCCCTTCGGGCGGCGGCCGGGGCGATCGATGGAACGGGCCAGGCGACCAAACTGTCTGATCTGGCGATCGAACACTTCGGGATGACGATTCCGGCACTTGGCCGCTGGTTGGCAGAGAATCGCTCGGCCCGGGCATTGGTGGCAGGATTCGCGCCAGTCGTACTCGATGCCTCGGCGGACGGTGTCGCCCGGAGCATCATCGAATCGAACGCAGCGTCGCTGGCGGCTGCGGTGACCGTAGCCCTGGACCGGTTGGACCTGGGTGCTCGCCCGTCAATTGGCTTCTCGGGTGGGGTCATGCGGGGTAGTGAGTTCTATCGCACCCTCATTGTCGAAAGACTTGTCCAGCTGTCGGGGCTTCGCCCTCATACGTACGTCCTGAATGGGGCGGACGCCGTCCTGTCGATGGCCGTGCGACTGCGAGACGAGAACCGCGGGGGCTCGGTCACATTCCCGTGCCCAGGGCCGGACGAGGGGCTTTTCCTCCGCGTCGCGGATCCGGCGAATCCCTCGATGGGCTGGCGAGGCGACGCTAACGGGTGGCAGGGTCGCCGAGCAGGCCGCGCCGGTGGGCGACGGTGACAGCTTCGGTGCGGCCGGAGGCGGCGAGCTTCGCCAGGATGTTCGAGACGTGGACGCTGGCCGTCTTCTCGGCGATGAACAGCTTCTGCCCGATCTGCCGGTTGGTGAGCCCTTCGGCGAGCAACGCGAGGACCTCGCGCTCCCGGGCGGTCAGGCCGGCGCCGTCCGGCGAGCCGGGCACGGAGATCCCGGCGTCGAGCCGGGCACGGCGCACGAGCGACTCGATGGCATCCTTCAGCGGTACCGCGCCGAGTGCGACCGCGGCCGCGTGAGCCGCCGCCGCCTCGGCCGCAGCTGAATCGCGCTGGTCCGCTCCCACGAGCGCCTCCGCGAGCCGCCACCGCGATCGCGCCTGCTCGTAGCGGTGGCCATAGCTGAACTCGTCGTGGCAGCGCCGCCACAGGTCGGCGTCGGAGTGCCCCTCCAGCCGGGTGTGCTCGGCCTCTGCCCGCAGTAACCAGGCGCGGCCTTCCGGGCCGAGCGTTCCGCCCCGCGGGCTGCCGTCGCGCGACCTCGTCCTCGCGTGGTCGAGCAGCCGCTTACCTCCCTCGACGGCGACCGCGAGCTCGGCGTCGTCATGCACGAGACGTGCGTGCTCGGCGAGGTCGGCGGCCGCGGCGAGCCCCACGGCGGACAGCCAGATCGCCCCGAGGAACGTGGGCCAGACGCCCTCGACGTATTGCAGTGTCCGTTCGGCGAGATCCATGGCACCGCGCGGATCTTCCTCCCAGCGCAGCAGTTCCGACCCGCAGCCGCCCGCGATCATGGCGATGATCGGATCCTGGTGCCACGCGCCTTCCAGCTGACGAACCGCGGCCGTCGCAGACCGATCACCCCGGGCCACCTGGACGTGGAGCCGAACTGTCGCGAGGCGGGCGACCATCGGGTCGGGCGGACGCGGTCCGGCCAGCCGCGCCGCGGCGAGGCTGCCATCCCAGTCTCCGGCGACGAATCGCGCGACGACCTGCAGCGTCCGCAGCTCCAGGCCGTAGGGGCTCCACGACAGTCCGAGGGCAGCACTGCGCTGTACGGCCGCATCGAGCAGTCGCAATGCGGCCTCGATGTCACCCTCGTCGTAGCGCTCGGCCGCGAGGTTGTAGGAGACCCGCATCTCGGTGGGCAGGTCGCCTGCCTCCTGGGCGAGGTCGCGCGCCCTTCCCAGCAGCTCCGGCGCCGAGCCCGCCTTTCCAGCGCGGTTGTCCAGGCCCGCCAGCGTGACCAGGGCGTCGGCCTCTGCACCCGCGCTTCCGACCTTGACCGCCTCCGCGCGGGCGTGTTCGCCGGCCTGGCGCGCCTCGTCGTAGCGGTCGAGGGTGTACAGCGCACGGGCGGTCGTGGCCGCGGCCCAGGCGGACACCGTGGTGGGCTTGTCGCCCGCTTCGGCGGCGAGCCTCGATGCCTCGATCGCGGCGTTCAACGCCTGCTCCGGCCGGTCGTCGCTCAGCATGTGCAGAGCCCGCTTGTGATGGACGGCGGCCGCGCGAAGAGGGTCCGCGTCGGGGTCGAGGCGCGCCGCCGCGGCGTCCGCCAGCGCGACCGCTCGGGCGTTCTGGCCGGCCCGGCTCGCCATCGCCGCCGCCTGCAGGCCGACCCGGACAATGTCGGTGTCGGCTCGGTCCTCGGCGTCGTCTACGGCGTCCCACAACTGGAGTACCTGTTCGAGGTGCTGCCAGGCCTCGGCGGGCGCGTGCAGGCGCTGGGCCTCGGTTGCCGCGCGCAACGACGCCTCGAGCGCGCCGGGCACGTCGTGACTCTCGATCCGGTGGTGAGCCAGCTCGGCCGCGGAACCGAGCGGAACGAGGGCGTCGGCGGCTTCGTCGACGAGCTGGGCGTACGTCGTGTGCAGACGGACCCGCTCGCCGGGCAGCAGGTCGCCGTAGACGGCTTCCGCGAGGAGGGCATGGCGGAAGGCGTACCGATCGCGACCCTCGGGCGCGAGCACCTGATGGGTCACCGCCTCGCGCAGGGCAGTCTCCAGATCGGCGCCGGGCAGATCGGTCGCTCGGGCGAGCAGCTCGTGGTCGACCCTCCGACCGGCGACGGACGCGACGCGCACGACCTGCTGCGCCGCCGGCGACAACTGTTCGAGGCGGGCCAAGAGCAGGTCGGCCAACGCGGCGGGCAGGTGGCCGGCCTCGAGGTCGTCGTGCTGATCGGAGGCGTGCAAGAGCTCCTGGGCGTAATAGGCATTGCCCTCGGAGCGGTCGAGGATCCGCCGGACGGTGACGTCGCTGACCGGTGCACCGCGCAGTGCGGTGAGATAGTGCCCCATCTCGTCGGCGTCGAACGGCACGACGTCGAGCCGCTCGACCACGGGAAGCCGGGCCAGCTGGGCCAGCAGAGGTCGTAGCGGATGGCGGCGGTGGAGGTCGTCGGACCGGTAGCTGCCAACGAAGAGCAGCCGCTCCTCGTGCATGCGGCCGAGGAGGAAAGCGAGGAGGTCACGGGTCGACTGGTCGGCCCAGTGCAGGTCCTCGATGACGAGCAGCACCGGTCCGTTGCCTTGATCACCGGCCCGGGCGAGCAGGCCGGCGACGGCGTCGAAGAGTTGGAGCTGGCTGACATCCCCGCCGGGCGACGGTTGGCCCGGGCGGAACTCGACGCCGCTCCATTCGCTGTCGAACATCCCCGTTCGCGGTTCGCCGTCAACCATCAGTGGCCGCAGTGCCTCGGTGAAGGGCAGGTAGGGCAGGCCGACTCCACCCACGTCCAGACAATGCCCGACCAGCACCATTGCGCCGGTCGCGCTCGCACGCGTCGTGAACTCGGTGAGCAGGCGGGTCTTGCCGACGCCCGCATCGCCCGACACGAGGACCGCGCCCGGTCGGCCCTGCGCGGCACGCTCCAGCGCACTCGTCAGCGCGCGGACCTCCTGCGCGCGGCCGACGAGCGGGGTCTCGAAATCCGCACGTGCCACGACGCCAATGGTGTCACGCGGCGGTGACATCATCGGCGTCGTGGCAACCCCGGTCCGGGTGGTCACGCTGCGCGGGCGGTCAGCGCGACCTTCGTCTCCTTGGCAGACCGGTTCTGTCGCGGTACGGGTTGACGCCGAGCTCTGCGGAAGTCCTCGGCGATGCGCTCGCGCCGGTACTGGATCTCGGTCTCGATTGCTGGTCCGACGATGCTGCTCATGGCACTCATCTCCTTGTTGGTGTCTCCAGACTTGTCCTGAGGAGCCACCCGGGACATCGGTCGACCGCGCACGATCGGGCCGCACGACCCCTTAGTTGGCGAGCCGAGGGCAGGCAAGCCGCCTAAGGCACCTCAGGTGACCCGCCGCACCCCGGTCGGAAGGCCACTACGCACCGGTTTCGTCCGGGCGCCCACGATGTGGCACACTGAATCGCTGTTGCCCGGCGCGCTACTCGTGCCCCTGCCACGGGGGGAGTGCCGACGCGGATGCCGGGCGTCCTGACGAAATTCACGGTCCGCCGATGACCCGTGGCGCCGGCGAGGAAGCGATCCAGTGCGATGCACACCCTCGACATCGTCGATGCCGCCAGCCTGCGCGCCGACATCCCCGCCTTCCGGGCCGGGGACACCCTCAAGGTCCACGTCAAGGTCATCGAGGGCAGCCGCTCCCGGGTCCAGATCTTCCAGGGCGTCGTGATCCGCCGTCAGGGTTCGGGCGTCCGCGAGTCGTTCACCGTCCGTAAGGTCAGCTTCGGGGTGGGCGTCGAGCGGACCTTCCCGCTGCACGCCCCGGTGATCGACAAGATCGAGCTCGTGACTCGCGGCGACGTACGCCGCGCGAAGCTTTACTACCTGCGCAAGCTCCGCGGCAAGGCGGCCAAGATCCGCGAGAAGCGCGACGCCGTCTGACGACGCCGCACAGCATGGCCGACACGGGCCGGGACCGCCGTACCACGCGCGGGCCCGGCCCGAGGTCGTTACGGGTCCTGGTTCCGGTCGCGCTCGCCGCGCTGTTCGTGCTCGGCGCCTACACCTGGCTCGGCCGGATCTACACCGTGTCCACCGGCTCGATGAAACCGACGCTGGATCCTGGGGACCGGGTCCTCGCCAGCCGGATCGGCAGAGAGGACGTCCGCCGCGGCGACGTCGTCGTGGTCGACGTCCGCGGCACCTGGGCGCAGCGAGGCTCGGACGACGACCCGACGGTCGTCAAGCGGGTCGTCGGGCTTCCCGGGGAGCGGGTCGCGTGCTGTGACGATCTCGGTCGTGTCACGATCGACGGTCGCCCGCTCGACGAGCCGTACGTCGATGGAGGCGATCTGGGCGGCACCTTCGAGGCGGTCGTGCCCGAGGGTCGGCTGTGGCTCATGGGGGACGACAGGGACGATTCCGTGGACTCCCGGGACCATGTCGGCTCACCCGGCGGCGGCAGCGTGCCGGTGGAGGCCGTGTTGGGCCGCGTCGTGGCGGTCTGGTGGCCCCCGGCCCGCGTCGTAGGCCGCCCGGCAGGGTAGCGTCGGCCCGTGCGTCGTCGGCTCGACGGCCCGACGCGGTGGCCATGGCGGGCCGGGCCCGGCAGCGACAGGGAGAGCACGTGGCGGAGAAGACCGTGCCTCGAGACGACGACGAAGCGGTGCAGCCGCGCCGGGGCGGCCTCGCGGCTCTGCTGCGCGAGACCGCGATCGTCGTGGGCTTGTCGCTCGTCATCGCCACGCTGGTGCGGATCTTCCTGGTCCAGGCGTTCCTCATCCCGTCACAGTCGATGGAAGACACGCTCCTCATCGGGGACCGTGTGCTCGTCTCCAAGCTCACCACCCGGTTCGGGGAGATCCATCGCGGCGATGTCGTGGTGTTCGCCGACCCCGACGGCTGGCTGTCCCCGGCAGCCGACGCCGGCCCGACCACAGTGGGCGGGAGGGTCCGAGACGCCCTCCAGTTCGTCGGCGTCCTGCCCGACGACTCCGAGGGGCACCTCATCAAGCGGGTGATCGGCCTGGGCGGCGACACCGTCGCGTGCTGCGACGACGACGGTCGCGTGACGGTCAACGGCGTCGCCATCGACGAGTCGACGTACCTGCGTCCAGGTGACGAGCCGTCGGCCACCGACTTCGAGGTCGACGTACCCGCCGGCGAGCTCTTCGTCCTGGGCGACCACCGATCCAACTCGGGGGACTCCCGCGTCAACGGCACCGTCCCCGAGGACAAGGTGACTGGCCGTGCCTTCGCGGTCGTGTGGCCGGTCTCGCAGTGGAGGTCCCTCTCCCGACCGGATGCGTTCGACACCGTCCCGGATCCGTAGTCGCACGCGCTGCCTAGCAGGCGATCCGATGGACGACACAGCGTACGGCGGGTCTACCCGGGCCCGGCCGGCCTGTTTCTCGTACGCTCGGAGATGCCATGAGTGAAGCCGTCGTCCGTCCGACCGTCCGGGTACTGATGCTGGCCCAACACGGCGGCGGGGCGCGCGTACTGCTCTTCCGAGCCTATGACGGCTACTGGTTCCCGCCCGGCGGCGGCCTGGAGGGGGCGGAGACCTACGAGCAGGCTGCCCGGCGGGAGCTCGCGGAGGAGACGGGCCTGACCGGCATCGAGCTCGGCCCCCACATCTGGAACCGGCAGAGCGTGTTCGAGTGGCGCGGCGCACTGCTCGACGTGCGCGAACGTTGGTACCTGGTCGAGGTGCCGCAGCCCTTCCAGCTCGACGCGACGGGCTGGACGCCCGAGGAGCGTGAGGACATCACAGACCACCGTTGGTGGTCGCTGGAGGAGCTGGCCGGGACGACGGAGCCGCTGGTTCCGCGCGCGCTGCCGGAACTCGTCGGACAGCTGCTCCGCGACGGTGCTCCGCCCGAGCCGGTCGAGGTGGGCGCATGATCGCGCCCAGACCCTCGGCGATCCGACGAGACGCCGGACTGTACGGCTACGAACGTGCCCTTGCGCGGCTGGGGCTCGCGCCGGTCGCGGGTGCCGACGAGGCCGGGCGTGGTGCATGCGCGGGCCCGCTCGTCGTCGCGGCCGCGATCCTGCATGACGGTCGCAGGGGTGAGGTCCGCGACCTGGCCGACTCCAAGCTGCTCACGCCTCCGGTCCGGGAGCGGGTGTACGAGTCCGTGGTGGTACGGGCGGCCGCGTGGTCGGTCGTCGTCGTCCCGGCCGACGAGGTCGACCGGCGCGGTCTGCACGTCACCAACGTCGAGGCCATGCGCCGTGCCCTGGCCAGGCTCGATCTCACGCCCGGCTACGTGCTCACCGACGGGTTCCCGGTCGCCGGGCTGGGCGTGCCTGGGCTCGCGATGTGGAAGGGCGACCGGGTCGCGGCATGCATCGCTGCCGCCTCGGTCATCGCCAAGGTGACCAGAGACCGCATCATGACGCAGATGCACGACCACTGGCCGCGATACGACTTCGCCGCGCACAAGGGTTACGTCACTCCCGAGCATCAGGAGGCGCTCAACCGCTACGGTCCTTCCCCTGTGCACCGTCGGTCCTACGTCAACGTCGCCCGCGTTGTGGGTGAGAATGGGCCCGTCGTTCTGGAGGAGACCGGATGAGCACCGAGGATCTCGACAAGTACGAGACCGAGATGGAGCTGTCGCTCTACCGGGAGTACCGCGACGTCGTCGGGCTCTTCTCGTACGTCGTGGAGACCGAACGCCGGTTCTACCTCACCAACAACGTCGACCTGCAGGTCCGCAGCGAGGGCGGCGAGGTCTACTTCGAGGTGACCATGAGCGACGCCTGGGTGTGGGACATGTACCGCCCGGCCCGGTTCGTCAAGAACGTCAAGGTCGTCACCTGGAAGGACGTCAACGTCGAGGAGCTGGCCAAGAGCGACCTCGAGATCCCCAAGACCGGCCTCAGCTGAGTCCGTCACGACCATAGCGTCGCCCGGCGGCCTTCAGGTGAGCCGTCGTCGCTGCACTCCGGTCGATGGCCGGCGATCGAATCCACAGGGCACGCGCCTCGGCCGCCGTCGTCCACAATGCGAAGACGCGGAGTCCCCCCGCCGCCTCACAGGCGGCCAAGCTCGGCCCGGGAGGTGGGCCGGTGCGGGCCAAGGACGGCGTCGGGTCGTACGGCGAACGGGTGGCGGTTCGTCACCTCGAGGAGGCCGGCTTCACGATCGTGGCGCGTAACTGGCGCTGCGATCTCGGCGAGATCGACGTCGTCGCGCTCGACGGCATGACGGTCGTCGTCTGCGAGGTCAAGACGCGCAGCGGGCTCGGCTACGGCTCCGGCCTGGAAGCCGTGACCAGGGCGAAGGCGGCCCGGCTGCGGCGGCTGGGGCACCGGTGGCTGGTCGAGCACGGTCCACGGGGAGTCGGCCTACGCTTCGACGTCCTGGCCGTGCATCGGCCGCGACGTGGCCCGGCAACGGTCGAGCACGTGCGCGGAGCGTTCTGATGCGCCTGTCTCGTTGCCGCAGTGTCGCCCTCGTCGGAGTGCGCGGCACGGTCGTCGACATCGAGGTCCATATCGGTGGCATGCCGGGGTTCACCCTGGTGGGCCTGCCCGATGCGTCGCTGGCGGAGGCCCGCGACCGGGTCCGGGCGGCTGTGCTCTGTACGGGCGAGCACTGGCCCCTGCAGCGCATCACGGTGAGCCTGTCGCCGGCGGCGCTGCCCAAGCGGGGCAGCCATTTCGACCTCGGCGTCGCGGTGGCGGTCATCGCGGCGGCGGAGGAGGTGCCGGAAGGCGCCGCCGACGACGTCGTGTTCCTCGGGGAGCTCGCCCTGGACGGCCGGCTCCGGCCGGTGCCCGGGGTGCTGCCGGCCGTCCTGGCGGCCGCGTCGGCCGGGTCGACGCACGTCGTCGTGCCCGAGGCGAACGTCGGTGAGGCCAGGCTCGTCCCGGGTGTGTCGGTGCTGGGTGCGCGCTCGCTGCGCCAGGTGCTCGCGGTGCTGCGTGGAGAGCCGATGCCCGACGAGCCCGCCGGTGCCGTCGCACCGCCACCGGCGGCCGAGGCCGTCGACGTCCCGGTGGACCTCGCCGACGTCGCCGGCCAGGGCGCCGCCAAGCGGGCCGTCGAGATCGCCTCGGCAGGGCATCACCACCTGATGCTGACCGGCCCGCCTGGTGCCGGCAAGACGATGTTGGCCCGGCGCTTGCCGGGCCTCCTGCCCGACCTCTCGACCGAGGAGTGCCTCGAGGTCACGGCGATCCACTCGGTTGCGGGCGTGCTACCGCCCGACCAGCCGCTCGTCACCCGGCCGCCGTTCGCGGATCCGCATCACACTGCGTCGGTCGTGTCAATCGTGGGCGGCGGCAGCAGGCTGGTGCGTCCCGGTGCGGCGAGCCGCGCGCACCTGGGCGTGCTGTTCATGGACGAGGCGCCGGAGTTCAGCGCCCACATCCTCGACGCGCTGCGCCAGCCCCTGGAGCACGGCGAGATCGTCGTGTCCCGGGCGGAGGCGACGGTGACGTTTCCGGCCCGGTTCCTGCTCGTGCTCGCGTCCAACCCGTGCCGGTGCGGGAACCACGGCAGCCGGACGCACATGTGCACGTGCACACCCGAAGCCGTACGGCGCTACGGCCAGCGCATCTCCGGGCCGGTGCGTGACCGGATCGATCTCCGGATCGTGATCGAGGCGCCGAGCCTGGCCAGCCTCGACGAGGGGCTCTCCTCGGCCGAGCCGAGCAAGGTCGTCGCCGACCGGGTGGTCGAGGCGCGCGAGCGTCAATGTCGTCGGCTCGGAGCGACTCCGTGGCGGGTCAACGGCGAGGTGCCCGGTCCCGT
>Ga0184612_10000307_pt1 | contig 22517 bp, 23 predicted proteins | sample PLM3_60_coex_FD_133163 | JGI IMG/M metagenome (GOLD analysis project Ga0184612, IMG submission 133163) | Groundwater sediment microbial communities from an aquifer in East River, Colorado, USA - PLM3_60_coex | ecosystem: Environmental > Terrestrial > Soil > Riparian zone | place: USA: East... | reverse complement strand
GTGCGCACCGCGACGAGCTCGATGTTGCGCTCTGGCTCGGCGAAGCCGTACAGGTCCTCGTGCGCCCGGTGGAACGCGTCGGCCAGGTCGTTCCGCAGCGGCACGGTCAGCTCGAACGACTGGCCCTGGTAGCGGAGATCGGCCTCACCCTCTCGAGGCAGCTCCCCCGCCTCGGCCAGCGGAACGAGGTAGGAGCGTACGGCGTCGCGCCGTTCTTCCGACGCGACAAGCCCGAGAGCCGACAGAACGCCTGCCACCTCCGGAACCAGCACCGTCCGCATCCCGAGCTCCTCTGCAAGCTCGCACGCGTGAAGCGGCCCGGCACCCCCGAACGCGACGAGTGCGAAGCCGGTGGGATCGTGGCCGCGCTCCACCGAGACGACACGCAACGCGCGCAGCATCTCGGCGTTGACCACGTCGACGACGGCTGCGGGATCGACACCGGCCAGCGCACGCACTGCGGCCGCGCGATCGAGCTCCACGCCGCCGGCGAGCCGCTCCGGCAGGCGCCCGAGCAGGAGGTTGGCATCGGTGACCGTGGCTGCTGTGCCGCCGCGGCCGTAACACGCGGGTCCGGGATTGGCGCCTGCACTCTGAGGCCCGACGCGCAACGCGCCGCCCGCGTCACGCCAGACGATCGAGCCACCACCCGCGCCGACCGTGTGCAGATCGACGGTCGGCAACCGGATCGGCAGGCCGCCGATCGACCGCTCGCTCGTGCGCCCGGCCCGGCCGCCGGCGATCAGGCAGACGTCTGTCGACGTGCCGCCCATGTCGAACGCGATCGCATCCTCGATGCCTGCAAGGGCAGCGATTCGAGCTGCGCCCACGACCCCCGCTGCCGGTCCCGATACGAGGATCGTCGCGGGATGCTCCGCCGCCTCGGCAGGAGTGGCAACTCCGCCGGATGAACGCATCACGAGCGGCTCGGGTAGTCCGGCCGCGGTCGACGCGGCGCTCAGCGCCCCGAGATAGCGCGAGACGACGGAACCGAGGTACGCGTCTGCAGCGGTGGTTGACGCGCGCTCGTACTCGCGGAATTCGGGTGCGACTTCATGTGAGCCGACGACGTGAGCGTCCGGCAATCTGCGCTTGAGCTCCTCCACCACTTCGCGCTCGTGCGATGCATCGCGGTAAGCGTGCAGGAGGCACACAGCGACGGCTTCGGCGTCGACCTGCCGAAGCGACTCGAGCCGAAGCGGCTCGAGCTCTCCCTGTGGCCCCATTCGCCCGGTCACGCCGTAGCAGCGGTCGAGCGGAACCAGCGGTTCAGGCCAGGCCTCGCACGGACGGTAGAGGTGGGCACGTGTCTGGCGACGCAGATGGAGGAGGTGCTCGAAGCCGGCGTTCGTCACGAAGGCCGTGCGCGCCCCCTTTCGTTCGAGGAGCGCGTTCGTCGCCACGGTGGTGCCGTGCGCGAACCGCTCCACACGCCCCGCTCCCGCCTCAAGGGCCGCCGCGATCACCGATTCCTCCTGGTGCTCGGCGGTCAGCACCTTCGCGGTGGTGACCTGTCCCCCGTCGAGCACGACAGCGTCTGTGAAGGTGCCGCCAACGTCGACGCCGAGAATCGCCATTCAGGAAGACTGACAGCGTGGCAATCCGCGGGCTTCTCTTCGACTTCGACGGCCTGCTCGTCGACACCGAGTCCCCGTCGCGGCTCGCCTTCGAGGAGCTGTACCGCGACCACGGCCACGAGCTGCCTCTGGACCAGTGGGCGACGCTCGTGGGGACGATCGGCGCACCGTTCGATCCGGTCGGGCACCTCGAGGAACTGCTGGGGCGAACGCTCGACCGCGACGTGCTGGCCGAGAAGCGGCGCGCGCGGGAACACCGGCTGGCCGATCTGGAGGAGCTCCGGCCTGGAGTCGAGGACTACTTCGTCGAGGCCGAGCGTCTGGGCTTGCAGACCGCCGTAGTGAGCAGCAGCGACACTCATTGGATCGAGCGGCACCTCGGCCGGCTCGGCCGCCTCGAGGGCCTCGACGCCGTGGTCGCAGCCAACGGCGACGCCGCGCGCGCGAAACCGCGGCCCGATCTCTACCTCGAGGCACTCGAGCAGCTCGGCCTCGAGCCGCAGGAGGCGATCGCGTTCGAGGATTCGCCGAACGGAGTTCGGGCGGCGAAGGCGGCAGGCCTCGCGTGCGTCGCGGTGCCGAACCCGATCACGGCCGGGCTCGCCCTCGACGAGGCCGATCTCGTGCTCGAGTCACTCGCAGACGTCCCCCTTTTAGAGCTGCTCGAACGGTTTTGACGATCGTCGCGCAAGTCGTCGGCGTGGACGCCTTCGCATCGCTGAGCCGGCGCGAACAGCTCGGGCGGCTTCGCCGCGTTGGACGAACGGCCTTGGCGAGTTACGGTCTCGAGCACGCGCGACTGACGCTCCAGCGCTACGAGCAGAACACGACCTTCCGAGTCGATGCGCGAGGCGGGCGGTATCTGCTGCGCATCAACCGACCGCGGGTTCATACGCCGGACACGATCGGTTCCGAGATGGCCTGGCTCAGCGCGCTCCGACGCGATACCGACCTGGGCGTACCTGAACCCGTCGCCGCGCGCGACGGCTCGTTCGTCGTCGTCGCCCGCGATCCAGGCGTGCCCGAACCCCGCGTCTGCGTCCTGTTGCACTGGCTCGATGGTTGGTTCATCAACCAGCGTCTCGCTCCCGCGCACCTATGGCGAGTCGGCGCGCTTGCAGGAGAGCTGGACAAGCACGCGGCGACTTGGACGGCGCCCTCGGGGTTCCTCCGGCCACGAGTCGACACCCTCACCAATGATGCGAAGGTCGATTCGATCGCTAGATCAGCGGCGCTCGCGCGCCACGGCGATCACCCGACGGCGGAGGACGCCAATCGCGCCCTCCAGCTCGTCGAGGCGCTGGTTTCGACCGATGATGCAGCGTTGTTCGCGAGGGCCCTCGAGGCCGTCCGGGCGACGACGCGAACGCTGGCGGACGAGAACGGCGCCTTCGGCCTCATCCACGGCGATCTCCACCACGAGAACTTCTTGTTCCATCGAGGTGAGGCACGAGCGATCGACTTCGACGATTGCGGCTGGGGCTTCCACCTATACGACCTGGCGGTCACGTTGTCGGAGCTTGAAAGTCGGCCACGGTACAAGGAACTGCGGGACGCGCTCCTGGAGGCCTACGCGGAAATACACCCGCTGCCTGACAACCATGTGATCCACCTGAGTGCGCTGTTCATCCTGCGCCGGATGCAGCTTCTGCTGTGGGTCCTCGAATCCCGCGACCACGTGGCCTTCCGGGACGAGTGGCAACGGTGGGCCCGCGACGAACTGGACGCTATCGCCACGGTCGTCGACGCCGAGCGGGTCGACCGTCATAGACTCGACGCGTGAGCCCAGTCCTACGCGTCGTTCTGCGCGTTCTCGGGGTCGGCACCCTCGTCGCTGGCGGGCTTGCCGTTGCGCTCGGGGCACTAATCGCAGCGATTCTGCTCGGTCCGCTGATCTTCTGGGTCGCTTGGAATGTGCTCAACTTCGCATCCGCGGTAGGCCTTCCGGAGCTGGCCTTCTGGGGCATCGTCCTGGCGACGCTGTTCCTCGTCGTCGGCTGGTTCGGCAAGGTCGTGATCACGGCCGTCATCTTCCTCGTCGATCCCTCCTGGTTCCACGGCGCTGCCGAAGTTCGCTGGCCGGAGCCCACGTTCCGCAACTTCGTCGCCGTCGCGCTGCTCGCCCTGCTCGCATCCCGACCGCACGCGCATGCGCACAAACGCACCCGCCGGGGCAAAGGCTGAATTCTCTCAGGAGGCCGACACGCGCAACGCGCGCGTACGCGCGCGGGCCTCGCGCCACCAGATGATCTCGTACGCGTGGAATGCGACCCACACGGCGGTCACGAGCGTGAGGGCGACGAGCGCCGGCACGACAACGGCTACCGGCCACAGCAACGCGCAGGCGACCGCGGCGACCAAGCGACCGCGGCCGAGCGTGCGCGACACACGCAGGCGGAGCGCCACGTACGCGAACAGGTAGAGCGCCGGGCCGCCGCAGAGGCCGAACGCCGAGATCGTGTCGAGCTCGTCGCCGACATGCGCGAGCGTCGTCTTCATCGCGAAGGCGAAGAGGACGATGCCTACCACCATTGGCAGATGCAGGTAGGTGTAGACATCGCGCGCAAGGGCGATGCGCTGCACGCCCCTTCGGTCGGCGAGCATCTGCTGCGCGCGGATCGGGAAGAAGTCGAAGTACGCCAACCAGAACGAGGTCGCCACCACCAGCCCGAGCACCGCGGCGACGATCACGCCGGCACCGAGTCCAGTCCCCCTCGCCCCGAGGCCGATGGCGACCAAGGACTCGCCGATCGCAATGATCACGATCAGCCCGTGACGCTCGACGAAGTGCGCGGGTTGTACGCGCCAGCCGCTCAGCCCACCGAGGAGCGGCCCGAAGAAGCCGACGGCGAGCGCCACCAGCCAGAGCACGGGCTTGAAGCCGCCCTGGACGAACCCCGCGGCGATGATCAGGGCCGCACCGGCGAGTGCCGAAGGAGCAATCCGCAGGATCGCCGCCAACAGGTCTCGGTCGCCGCGTGCCGCGAGCGCGTACAGCGTGAGATGCATGACGTTCACGATCAGGAAGGCAACCCCGAAAACGACACCGTGGCGGCCGAACGCCTCCGGGACGGCCAGCGCGGCGACGAACATCGCCGCCATCGCAACCACCATCGCCTCCCACACCCCGCCCTCCCCGGGATCGACGGTGTTGGTCAACCAGGCGTAGGCCGCCCACGCCCACCAAAGCGCGCCGAGGATCAGGAGACCGTGCCCGAGCCCACCCCACGTCGGATCATCCGACAGGACCGTCGTGACCTGCGTGAACCCGAAGACGAAGACGAGGTCGAAGAAGAGCTCGAGCGGAGTGACCCGCTGCTCGCGCTCGGCATGCTGCTCGCTCACAGCGGGATGTTAGGAGGTTGCCGTGATCGTGATCCCGCCGCGCGCTTTCTGCTTCAGGGTGACGCGAACCTCGTCCGCGTCGAGGCCGAGGGCCTCCGCAACGTCATCGCGGATCTTCACCGCCAGGGCTTCGCAGAAGTGTCCCTCGTCGCGGAAGGTGTTCAAGTACAGCTTGAGCGACTTCGATTCGAGACAGCGATCCTTCGGCTTGTATTCGATCGTGCCAAGGTAGAGGTCAGGCTGTCCGGTGATCGGACAGACGGCGGCGAGTTCGTCGCTGGTCAGCTCGACCCGCGAGACGCCGGGGTTGGGAAACGTCTCCAGCCCGGCGTAGCGGTCGGAGCCGGCGTGGCCTAGCGCGACGAACTCGGTTGAGCGCGTGCCAGCGTCCATCGCCGTACTTTACGCCGGACGACCGATGGAAGTTCCGGACATCCAGTACACGGGCAACGGGGGCGCGCACCGCTCGTCCTGAACGTAGGGTCCGCTCCATGATCTGTAGCTCCTGCGGGCGCGAGAACGACGCCGACGCAAGGTTCTGCCACGCGTGTGGCGCGCAGCTTGGTGCTCAGCCGAGCGATGCAGAGACGCGGAAGGTGGTGACGGTCGTCTTCACGGATGTCGCCGACTCGACCGCGCTCGGCGAGCGGCTCGACCCCGAGTCGCTGCGGCGGGTGATGTGGCGCTACTTCGACACGATGCAGGAAACGCTGGAACGATACGGCGGCACGGTCGAGAAGTTCATCGGCGACGCGATCGTGGCCGTGTTCGGTGTGCCTGCCGTTCACGACGACGACGCACTCCGCGCCGTGCGGGCGGCGTTCGAGATGCGCGAGGCTCTCGAGCGCGTCAACGAGGATCTCGCACGCGAGTACGGGGTTCGCATCGCCACGCGCACCGGCATCAACACAGGCGAGGTGATCGTCGGGGACACGGCCACGGATCAGAAGCTCGCGTCAGGCGACGCGGTCAACGTCGCGGCACGGCTCGAACAGGCTGCGCAGCCGGGCGAGGTGCTCCTCGGCGAGGCGACCTACCGCCTCGCCGGTGATGCGGCCGTCGTCGAGGCGGCGCCCGCCGTTGAGGCGAAGGGCAAGAGCCAGCCGCTCGCCGCCTGGAGGCTGCTCGGGCTGCGGCCCGATGTGCCCGCCTTCACGCGTCCCATCGCCAGCCCCTTCATTGGTCGTGACCGAGAGCTCGACGAGCTCCGCCGCGCATTCGACACCGCCGTGCACGAGTCTTCGTGCTCCCTCGCCACGATTGTCGGGCCGCCCGGAATCGGCAAGTCCCGCCTGGCGCGCGAGCTCATCCGCTCGCTCGAGAAAGACGCGCGCGTGGTCGTCGGACGCTGTGTTGCCTACGGCGAGGGCATCACGTACCTCCCGCTCGCCGAAGTCGTACACGAGGTCGCCGGAGCCGATCCTGAGCCGGCGCTCGCGCGACTCCTGACCAACGTCGAGCGCGGCGCGATCGCGACCCGACGGATTGCCGGCGCAATCGGGGCACGCGACGAAGCAGGCTCTCCCGAGGAGACCGCTTGGGCGTTCCGCCGGCTTTTCGAGACACTCGCCGCCTCGCGACCACTCGTCATCGTGGTGGACGACATTCACTGGGCCGAGCCGACGCTGCTCGACCTACTCGAGTACGTTCTCGGCTTCTCGAGCGGCGCCCCGATCCTGCTCCTCTGCCTCGCGCGCCCCGACCTCTTCGACGCCCGCCCGTCCTGGGCCGCGCCCCGGCCGCGTACGACGCTCGTCTCGCTCTCCCCACTGAGCGACGACGAGTCCGAGGATCTGATCGATGGGCTGATGCACGACGGGGACGTCGCTGTGGCGCTCCGCGAGCGCATCGTCGACGCAGCGGAGGGCAACCCGCTGTTCGTCGAGCAGATGCTCGCCATGCTCGCCGATGACCCCGACGCTGCAGACGAGACCGTGCCCGCGACGATTCACGCGCTCCTGGCCGCCCGCATCGACCGCCTCGAGCCAGTTGAGCGCGCGGTGTTGCAGCGCGCCTCCGTGGAGGGGCGGCTGTTCCACCGCGGCGCCGTCGCGGAGCTCCTGCCGTCGCATGGCGCGGACGGGCTGGGCGGCGTTCTCCTCGCCCTCACGCGAAAGGAGCTTCTCCGACCTGACCGCTCGCTCTTCGAGGGCGACGACGCCTTTCGCTTCAACCATGTGCTCATCCGAGACGTCGCATACGCATCCATGCCAAAAGAGCTCCGCGCCGATCTCCATACGCGGCTCGCTTCCTGGCTCGAAGCGCACGCCGGCGCGCAGGTGACGGGGCATGAAGAAATCGTCGGGTACCACCTCGAGCAGGCGTACCGCAACCGCGCGGAGCTAGGTCGCGTCGACGCCGAAGCCCGTGAGGTGGCGCTAAAAGGAGGTCACCTGCTTGGGCGCGCAGGACGACGCGCACTCGACCGCGACGAGTTTGCGGTCGCGGCCTCGCTCCTTGAGCGGGCGTGCCGGCTCCTCACGGTCGAGCCCGCGGAACGCGCAGCGCTACTCACGGATCTCGGCCGGGCGCTTCGCGGCACCGGAGCGCTCGACGCCGCAGACGCCGCACTCGCCGAGGCGATCGAAGATGCGACACGACACGGCGACGAGGCGACCGAGCTCCGGGCCGAGCTGGAGCGCGCGCACGTCGCCTTCATGCGCGCGCCGCCGGAACCCGATGCCCTGCGCGTCATCGCGCGACGGGCGATCGCCGTCTTCGAGCCGATCGGCAGCGACGCAGACCTTGCGGATGCCTGGCAGCTCATGGGCATGGCTGAGGTCGCCGCGCGTGATAGAGGCGCGCAACTCGTGGCGCTTCAGCGGGGCCGTGGGCACGCGCTCGCTTCCGGCGACACGCGCCGCCAGATCGAGTCGTGGAACGAGCTCGGCGGCGCAATGCTCTTCGGGCGGACACACGTAGACGACGTGCTCGCCTTCCTCGACGAAGAGCTCGCCTGGGCACACGAGCGCGGCCTCCCCGCAGTCGAGGCGGACGCGCTACTCGGGGGCCCATACCTGTATGCGCGCCTCGGCCGCTTCGACGAGGCGCGCGACCATCTCGAGCGCTCCAAGGCGATCTGCCGCGAGCTCGGCATCGCGTACGGCCTTGCGGAGGCGCACATGGCAGGAGCCGAGATGGAGATGCTCGCGGGGGACGCCCAGGCCGCAGAGCGCGAGCTACGCGACGCGATCCGCGTTGCCATGGAAATGGGCGCGTCGCACTACGTCTCGCTCTACCGCACCCGCATCGCCCACGTCCTGGTCGCGCAGGGCCGAGACGAGGATGCCCTTGCCGAACTGGAACAGGCAAGGCAGCTGATCTACGGGGAGGCGCCGTCTTGGAAGGCCACCCGCGCGCGCGTGCTCGCGCGTCGCGGCCAGACGGAGGAGGCCGTCAAGCTCGCCCGCGAAGCGGTCGCATCCATGGCCCGCAGCGACGACATCACGAAGCACGCGGAAACCTTGGTCGACCTCGCTGAGGTGCTCCGCGCGCACGGCGACCTCATCGGCGCCGGCGACGCTCTCACAGAGGCGGTCGCCCTCCACGAGGAGAAGGGAAACGTGCTGCCTGCCGACCAGTGTCGCCAGTTGCTGGCGACACTGGTAGGAGAGTCTGCGGCAACGAAGCCGTGAGTCGGTCGTTGAAGGCCGTGGTCAAGCCTCCTGCGGAATCACCGCCCGACCCGGCGGACCCTCTTGCTGTCGATCAAAAAGCCTTTCCCTGACCGGGTCACCGTGCACTTGACCCCGGCTCGTTGGGAGAGGCAGCCGAAGCGCCCGATGATGATTTTCCTGCCGTAGCCGAGCGCAGGCGTGTTTTCAGCAGGATTGCCCAGGCACTGTGTACCGCGGCAGATCTTCAGCCGTCCGTCGAGGCCCATCCTGACGTTCTTCGGAGCCTTCACACTCTGGCAGTACACATAGGAGCCGCGTGCATCGCGGTCCGCCAGCTCGCAGGAGAGGTTGTGACTCGGCGAGTAGAACCCCGCGTACGTTGCCTTGGCGGTCCCCGATGTCGCAACCTTGCGCACACGGCCGACTTCGGCAAAGTAGACGTTCCCGTTCCGGTCCACCGCCACCCCGCTGCAGCAGCCGCGCAGTTGCGCCGAGGTCGCCGGGCCGCCGCGCCGGCGTGTCTCGCCCCGTGCACTAATCGCGGTGCTTGTGCTGCTCATCGCCGGGGGAGCAGTGGCAGCGCTCTTCGGCACGGGTGTGATCGGCGGCGACTCAGTGAAGTCGGAGAGTGCGTTCGTAACGCAGGTGAACGAGAACGCGCTCGGCCCGCTCGGCCAGGCCGACGAGACGGCAGCTCGAAACGCACGCACGGCCGAGGGCACTTTCACCCGGGCCGCAGACGGCACTCGAATTGTTCGGGTGGCGGACGAGGCCTCCGTGTATCTACGCGCGCTGAGCAAATTGTCCGCACAGCAAAGAGCCGAGGTGCAATTGCTGCTCGCGTTCGTTGTGCGAACAGGGGCTATGGTCAAGCATTCGCTTCCTTCACGCCAGACAACAGCGAGGGTGAACTCGCACTCGACGTCGCAGCCGCTCAGGTGCGTGCGGCGATCGCGACCGTGTCGAGTCGTGTGCCCACGGGTCTGCAGCTACCGTCGCAGGGAGCGATCATTACCTTGCGCGCAACGCCGCCCGCGCCTGACTTAGGCGTCGTCTATGTGCAGCAGGTTGATGGCCTCCTACAGGAGTCGCGCGCAGTCGTGCTGGCGTTGCGCTCATTCGTTCCGCGCGCGGCAAGTGATGCGATCGACCGGAGCGCGGCAGTCACTCTCGCCCGCTCCTATGTCGAGCAACGGCGTCTGCAACTCGAGCAGGCGGGGGCATTCAACGTACCGCCGGAATTTGCGTCGGCGCAGCAGCTGCTGCTCCGCTCTCTGCAGGCATCCCTCGCGGACGACCAGGCGCTGGTGATCTGGACGGTCGCCCGCCGCGACGGCTCGGGGGACACGCGAGCTGCATTCGCGCGGGTGAATCGGGTCGGCGCTCAGGCAACCGCGCTGAAGCAACAGTTCCTGCGCGTGTACGGACCGTCGCGGCAAGCGGCGACCGGCCTGAGTCCGGGAAGCCTGCCGGACACCTTCTGACCGTTCCTCGGCGTCTCGCGATTGCGGCGCTCGCACTGTCGCTCGCCGGTCCTGCGGCGGCCGCCGCGCCGCAGCATCCACAAATCGTCTGGAAGCCGGTGCCTTTCGGAACCCAACGGATCAAGGAGACTGTCGCCTACGAGCAGCGCCATTACGGGCTTCAGCGGTCGACCCTTGTCGGGCCGCACGTGATCGTCGAGCACTACACCGGTAACAGGTCGTTCTCCGCGACCTGGGCGACCTTCGCCTCTAACGCACCCGACCCGGAGCTCGGCGAGAAGCCGGGGACCTGCTCCCATTTCGTCGTCGATCGGGACGGAACGATTTACTAGCTGGTGCGACTACCGCTCGTCTGTCGACACACGGTCGGGCTGAACTGGACCGCGATCGGCATCGAGCATGTCGGCACGAGCGATCAGGAGATCCTGCGCAACTCCCGGCAGCTGACCGCCTCGCTCGCACTGACGCTCTGGCTCTCTCATCGCTACCGAATCCCGCGCAGCCAGGTGATCGGGCACAACGAAAGTCTGCGCAGTCCGTACCATCGCGAACGCTACGCGCCGTGGCGTTGCCAGACGCATGGCGACTGGACGCACCCGGACATGCAGGTATACCGAGCGAAACTGGCCCAACTGGCTCGACGGAAGCACGTTTCTCTGACGGCGGGACCGCCGCTGCGAGGGCGCTCCTGCTGACACGGCGAGGTGCCCTCGACGTAAAGGAGCGCCGTTTCGGAAGACTGACGACATGCGCATCGCAGAGCTTCTACTTCGGGGCGCGGGCGGCGAGCCGATCGATTTCGCACGCACCATCGTGTCTCACGGGGTCGCCGAGCTGCCGCCGAACCAGGTCGAGCTCGATACGCGGACGCTCGAGACCACGCTTCCCGTTCAGGGAGGCGCTCGCACGGTCCGGCTGACTGCCGAGGACGGGAAGCTGTTGGTCGACATACTCGCCGGGCGGGCAGGGACCCGCGTTCGCGACACGCTGGCTTCGACCGTCGCGCACATGTTCCGGCTGGACGAGGACCTGTCGGGGTTCTACGCGGTGGCGCGCGGGGACGGCGAGCTCGCCTGGAGTGCGCAAGGCGCAGGGCGGATGTTGCGCGCACCGACCGTGTTCGACGACGTCGTCAAGACAATCTGCACCACGAACACCGCCTGGTCGGGCACGCGCAAGATGACCGCCGCTCTCGTCGACGAGCTCGGTGTAGAGGCACCAGGAGGACGGCGGGCGTTCCCCACCCCGGAGGCGATGGCCGAGGCCGACGAAAGCTTCTACCGCGCCGTCGTGCGCGCGGGCTACCGCGGCCCGTACCTGAAAACGCTCGCGACCGACGTCGCCGACGGGACGATCGACCTTGAGGAGCTGACCGACCCGAACTTGCCGGATGACGAGGCTGCCGCGCGCTTGCTCGCACTCCCTGGCATCGGCCCCTACGCCGCGGCGCACGTGATGCTCACCTCGCTGGGCCGCTACTCGCGCCTCGTGCTCGACTCGTGGACGCGACCGACGTACTGCAAGCTCTCCGGTGCGAGGAGCACGCTGAAGGACGCGACGATCGAGCGTCGCTTCAGGCGCTACGGCGACTGGGCGGGCCTGGCGTTCTGGCTCTATCTGACTCGCGGCTGGGTCGAGGAAGGTCTGCCGGTCTAGAGCGGCCGCAAAGAAATACGGCACCTGACGTATTGGCGCGTGGCCCGGCGCGCGGAAGCATCGCGGGGTCGATGAAGAAACTCGTCAGCGCCGCAGTTGCCGTTGGACTTCTGCTCGTTTCTATCTCGGCGCAAGCGACGCCAAATGAAGCCGAACCGGCATCGGTCACGCATGGCTGGGCCGGTTACGTCGTGCGCACCCACGGTGGCTCTTTCGAGGAAGTGAAGGGCTCCTGGGTGCAGCCGAAGGTCATCTGCAATCGCCCCGGGAGCTCAGTCGGATTCTGGGTCGGCCTCGGCGGCGCGGACGCCGACTCGGAGGCATTGGAGCAGGTCGGCACCTCCGCAGACTGCTCCGGGAGCGCGTTTGTCTCCCATTCCGCGTGGTACCAGCTGTTTCCAGCGCCGCCGGTCGAACTGTCGATGACGATTCGACCCGGCGACAGCATTGCCGCGGAGGTCGCCGTCAGCGGGAGAACAGTCACCCTCGCACTCCGCAATCTCTCCACGGGCTCATCGTTTTCGACCGAGCGCTGGATGCGATCGCCCGAAACCGATTCTGCGGAGTGGATCGTCGAAGCTCCATCCGCATGTTTCGTGACCTGTCTGCAGCTTCCGCTCGCTGATTTCGACCGAGTCCACTTCACCAACTCATTCGCGACAGCCGGCGCGCAGACCGGCACGATCGAGAATCCGGCCTGGTCGAGGCGGAGACTCGAGATGGGAATGCGCCGCGGGAGCCTGATCGCCGCTCCGATGACCTTGTCGGCCGACGGGTCGACCTTCGACGTCCTCCGTCTGGTCGCGGCGCGGCCTTCCGGACGGCTTCTCGAAATCCTCCAAGTGGCCTAAGGTGAAGCGATGACGATGCTCTCGGAGCGCGACGTTAGATCGGCGCTCGACCTCGTCTACGACGCAGCGTCGATGACGGGTCGGGATCCGTTCCCACGTGAACTGCTCGAACGCCTAGCTCGATTGATCCCGGCCGATTCGATCGTGGGCTATCACGAGGCGATCATCGGGCGCCCCTGCCGGGCAGTGGAGTCGGTGGAAATTCCGGAGGAAGGAATCCCAGCCGACGTGCAGGAGGCAGGAGGGCGGTTTCTCGATCAAGATCCGCTCAGGCACGGTCCCCGACGCCGCGAAGTGCGAGCTTTGAAGCTTTCCGATTTCCTGACGCGGCGAGAGCGCCGGAAGCTCGAGTTCCACTGGTATGTCTGGAAGCCGCTCGGCATCGACGACAGTCTGCGAATGTGGCTGCCTGCGCCTGCGGGCCGGGCCCGCGTGATTTACCTCGAGCGCGGCAAGCGAGACTTCACCGAGCGTGATCGATCGATGCTGGAGCTCTTGAGGCCCTCTTTCATCAGAATCCAGGCGGCCTGCGCGCGCGGTCAGAACAGGGAACCCGCCGCGTCGGCGTTGACCCGGCGCGAGCGAGAGATCCTCGGTTGGATCGCGCACGGGAAGACGAGCCGCGAGATCGCCGCGATCCTCGTCGTGTCCCCGTACACCGTGCGCAAGCATGTTGAGCACATACTCGAGAAGCTCGGCGTCTCGACGCGAAGTGCTGCGGTGGCACGCGTCATCGAGCTTCCCTAAGGCCGAAGAAGTGAGTGCGGCCAGTTCTGGCCGGCCCTCTTTTTACGGGGCGGCACTGGAGTTGGTTCCTGGGAGAGGCGGATAAGCTCACCGCCGGAGCGGCGGGGGCCGGTGCCCCAACTGGTCTTCAAAACCAGTACGGCGTCGTAGCCCGACGCTAGGCAGGTTCGACTCCTGTGCCGCTCCGTTAGCCGTACCGCTCGGACGCGGCGAGTGCGTCAGCGCGGCCCATAAGGGGCGTAGCGGTGGTGGAGGAGGATGGCGTTGCCGTCCGGGTCGCGGAACCCGGCTCCATGGCAGACGCCCGAGTCCCACATCTCATTCACCTGCACGCCGGCCGCCTCCAGCTTCGCCTTCGCCTCGGCCACGTCGGGGACGCGCAAAGCAATCGTTCCGGGCGGCAACGGCGTGAACTCGTAGTCGTGTGCGTGCGGCGTCATCACCGCAAGCGTCACGTTGCCGGTCTCGTACTCGACCCAGTCCTCGTCCGGCGAGTTCGGGTTCCTCTCGAGGCCCAGCACCTCTCCGTAGAAGTGGTTCGCCTTCTGCATGTCCGTCACCGGGACGCGGATGTAGTCGACTCGCTGCACATCAATCACTGGCCCGTACCTCCTCTGTCAGAAACGACACGATCTCCACGCGCTCTACCTTACGACCCCTCTGCCGCTCCGTTAAGCCGATCTGCGAGCGTTCAGGATCCTGGGCACATCGCCGCGGTCGGCGCTCAGCCCGCCGCAGCAGGAGACGTTCCCAGCCCTGCCAGCTCGTCGAGGCTCGGCGCCGCACGGATCGCCGGGCTCAGCGTTCCCCAGAACGCGAGCACGAGCCCGAAGGCGGCAAAGACGGCGATCGTGGCACGCTCCGAGAACGCGTCGAGCAGGAACCCGGCGGCCAGCGGGCCGAGGGGCGCGATGAGTAGCGCGATGGTGCTCTGCACGCTCCCGACTCGGCCGAGGAGCCGGTCTGGCGTCATCGCGAGCTGGTAGCCCCTGACGACCGAGTCGGTCGACGGGATCGCGAGCGCGGTGGGGAGGATGCTCGCGGTCAGCACGAACACGTTCGGCCAGACGAGAAACACGCCACAGCCGACCCACGTCCAGAGCTCGAGCAGCAGCACTCCCCGGACGGGGAGCAACCGCCGGACGAGCGGCGACAGGAACGCACCGAGAAGCAGGCACGCCCCGAACGCGGAGAGGAGCAGGCCGACCTCGCCGCCCGACAGCCCCTGTCTCTTTCCGATGACGAGGACGGCGAGAAGCACGCCCGGCCCGATGAAGTTCGTAAGCCCGTAGAGGAAGGCGCACGTTCGCAGGAACGCGTGAGCCCAGAGAAAGCGGAACCCCTCGGCGAGCCGCGAGCGGAGCGGGGAGAGGTCACGCTCGCGTTCCTCCTGGAACGGGGTGCGCATCGCGAGGAGTGCGAACGTCGAGAACGCATACGACACGGCGTGGACGACGAACGGGAGGGCGCGAGACAGCACGAAGAGCGCGCCGCCGAGCGCAGGGGCGCCGAGACTTATTGCGGCCTCCCGGCCGGTCACGATCGCCACCGCTCCGGGCAGCTGGCGCCTCGGCACGACGGCCCGCAGCGCACCCGCCTGCGCCGCCGAGAAGACGGCGGCGCCGCTCCCCTCGACGAAAGCGATGAACGGAATCGCCCAGAAGGCGATCTCATCGAGGAGGATCAGGGCGCCGAGGCCCCCGATGACGAGGGCGCGCACGGCGTGGGCCGCGATCATCAGCCGCCTACGGTTCCAGTGGTCGGCCGCCAGCCCTGCCGGCAAGGCGAAGAGCGCCATGCCGAGCAGCCGTGCGAACGCGACGATGCCGGCTTTCGCCGGCGAACCGGTGAGCGCGAGCACGAGCAGCGGATAGGAGATCGCGGTGATCTGCGAGCCGCCGCTCGACAGCAGCTGCGCTGCCTGGAGCAACACGAAGTCGCGGTTTCGGCGCAGAGGAGCTGCGGTCACGCGGCGACGCTAGCCGACGCTCGATTCTCTCGCCCTTCGGGACGCCCACGGTAGGACGCTCGCACGTCGTCCCTGACTGCGGTCGGTCCTTCTCTTCGGGGAAATCCACTCTTCTGGGGTATGCGGGCGACCGCTCCGAAAGGCGATCCTCGATCACGTGAGGGTCGCTGCCGCTACAGGTGTGGTCATTGTTGGGCTCGCGCTTAGCGTCAGCGTGGCGCTCGCCGCGCCGACGAAGGCGGAATTGATTCGGCGAGGTGACGCACTCTGCGGCCAGGTGCAACGGGACCTCGCGCCGCTTCGGCGTCGCGCTGAGGCAGCAAAGTCACTACCGGAAGCCCGGAAATGGGTGGCGGTGACTGCCCTCTGGAGCGATCAGATCCGGATCCAGGCTCGCTTCATTCCCCGCTTCCGAGCAATCGGTGTTCCTGCGGGCGACGCGACGGCGCGCAGCCTCAGCTCGGGTCTCGAGCGCGGTCTGTTGCTCGCACGCCGCGTCCGCGACGCTTTCGCCGCGAGGAGTACGAGTGCGCTCGCGACCGCGTTACCGGCCTATGTGCGCTTCACGCTCTCGCTCAACCGTCGCGTCCGAGCCTACGGGTTCCGCGTCTGCGGCGGCTGAGAACGACAAGCCAGTCGCCTAGCGCGGCCCTGACCTCTCAGGCGCCGAGTCGGAAGGGCGGGTACCGGTCGGTCACGAGGACGAACGCATACGCGGTGACTCGGTTCCCCCACCGAATCACTCCGAGCACGAATTCGAACAGGCCTGTCGGGTAGCGGCCGGTGAACAGGATCGCGAACCACGCGATGATGACCGACACGACCGCCGCGATCGAGAGAAACACGAGCACGATGTAGTGAGGAATTGCGAGGAACCACTTGACCAGCGGCAGCCAGCGGTTCAGCCCCTGCCTCGCGTCCGGATACGGATAGTCGAGTGTGACCGCCTGGCGCTCGTCGGTGGACGGGTAACGGTCGTCCATCAGGGCGAGATAGGCCAAGACCCTGTTCTCGAACCTTTGCAGCTCGAGATTCCAGTCGAACCACCAGCGCGGGTACTTCTGCCGGAACACGATCATCAGCAACGGTGGAAAGAAGAGCATGCCTCCACCTCCGGCTGCGAACCAAGCGCCCTCTTCGCCGGCCCCCCAGCCGCCCGACTCGCCCGCGACGGCGGCGAGGACGATCAAGATCGGGATCGCGACGAAGATCCTGAATCCGGTCGTCAGCCGGTTGAGCTCCCGATCCGGATACTCGACCGAAAACTGCACCGGATACGGCGCTTCGCCTTGCATCTGCGTACCTGACTCCATGGTTGCGAACCTCCGTCTCTCGCGGGCTGCGTCGAGGCGACACTACCGCCGCAAGCCGCCGAGAAATCGCGCGGGGGCGGGTCGGCCCGGCGGAAGTGGGTTCAAACCCCGCTCTTTCCGCTCCTTCTTACCTCGAAGTCTCGCGCCATATGGAAGTGAGCTGGCGCGCATTGGGAACGCGGAGCGCCATCCTGAGGCCTGAATGAGACGCGCCCCGCTCTACGCGCTCTACGTCGCGGACTCGATCTCGCTTGTCGGGAACGTGGTCGCGCAGCTCGCGATCCCGTGGTTCGTCCTCGTCACAACGGGCAGCGCGGCGCTGACCGGGCTCGCGGTCTTCTTCAACTTCCTGCCCATCGTCCTCGCCGGAATCTTCGGCGGGGTCATCGTCGACCGCCTTGGGTTCCGGACGACGAGCGTCGTCGCGGATCTCGCGAGCGCAGGCGCGGTAGCGGCGATTCCCCTGCTCCACTCGACGGTCGGTATCGAGCTCTGGCAGCTCATGGCGCTCTGTTCGCGGGCGCCCTTCTCGACGCCCCCGGCGCCACGGCGCGCGCAGCTTTGTTCCCAGACGCCGTCGAGCTCGCAGGCGTCGGGATGGAGCGAGCGACCGGCATTCGCGCCGGGATTCAGCAGGGCTCGCTCCTCGTCGGCGGACCGATCGGCGGCATCCTGGTGGCCGGGTTCGGCGCGACGAACGCGCTCTGGCTCGACGCTGCCAGCTTCCTCGTCTCGGCCGCGCTCGTGGCGACGATCGTCCCCCGCGCACGCCGTGAGGCCGAGGTCGAAGCCCCAGGTCGCTACTTCGCCGAGCTCGCAGAGGGAATGCGGTTCATCTGGAACCAGCGTGTGCTCCGGGCGATCGTGTTGACGGTCCTGATCACGAACCTACTAGACGCGCCGTTTCCCATCGTGATGTCGGTGTTCGCCCGCGACGAGTTCGGCAGCGCGGCCGACCTCGGCCTCATGTATGGAGTCTTCGGAGGATTCGCCCTTGCAGGAGCGCTCGCATTCAGCGCCTTCGGACACCGCCTTCCGCGGCGTCTCACCTTTGTCTGCTGCTTCGTCGTCGTGCCGATCTTCTATCTGGCCATGGCAACGCTCCCGTCGCTGCCGGTCGCACTGGCCGCGCTCGCAGCATCCGGGCTAGCTGCGGGACCCATCAATCCGCTGCTGGCGACGGTCCAGTACGAGCTCGTGCCAACAAGGTTGCGCGGCCGTGTCTTCGGCGCAGTCAAGGCGGGTGCGTGGGCGGCCATCCCGGCCGGAGTGCTGCTCGGCGGCGTCCTCGTACAGACGATCGGCCTCGCGGCGACCTTCCTCGGCATCGGCGTCTGCTATCTCGCGGTAACCGTGTACGGGTTCTTCAATCCAGCGTTTCGGGAGATGGATCGCGAGTGAGCAAGACGCTTCACGTCAGGCCGCGCGCACCCCACGCGACGCCGCTCACGATGAACGGGGATTCAGGCAGAAGGCGCCGGCAGCGGTCGCGCAATTCTGCGCGCGCTTCCTCATCAAGCGTCTTCGCGTGTGCGCCGGCTGGGCCCACGCCGAGGGTGAACGGCTCCCACCACTCGTCAAAGCTCGCGTATTCGACGGAGGCCTCAAATGTGGTCTCCTCGATGCGATGCAACCCCGCCGACCTCAACAGCTCGGCGAGGTGACCCGCACGCGCACCCGCCAAATCGGATTCGCCTCGCACTCCGGCGTCGAGCTCGCGGGCGGCCTGCCAGAACACTGTCAAAGGCGCACGCTCGCCGGCGAAATCCCACACGCAGGCAGCGACGACGCCGCCCGGACCTGTTACCCGCGCCATCTCGCGCAGACCGGTTACGGGATCGGCCATGAAATGGACGACCAGCTGAGCCAGCGTCGCGTCGAAGGCACCATCCGGGTAGGGCAGGCTCTCCGCTTCGGAACGCTGCACATCGACGCCCGGATGCCGCTCGCGGGCGGCAGCGACGAATGGCTCGGACGGGTCGACCGCCGCGACTGCCTCAGCCCCCAGGCGGCCGACCAACTCGGCCGTCAAGGCACCGGGTCCACAGCCAACGTCCAGCACTCTCTGCCCCGCGGTCACCTCCGCGAAATCGGCAAGCTGGGGGGAGAGCTGCACGGAATACCGGCCCATAAAGCGGTCGTACGACTCTGCAGCGACGTCGAAGCTCACCGAGCGACCCTAGCTCGGGCCTAGGATGCAAGCGATGCAGAGCATCATCTGCCCGGTCTGCGGATTCATCGCCGAGACGACGGACGGCTCTCGACTCCGCACGGTCTGGGCCGATCATCTGCTCGGCGGATGCGGGGACGACGTTGCCGCGATCACGACAGCGATGGAATCCTGCGTCGAGCAGCGGCAGGAGCTCTGGCGCTCCGGGATGACGGATGACGTTCGCAGCTTGACGGCGACGATCGACCTGCTCTGGGAAGCGCTGCGCTACGCACGCTTGGCCGAGCGTCCAGTGGCTGCGGCCTGACGGTCCGGGTCGCGGACCCGGAACGCACAGCGACTGTCATCATCTGCCGGCGATGAAGGTGGTCGTGACCGGTGCGAGCGGAAAGGCCGGCCGCGCGGTGGTTCGCGGCTTGCTCGAGCGCGACCACGACGTCCTCGCCGTCGACCTCGTCGCGCCCCAGGAGCAGCTTGCGTCCTTCCTGCGCGTCGACCTGACGGAGCTGGGACAGACGGTCGAGTGTCTCGCGGGGGCCAGCGCCGTCGTGCACCTGGCTGCGATCCCGGCGAGCGGCATCGTGACCGAGGAGGCGACCTTTCGGACGAACATGTTCAGCACGTACAACGTCTTCGAGGCGGCGCGGCTGCTGCGTCTTGACCGCGTGGTCTGGGCTTCGAGCGAGACGATCCTGGGGTTGCCGTTCGAGCGGGAGCAGCCCGCATACGCCCCGATCGACGAGGACCATCCCGCCTACCCGGAGTCGAGCTACTCCCTGTCGAAGCTGCTTTCGGAGGAACTCGCCCGGCAGCTCAATCGGTGGACGGGGACACCGTTCATGGCACTGCGCTTCTCGAACATCATGGAGCCGGAGGAATACGAGCGGTTCCCCTCGTTCTGGGACGACGCCCGTCTACGCCGCTGGAATCTGTGGGGCTACGTTGATGGACGCGACGTCGCAGAAAGCTGCGCGCTGGCGCTCGAGCGCGACGTGACGGGCGCCGAGCACTTCATCATCGCCGCCAGAGACACGGTCATGAACCGGCCGAGCCGCGAGCTGATGTCGGAGGTGTACCCGGAGGTCCCGTACCGGCCGACAGCGGGGGACTACGACACGCTGCTCTCGAACGAGAAGGCGCGGGCCATGCTCGGCTACTCGCCGCAGCATTCGTGGCGCGACCATCTGGTTGCGGTATCCGGGTAGCCGCCAGGCGCCTGTCTCTTGGCAAATATCGGATTCAAGGCTACTGTCTGCGCGCGAGGGTAAAGACGCCGGCCGAACGACTTGCGGCCGGCACTACACAAGGGGGGAGTGAATGATCAAGCGAATTGTCCTGCTCGCTGCGCTCGTCGTCGTCCTGGCGATCGGCGTGGGTCCGGCAGGCGCGATCACTGACGGCGCGCCCGATGGCAACGGCCATCCGTACGTCGGACTGATGGTGGCCCAGACCGCCAGCGGAGCCCCGCTGTGGCGCTGCAGCGGCACGCTGCTGTCGTCGAAGCTGTTCCTGACGGCCGGCCACTGCACCGAGGCACCCGCTGCTCACGTTGAGATCTGGTTCGCCTCCAACGTGGAAGCCGGGATCCCGGCTAACGGCTACCCGTTCAACGGCGACGTCGGCGGCACTCCGCAGACGCACCCGGACTACGACCCGAACCGGTTCTTCGTCCGCGACATGGGTGTCGTCGTGCTGGACAAGGCAATGAAGATGAGCAAGTACGGCAAGCTCCCTGCGGTCGACCAGCTCGACGCGCTGAAGCCGTCGTCGAGCACGACGTTCACGTCGGTCGGTTACGGCCTCCAGAAGAGCTTCCCGACTGCGGCCGCGTGGAAGAACGAGGCTCAGCGCGTCCGCATGGTGGCAACACCGCACCTGCTCCAGATCAACACGGGCTTCGTCGGTGACTTCTCGATCCTGCTGTCGAACAACGCGAACACCGGCGGCACCTGCTTCGGCGACTCCGGCGGTCCGAACTTCATCGGCTCGTCGAACGTCATCGCGGGCGTAACCTCGTTCGGCCTCAACAGCAACTGCGCCGGGACGGGCGGTGTCTACCGGGCCGACAGGAGCTGGAACCTGGACTGGCTCAAAACGTTCATGCCCTAGAGCGAACTGAACACCTGCAGGATCGAAGGGCCGCCGACAGGCGGCCCTTCTCGTGCCACCAAATGTCCAGACGCAAGTTTCGGCGCGCAGCACGGTCTCTTTCTCCGGAGCCCGGCGCACTTTGCACTGCGGTGGCCGGTCACCGCCGGCTGAGGTCCGCGCCGGGCTCCGTCTCAGCCGGAGAAGCGGCCGACGAAGATCGCGACGAGCGAGCCGGCCGGAATGTTGGAGCTCGCGCGGGGCTGCTGCTCGACGACGAGGCCGTCCTGGCCCTGGTTACTCGTCGGACGGTTGAGCACCAGGACGCGGAAGCCTGCGGCGCGCAATGCGCTCGCCGCGGCCGCCTGATCCTGGCCGACAACGTCCGGGACGGCGGCCGCCGGCTGGGGGTTCGACCCGGTCGAGACGTTGAGCCGCACGGGTGAGCCCTGCGGCAGCGTCCTGCCCGGGGCGGGCCTCTGCGAGATGACCCCGCCGGCGGGCCGGCTCGAACGGACGTAGACCACGATCGGGCGCAGCCGGAGCACGTTGAGGCGGCGAAGGGCAGGGGCCGCGGCGAGCCCGACCACGCGCGGCGCGCGCACGTTGGAGGCCGTTGTCGTCGTCGCCGGCGCGGTCGTCGTGGCGGTGGTGGTTGTGGTCTCGACGGTCGTCGTCGCGCCGCCGGGGCCGGTCGAGATGTTGAGCACGACCTCGGAGCCCTTGTCCACTTCTGCGTCTGCCGGCGGCTTCTGGGCGACGACCGTGCCTGCGGGCCGACCGGAGGTCACGTTCTGCAGCACGGGCTTGAGCCCCAGCCCCGTCAACCGGTCAACGGCTTCCCCCTGGCTCAGCCCGACGACCGACGGGACGATCACCGGCTTGACTCCGCTCGACACGACCAGCGTCACGGTGGTTCCCCGCGCGGCCGTCACGCCGGCGACAGGCGTCTGCTCGAGCACGATCCCATTCGGGCGCGAAGACGCGCGACGTCTGACCTCGACCTCGAAGCCTGCGTCCTCCAGCCGTTGCCGCGCTTGCCGGAGCGGTAAGCCGGTCACGTCGAGCACGGCGAGCCGGCCGCTCGAGATAAAGATCGTGACGCTCTGCCCTTCTTCGAGCTGCGTGCCGGCGCCGGGCCGCTGCGCGAAGACGACACCGGCCGGGCGGTCGCTCTGCCCCGTCCGCGGCAGGGCTTCGAGGCCACGATCCTGGACGCGTTGTGCGGCGACGGTCTCGCGCAGCCCGATCACGTTCGGTACGGTCGTCTTGTCGTCGCCCCGTGAGAGGAAGTACCACGCGAGCAGCCCGCCGACGACGAGCAGCAGGAGCAGCAGCAGCCACAGCCACCAGTAGCGCTCGGGCGGAGGCCGGACCGGTTCGTCCACCTCTTCCTCGGCGGTGGTTGGGGGCACGAGCCGGCGGACCATCTCGTCGATGCGCCCCGCACGGGCACGGCGGCCTCGGGCACGGCCGATCCAGCTCAGCCAGTCGGCCTGGCGCCCGGCCGGCAACGCGAGAAAGCGCTCCTTAGCTTCGGGAACGCGAACGAAGGCGGCCGCAACGTCCGCGGGTAGCTCTCGGCGAGTGGCCATCTCCGCACGTGTTGTCCCTTGGGACGAACTCGTCAAACTTCCAGACCGTGCTTGCCATCACGCCGCCGCCGCTCGTGTGCCTCGACCCGGGCCACGGCACCGCTC
>Ga0184612_10000306_pt1 | contig 22531 bp, 15 predicted proteins | sample PLM3_60_coex_FD_133163 | JGI IMG/M metagenome (GOLD analysis project Ga0184612, IMG submission 133163) | Groundwater sediment microbial communities from an aquifer in East River, Colorado, USA - PLM3_60_coex | ecosystem: Environmental > Terrestrial > Soil > Riparian zone | place: USA: East... | reverse complement strand
GCTCACCCTCTGGAGCCGGGTCTACGGGTTCGGGAGCGTCTTTGCGAAGACCCTTCGCGACTCCCGGCTGGCGATCATCATCGTGGCCGGCCTGCTCGCCGGTCTGATGCTGTCGAGCGGCGCGGCGTTCGGCGAAGCGTATTCGACCGTGGCATCCCGAGCGGACCTCGCAAATCTGGTTGCCAACCTGCCACCCGCGATGACGGGCATCTACGGGAATCCATTCCCGGTCATGATCGAGACCCTGGGTGGCTCGATCGCTTGGAAGACGGGCGCCTCGATCGGATTGATCGCGGCGCTCTGGTCGGTCCTTGCGCTGTCGGCGACCCTCGCCGCCGAGGCTCGCCGAGGCAGCATGGAGCTCGTCGCGGTGACCCCGCTCGGGCTGCGCCGGATCGCGCTCGAGAAGCTGGCCGCCCACCTGACGGCGATGGCGATCGTCGTGGTCGTCGTCGCCGCTTCCACCTGGTTGGCAGGTGCGGCCTTCGCCACGCTGCCCGGAGACGAGATACCCCTCGAGAGCGCGGTGGGCTTTGGGGCCTGGGTCGGCCTGGTCGCGCTCGCGTCCGGTTCGGTCGCGTTCGCGCTGGCACCGATCGTCGGCCGTGGCGCGTCGGCCGGGATCGCCGGTGCGGTACTGGTCGGTGGCTATTTCCTCAACGGGTACCAGGCGTCGGTCCCGGCGTTCGCGGGCGTTGCAAACCTGACCTGGTTCGGCTGGACGGTCCACCATCAGCCGCTCACCGGCCAGCCCGATTGGACATCGCTCGCCGTGGTCGCGATCGTCCCCGCGATCCTGTTTGCGCTCGGCGTCGAGGCGTTCGCCCGGCGGGACCTCGGTTCGACGAGTCGCATCCCGTGGCCCGGGTTCCCGGAGGCGCTGATCGGCCTCCGCGGGCCGATGAGCCGATCATTCGGCGAGCGCCTGCCGCTGGCATTGGCGTGGGGGCTCGGAGTCGGCATCTTCGGCTTCATCATGGGCGCCGCGGCGCGCTCGTTCGGCGAGGAGCTCGCCAACATCTCGCCCGCGACGCTCGACATCATCCAGGCCGTGTTCCCGAACATCGACCTGGCGTCCGGGGCCGGTGCCTTCCTGCAGCTCGTGTTCGTCGAGTTCGGCTTCATCCTGGCCGGGTTTGCGGCGGCGACGTTCGTCGCCGGCTGGGCGTCGGATGAGACCAGCGGCCGGCTGGAGATGCTCCTCACGACACCCATGGCCCGCGCCCGGTGGGCGATCGCCGCCGGGCTGGGCGTGTTCGGGGCGATCGCGCTGTTCACCGCGCTGCTGGCCACCGGGATCGGCCTCGGCGCGGCGATCGGTGGCGGCGACGTCGTCACGCCGATCCTGGGCACGGTCGTCCTGGGGCTTTACGGGCTGGCGCTGGCCGGCATCGGCCTCGCGGTCGGGGGGATCGTACGCACGTCGATCGCGGGCGAGGCCGTGGCCGCGGTCGTAATCGTGACGTTCCTGATCGCCCTCGTCGCGCCTGCGCTCAAGCTCCCCGACTGGGTCTACCAGCTCGCCCTGACCGCGCACCTCGGTCAGCCGATGGTCGGGATCTGGGACCCGGCGGGGATGGTCGCCTGTCTCGTGCTGGCGGTGGTCGGTTTGGGGCTGTCCGGATGGGGCCTGAGCCGCCGGGACGTGGCCGCCTGATCGTCCCCCAGATGAGGGGCGCGGCTCAGGCCGGCTCGCTCGCGGGTTCGACGAGGCCCAGTCGGTAGGCGACCGCCGCGGCCTCGCCTCGGCCGGCGACTCCGAGCTTGCCGAGGATGTTCGACACGTGCACGCCGGCCGTGTTCTCGCTGATGAACAACTCGTCGGCGATCTGACGGTTCGTCCGACCGAGCGCGACGAGCGCGAGCACCTCGCGCTCGCGCGTCGTCAGCCCGAGACGCGCAGCCTCGTCCGGTTCCTCGGGTGTCGCCTCCGGCTCGTCCGGGTCGAGCGTCAACCTGGCCCGTCCGGCGAGCGCCGTGATCTCGTGTGTCAGCGGGTCCGCCCTGAGCCGCTCGGCTGTGTCGAGGGCGGCGCGCAACGCGGCCGCGGCCTGGACTCGGTCACCGCGTGCCGCCAGACGCGCTTCGGCCTCGCGCCAACGCGCATAGGCCACCACGTACGGCCGGCCCAGCCGCTCCCACGCCTCCACGCAGGCGACCCACGCATCTGGATCCGGACGCCGATGCAGGCGTGTCGCCTCGGCCTCGCACAAGAGGAGCCACAACTTGGAGTTGGGCTCGAACGCGGGCCGCGTCGCGATGACGTCGGCGTGCCGGCGGCGGATGTCGGCGAGCAGCTCGTCCCCGGCGGCCTCGGCTTCGCGCACCCGATCGGGCGTGCGGCGCGCCCGGGCGAGCTCGGCGGCATCGGCGTTCGCTCGGAGGCCCAGGGCATAGAGCTCGCCGAGCCGGGTTTCCGGTGAGAAGGCGATCAGCCCGATCGCACCGGCCAGGCTTTTCGCGGCCTCCTCGGGCCGACCCTGCCACAACGCGAGCTCGGCGAGGCTCGCCTGGACCGGGCCGATGAACTGGATATCGGCGGCGCGTGCGGCGAGGGGCGCGAGCGGTCGCAGATGCTCCGCGGCCTCATCGAACCGGCCGCGGGCGACGGCCAGGCGCGCGAGCAGCTCCTGCGTGAGGATCTCGTTGATCCCGAGCGGCCCGATCTCCTCGGCTCGCCGGACCGCCCGCTCGCTCTGATCCCAGCGGCCGAGGCGGAAGTTGTAGTCGCTCGCGTTGCAGAGCATGTGGGTGCCGAAGAAGCGCATCAGACCGAGCCGCTCAGAGGTCGCGACGCCGAGCTCCGCGACGTCCACCGCCTCCTCCAGCCTGCCCGCGGTGTCGAGGATCCATGCCCAGTTCGCGTAGGCACGGCCGATGTCGTCGACGACCCCGACCGCTTCGGCGATGCTCAACGCGGCTCGGAGGTCCTCGATGGCTGCGTCGACCTCCCCGGCGACGCTCCGGCCGAGGGCGCGTGTGTCGAGAGCGTGACCCTCGATGTCGCGGGCACCGACGGCGCGCGCCAGGGCCAGCGCCTCATCTGCCAACGTCCCCGCCTCCTCGAAACGACCGCCGAGCGTGAGGATCTGGGCGAGTCCGGCAACGGCGCGCGCCCGCTCCGCGGATGGCGGCTCAGGCGGCGTGAGGTCCATCGCGGTCCGATACGCCTGCTTGGCGAGCTCGCCCTGGCCCGCGACCCAGGCATAACGCCCGAGTCGCTCGTTCAGCAGTCCGGCACGGACTCGGTCGTGGGCATCGTTCGCAAGCCGGATCGCCGTCTCGACGTACGTCACGGCTCGGCCCGGCTCGTGGAACCGGGCGACGCTGGCCACGGCCGCCAGGAGGTCGATCCGGTCGCGCCCCGCCCGCGCCTCGGCGTCGGGGACGTGGTCCCACAGGTCGATGGCGCGCTCGTATTGCGCCTGCGCCTCGGGGAACGCATAACGCGCTTCCGCCGCGACGCCGGCCGTGACCGATGATTCGAGGGCCCGTGGCAGGTCATGGGCGGCGTACCAGTGGTACGCGATCTCCGCGGCGTGCGACGCGTCTCCGACGGAACTCGCCTCCAGGGTCTGCGCGAACGCCGAGTGGAGGCGTGTCCGCTCGCCCGGAAGGAGGTCGTCGTAGACCGCCTCCTGGAGCAGCGCGTGGCGGAAGACGTAGCGCTCCGTCCCGGCGGTCGGATCGGGCAGCAGGACCTGGCGACCGACGCACTCGCGGAGGGCCTCGTAGATCGCTGTCTCATCCAGATCTGCGGCGGTGGCCAGGAGCGCCGGATCGACGCGCTGGCCGGCCGCCGAGGCGACCCGCAGGAACTCCTGCGTCGGCTCGGCCAGTTGGGCGACGCGCGCGAGGAGCACGTCGCGAAGGGTCGGCGGCAACTCGGTCCGGCCGTCCTCGCCGGCGGCGACGAGCAGCTCCTCGGCGAAGAACGCATTGCCACCGGAGCGTGCATGGATGGATTCGACCAGCGATGCCTCGAGGTCGTGGCCCGCGATGGCCCGCAACTGCGCGGCCGAGTCGCCGCTATCGAAGGGATCGAGCTGCAAGCGCTCGATGCGGCCGGTCCGCTCGAGCTCGGCGAGGAACGGGAGCAGCGGATGGCGTCGGTGCAGCTCATCGGATCGATAGGTGAAGAGCAGCATCACCGCCGAGTCGCGAAGGTTCCGGACCAGGAAGCCGAGCAGGTCGCGAGTCGAGCGATCCGACCAGTGGAGGTCCTCGACGATGAGCAGGACGGGCGCCCGAGCCGACAGCCGGTCGAGGACGCCGAGGAGCAGCTCGAACAGGCGACCCTGGCCGGACCCGAAGCTGAGGCCCGATTGGGGCTGCTCGCCGACCGGACCCAGATCCGGCACGAGCCGGGCGAGCTCGGAGCGGCCCTGACCGAAGACGGCCTCGAGCTCCTCAGCGGTGGCGCGCCGGACGAGTCCGCGGAGGGCCTCGGCCACGGGTGCGTACGGCATCGACCCCTCACCGAGGTCGATGCAGCCGCCCATCAGGACGACCGTGCCGACCGCCTGGGCCTCGTCGGCCAGCTCGGTCACGAGCCTCGTCTTGCCGACGCCGGCCTCGCCGGCGATCAGGACCGCGCTGGTTCGTCCCTCGCGCGCGACCGCGAGGGCAGCCCGGAGCCGCTCGAATTCACTCGACCGGCCGATGAGGACGGGGCTGGAGACGCGGACCGCCATATCTTCGATTATCAGGCTAACCATCGATGCGCCTCATGCATCGGTCGCACGACGTTCATGCGGTCCTGGGTCCGGTTACGACGCCTCGGCGAGGTGCGCCAGCCTACGGAAGACGGCGAACGGCGATCTGGCGCGCCACGACCCGTGCTGCTTCGGCTCCGCGAAGGCCGCCTTGAGGGCCCAGCGCTGCTCGGCTTCCTGCAGCCTCGCCCCGCGCCGCTCGTCGGCGTCGAATGCCATCGCGTGGTAGTTCATCATCTCGACTTGCCCCCTTGGTGCTTGTTCGACTCATGTCGACTGAGGTAAAGGTTCGCGCTAACGGGCACGCTTGCCATCACGGTGGTTCGTTATTCCTGGTGAGGCGGGCCCTTGATTTCGGTGGGACACGAGCCGGAACTCCCGACGCTGGCAGCCATCGACTCGTTGAATTGGAGGGTTGTCCGGCGAGAGAACCCGCGCGAGGGTCTCGCTTACCGGGCACCGTCGGCTGCAGTAAGGACGAATACCCGCAGTTGGCGATCCCGAATTCGTCGTACGTAGGCAGCCGAGCCGGGATAGACGTCGGCAGCCAGACTCTGGATCTCCGCGAACTCGACATCGGATACTGGCCGGGCAACGACGCGAACACGCCTGCCTCGATAGACGACCTCAGCCTCCGGATACGCTGCCAGATTCGTGACCCAACCTGGCTGCCGTGACTGCGCGAAGTTCGCGCCTGCGACGGCGATGCCCTCCCCAAAAGGGATCCCCAGCAGGAACACGGATCGAGGGCGACGGGTCAGTTTTCCGACCGCGATGACCTCGATCACGGGGAGCCCAGCGAGGGCCGACGTCACCGACCAGCGACCGGCGGTCATGCGAATGAGCGCGCGGTCCGATCGTCGCAGCGTCACCGAAAACAGCCAAGCACCTGGTCTCGAACCCGCCACCCGCTGAACGAGCCGATGCAGGGGATTCGGGGGGTGGTGGCGATACTGAAGGTCATCCGCTAGCGCCATCCCTCGCGCCTCAACAGGCGTCTTGCTTGGTGAGATCAGTGGTGGCGCGGAGCCGAGGCAGGACATCGACGGCGATCCGCTCGAAGACGTCGTCCTCCTGGGGTCGGTCGCGCCAGCGTTGCGGCCAGTAGAGGGCGAATTCGTCGATGCCGACCTCTCCGTAGCGGCCGACCATGTCTTCGAAGTAAGCGATCGACTCCCACGGCGTCAGGGGCGGGGAAACAGACGAGCGAGTGCCGGATCGTTCCCGGGTCGCGGCCGTGATCGCGGCACCGGTCGTCGAAACGACGCGACCGCTCGGCGGTGAGCGAGAAGAACTCAGCCTCTGTTTCGATCCCGTACCCGCCCCAGGAGCTCCATCCGTCCGCCCACTCAGCGGCGATCGCGAGCATCCGGGGCCCGTGGGCGGCGATTGTGAGCGGCGGCCTTGGCCGCTGTACTGGCCCAGGGATCATCTCCGTGTCCACGCAGGAGTAGTACCTCCCTGCGTACGTCGTGAGCGGGGATGTCAACAGACGATCGGTCAGCTCAACAAACTCGCGGAAACGCGCAATGCGCTCAGCTGCGGGCCAGTCGGGAGCGCCGCCCGCCGCCGGACCGGCGCCCGGATCTCCCACGCCGATCGCGATCTCGAGCCGGCCGCCCGACAGTTGGTCGATCGTCATCGCAGCTCTTGCAGCGGTGACCGGGTGACGGAAATACAGGCTGGTGACGAGCGTCCCGATGCGGATCCGGCTCGTCTCGAGAGCCATGGCGACGAGCGTCGACGGACCGTCGAGCATCATCCCGTGTGGCCGGTCGGGATCGACGACTGTGTCGACATTCCACAGGCTGTCAAAGCCGAGCTCATCGGCGCGGCGCCACCGCTCGGCGAGCGTCGAGACCGGGAGGTGCTGGTACTGGTAGACGCCGAAGCGAGGCTTCATCAACGCTCACCACCTTCGACCTCAGGTGGGTCGAGCTTACCGTGTCGCCTGGATCTGGGACCCGGGGAGGGCCCACCCCGACAACCCGGGAGTTCAGCGGCTCGCCCGGATCAGCCGGCGGACGAACGCGGCCAGATCGGCGCGGCGGTGCCACCCGGCGCCGAGCTTGCCGCGAAGACCGGGCGAATAGACCGTCTGGAGCAGCGCGATGAAGCCACGGCGGCTGGCCTCGTCGTAGGGGTACCACCAAGCCACCGGCAACAGCCCGCGATCCTCTGACACGAGCCGCTTCTCGACCATCTCATAGAGCCCGAACTTGGAGTGGACGATCCCGTACCCCGAGCTCTTGATCCCGGCCCACGGCGCCTGGGCGGCGGCCGCCGACGATCCATGGTCGTTGATCCAGACCATCCCGGCGTCGAGTCGACCGGCGATCCGACGGGCGCGCCGCATGCTGCGCGACCAGACGCTTGCTCCGAGGCCGTACGTCGAGTCGTTGGCCAGCTGGATCGCCTCGGCCTCGGAGTCGAACGACATGACCGGGATGACCGGGCCGAAGGTCTCCTCCCGCATGATCGCCATCGACTGATCGACGCCCGTCAGGACGATCGGCGCGATGAACCGGCCGGACAGACCGTCGATCTCGATCGCGCCACCGCATTCGATCCGAGCCCCTTTCGATCGTGCGTCCTCGACATGCGCGAGGACTCGGTCGAACTGGGCCTCGCTGATCAATGGCCCGAGCTGCGTCGCGGGGTCCATCGGATGGCCAAGCCGGATGTCCGCCGCGGCGTCCAGTAGCCGGTCCAGATACTGGCGATAGACGCGACGGTCCACGTACACGCGCTCGACCGCCGCGCACGTCTGTCCGGCGCCCGCCGTGGCGGCCCAGAGGGTGCCCGCGACCGCTCGGTCCAGATCGGCGTCATGGCAGACGATCGCGGGATCCTTGCCGCCCAGTTCGAGGACGACCGACTTCCCATGCTCGCCCGCCAGACGCTGCACCCGGAGACCGTTCTCCACGCCACCGGTGAAGCAGACCTTTGCGATCGATGGCGCACTGCAGATCGCGGCACCGGTCGCGCCTGCGCCATGGACGACGCGCAGGACCCCGTCCGGTAGACCGGCCTCCGCAAAGACCGATGCGAAGAGGTCTCCGGTCATCGGTGTGAACTCGGACGGCTTGAGGACGACGGCATTGCCGGCAGCGAGCGCCATCCCGACCGGCCCCGCCGGCACGAGCAATGGGTAGTTCCACGCGGAGATCACGCCGACGACTCCGAGTGGCGTATACACGATCGTGTGCCGCTTGTGCTTCAGGATGACCTGCGGTGTCGGGACCCGCTCCGGCCGCAGGTAGCGTGGCGCGTTGCCGCCGATCCAATCGAGGACCATCGCCCCGGCACCGACGTCGATCGCGGTCGACTCCATCAAGGTCTTGCCCGTCTCTCGCGTGACGGCGGTCGCCAGCTCCTCGCTCCGCTGCAGCATGACCTGGGCGGCGCGGCCCACGATCCGCGCTCGCTCTCGGACCGGGCGCCGGGCCCAGGACCGTTGCGCGGCGGCCGCCTCCGCAGCCACACGCTCGACCTCGTCGGGTGGCGTCACGGGCACCCATCCGAGCGATTCGCCGGTGGCAGGGTCCCGGGATTCTAGGAGGTCAGCCGCGCCGGTCGCCGCCCGTGCGCGCATGGGTTCGGTCTGCACCATGGATCTGGTCCCTCGCCCGCGGCACGGGCCCTTGCCCTCGACAGGAAGGGCGCTGACGATCGTACATCCTGCGGCCAGCGCCTCGGCCACTGGCGAGTCTGGCCATCACGAGCCCAGCCTCACGGACAGCCCGTCAAGGCACGGCCGGCCCATACGACGGCACCGCTCGGAGCGCGTGGGCGAACCAAGCGGGAGGAGCGAACGATGGCCGGTTCCTCGCCTGAGCCGTCGCCGCTCCACCCGTCAATCTGGTTCCTACTGGACGGCGATCGTGCCCTGCATCCAGGGGTGGATCGCGCACAGGTACTTGAGCGTGGTGCCGGACGGTGCACTCACCGTTGCCGAAATGGACGTGTCGTCAAAGAAGAGCAGTGAATCCCCGGGTGTATCGAGACCGGGGGCACCGACATTCACGACAGGGCCCTGTACGGCGTGTGCCGCCAGCGCGACTGCGCACGGCTGGCCAGGAGCCCCGCAGCCGAAGATGGCATCGAGTGTCGCCTCCGGAAACTCCTCCACGATGGTGACCGTGTGCGGCGCTGTCGTGTCGTCGGCGTGCGTCCACGTCTGCTCGTCGCCGCTCGCCACCTTGGTCATGCCGGGCGTGAATCGGAGTGTCGCCTGGACCATCGCGTTCGGAACTACCCGTTCGGCGCCCATCGTCCGAACGCCGCGATCGGCCGCGGCGAGGGCGACAGTCGTCGCCAGGACAAGCGCCGTCATAGCTACAGCGAAGAAAATCAAGCGTCGCATCCCGAGCCTCCTCAATTCCCGCCCCGGGTAGAGGCCCGGAGCGCCCCCGGCGTTACTGCCACGCAAATCTGAGGATAAGGAGGGAGGGGCGCGCGCAGCAACGAGGCCGCCGCCGCGACGAGGTCGAACCCTCGACGGTAGCCGACTTGATCCCCCGCCGTCCCTCCAGTTCACTGGCGCCGCCATTGAGTCGTTTGAATCTTCCTCCCGTTGACCAGACGGGTCAATGGCCGGGAGGCAGGTTGGGACCAGGCACACGACGGACACCTGGCCGCACGAGCGTTCGCGGGTTCCTCAGCGATCCCCGACCGGTTTCGGGGATCCTCTGTGGGCCCGCGAGCGCTCGTCCAGTCCGCTTGCGTACCTCCCTACGGTCGCTGTGGCAACTGAATGAGGTCGGCTTGCGGTGCGCCGTTGGCGTCGTCGAGCGCCACGACCATCCAGCCGAGGGTGGAATCCGACTTGGCCGATGGCGACGAGGCCAGGACGAGCGGAGCCGTGCCGCCGGCGGCCACGGGGACGAAGTCGCCCTGGCTTGAGGTCGGCGCCCAAGGCCGGACCCGCGGGTTCCCGGCGACGGCGTCGAACTGCGGGCCGAAGATGGAGAAGCCGGTCGTGTCGTAGCGGAACCGGTCGAGCTCCGCCTGGGACAGGCCGAGACTGCTGGCCGCGACCGGGAGCAACACCGTAGAGCCGTTCATAGGCGCCTCCGCGAAGAAGGCGTCCACGACGGCCCCGCCGGGCGTGATCACGAACGCGGCGTACTGGCCGTTGAATGCGGCAGCGAGGACCGCGCCGAGGTCGACCCCGACCACGAAGAACTCGGGCGCCGGACTCCCGGTGACGTCGATGGCGATGTCAAACTCGGTCTGGCTTGCGTTCGACCATCGGTTGTGGGTGTTGATCGCGAAGATGAGCAGCCGGTCAGCGGCCGGGAGCCCGCCGGCGGCGCCGGGCAGGACCTGCACGCCCACAGCGCGGATGTCGAAGGCCGAACCGCCGGCATCGGCGGCATCGCTCTGGCCCCACGCGTACACGTCGGCGAACGTCGAGTGGATCCCGGTGTTCGACAACGTGACGTTCGTGGCGGAGTTCAGCACGGGCGTGCCGGAGACGGTCACGTTCGAGAGGCCGCGGGGCGAGAGCAGGAACGGGATGCGCAGCGGCCAGACCCCCGCCCCGGCGGCGGTCGGAGTCGCCGTGACGGCACCGCGGACGGTAGTCAGGGCGCCCGGCGCCTGCGAGGCCGCCGGGAGCGCCGCCACCTGGCCGCCGGTCAGCGACAGCGTGACGTCGACGGTGTTCGAGCCGCCGGCCGGCACGAGCACCGACCCTGACGAGAACGCGACCGACGTGCCCAGGCTGCTGCCGTTGAACGCGGACGACAGGATGTACGTGATGGCGGCAGCGCTGTTGTTGGTGAGGGTCAGCGTCTTGGTCTCGCTGTACGCGCCGCCGAGCGGCTCGTAGCCGTACGAGAGGCTGGGAGCGGTCGCGAGTGCGACCGTCGTCGACGCTCGGTCGACCTGCACCAGCCCGGCGCCCGCGAGGCGCGGGTTGGCGTTGGTCAGCACGGACGCGCTGCCGCTCGCCGTGTTCATGAGGGCCGCCCGCACCTGGCCTGGCGTCCACGACGGGTTCGCCTGGTGCACGAGCGCGGCGGCACCGGCGGTGTGCGGTGCGGCCATCGACGTGCCCGACATGCGGACGCCGCCGGTGCCGAGACCGGAGCCGGTGGACAGCACGCTCACGCCGGGCGCGGTGACGTCGGGCTTGACCGAGTTGTCACCGCTCCGCGGCCCGCCAGACGTGAACGAGGCGAGCCCGCGGTAGCCGGGATTGGGGGCGAGGCCGTTGTCAGTCACCGTGACGGTCGTGCCGTTCGCGGCGATCAGACCGGCGCCGGCGGACCCGGGCACGCCCAGGAACGGAATCGTGACGATCCCGCCGTCGCGAGGGATCGGGCCTTCCAGCGGGGGCAGGGCAGCCGCGTTGTTGACCATGATGACCGCGGCCGCGCCGGCGTCCTCGCCGAGGATCGCGCGGTCGACGCGAGCGCAGACGCCGCGCAGCGTGACGACGATGTCGCCAGCCTGCACGCCGGCGTAGTCGGCCGCAGCGCAACCGAGCGAGATGCCACCGGCGCCATCGCTGAGCACCCTCAGGGGTCCCGTGATCGGGCTCGAGAGCGGGTGCTCGTTGGCATTGATCGCGTTGAGGTTGACCGTGCCGCCGACGATGCTCGCGAACCGGAACTGGGGGATGGTGTCGAGGGCGGCCACGGAGATCACGCCGGGCGCCGTGGACGGTGATCCGACCATGAAGGCGTTGGGGCCCTCGTTGCCGGCAGAGGCGACGACGATGATCCCGGCTTCGATCGCGTTCTGGGCGGCTGCGGAGGTGGGATCGTCGGTCGCCCCGCCGAACGGAGAGCCAAGCGACATGTTGATGACGTCCGCCCCGTCGATGACGGCCTGGTCGATGGCCTGGTCGACCACGTCGGAGGAACCGTCGCAGCCGAACACACGGTACGCGAGGATCGTGGCCTCGGGCGCGACGCCCGGCCCGACATCGAAGGTGTTCGAGACGAGCGTGGTCGCGTCCCATGGCCCGGCGAACGTGTCGCCCGCCGCGGTGACGCCGAACCCGGCGGCCGTGCCGGCGACGTGGCTGCCATGGCCGAAGCAGTCGAGCGGGTCGGGGTCGGGGTGCGGGACCTGGGCCGCGGCATTGCCGTTGGCGTCGTAGGCGTCGCCCACGAAGTCGGTTCCCCCGATCACCTTGGCGTTCGGGAACGCCGCCGTGCCGATGGTGAGGCCGTTGTCGGCCGCGAAGTCGGCCGGGTCGCCCGAGCCACCGAAGTTGGCGTGGTAGTAGTCGATCCCCGTGTCGATGACGGCGATCGTGACCCCGGCGCCAGTGAGGCCGCCAGCCCAGGCGATGTCGCCGTGGATGTACGGCACGCCCTGGATGTTGTCGGGTTCGAACTTGGAGACCCCGTGGACCTGTACCACATCGGGAAGCGCGGCCAGGGCGGGGATCCTGGATCGTGCGATGCGGACCTTCACGCCGTTGTACGCGTCCTGAAGCTGGGCGAGGACCCGACCGCCCTCGGCCTCGATGCGCGGTAGCAACCGGTCCTGCTTGGCTTTCAACGACCCGCGCGCGGCGGCCCGCTCGGCGTCGGACAGCGCCCTGCCTTGCCGCCGGGCGGCGCCCTGCAGGCGGGCCACAGGAGCGCCCTTCAGCTCGAGCATGACCGTGATCGTCGTGGCGTCATCCAGGGAGGCAGGCCGCAGCTGTGGGTCGATGCCCGCCGTCGGGATCCGCTGGAACGTGCGCCCTTTCGGTTCTGCCCCAGAGACCGGCGCAGCGACGACGGTAATGAGCAATGACAGGACGGTCAGCAGCGTGACCGACTTGATGCGACACCGGTCCATTTGGCTCCTCCTCGACCCCCCAACGGCACTCGCTTGGTTGCGCAGCGCGTCGACGTCTTGCCGGAAGCAGGCGCAGAGCAGCACGAGAGCGCACCAGAGCGCACCAGACCGCACCGGACCACGGTGGACCCCCAACGATAGCCATGCCGTCAGCGGATTGGTAGCGCCTCCTCGCTCCCGCGGTGCCTTCTGGCACCACCGATGCCTCAGCGGTGCCTCGGCGAGCATGGTCTCGGCGGTCTGTTCCGGCCCGACCGACGCCTCCTGGCGCCCTCACCGACGCGGCGGCGACTCCCTTCCCATTCGACGCGCCTTCACGGCCTTCCGACCCTCATGGGCGAACGTGAACACGGCCATCACGAACAGGAACCCTCCGATGAGCACGACGATCCCGCTCACGACCGGGATGCCAACGACCCAGGCCACGACGGCGATCACGAGACCTGTGCCGCCCGCGACCGCGGCCTGGATCGCCCCCGCCGGCCAGAACGTCGCGCTGGCGTAGGCAGCCATCTCCTCGAGCGGGAGGTGGACGCGGCGGCTCCGTGCGTCGTACAGGACGAGGTCGTACTTCGTAGCGAGCCCTGAGATCGAGTCGAGCACGTCGCGCGACGTGTCATGCGACAGGCGGATCGCGACGATCCGCGCGGGCGGTTCAGGGGTCCCCGATAGCCAGACGGGCGCCGAGCTCGAGTTCGGCACGGCGTCCGACGATACTTCGAGCCGGGGGGCGTCCTTCAGGAGCTCGCGGTGGAACCACCCGACATCGGTGCTCGGCTCGAAGCGGCTTTCGCTCTGGTCGCCGCCGGCTTCCTGCCGGCGTTTGAGGAGCGCCTCGGCACCGTCGGCGTCGAGGTCGCGTGGGGACTTCCAGACGTAGAGATCGAACGTCACGACGACCGAATCCTCCCATACGGGGATTCGCCGTCGGCGCGTCGTTGGATCTCGTGGGGCGAGTGCCCTCTTCAATCCACCCGGATGTTTCCGGCGTCGATCGCGACAAGGAACGGAGCCGCGTCGACCGGGCCGAGGTCGGCGCAGCTGAGCACGCCGGGTCGGAAGAAGAAGACCTGCGTGACGAGGTCTGGTGGAGCGGCCGATCCTTCACCGGAGTCCTGCACAGCGAAGATCCCCGTCAGCCCGATGGCGTGGACATCAGTGTGTCGAGTGATCACACCACTGACGATCGCCACGCTCCCGACGACCTTGATGCAATCGGCACTGAGTTGAAACATCTCGCCGATCGCTCTGTTGTCGACCTGGGCCGTGCCGGTTGCGACTCCGTCCGCGTCCATCAGGGCCGCGAAGCTGAACGTCCGCAGTTCCCCGGCAACGGTGGTGTGCCCGGATCCGGTTGCGGAGGCGATGATCCCGGCTCCGGCCCCGCGGACGGGGAGTACGAGGCTCGACAGGGCGATGGTCGCCGTCAAGGTGGCCAACACGACACGAGAGCGATGCGTCGAGTTGACGTTCGTGTGCGCCGCCTGGACCGGGATGGTTCGCCGTCCGAACAGCCGGCGAGTGGCCAGAGCGGCCGTCACACGCCGGATCGCCATGGACGAAGTCATGGTGGCCTTCCTTCCTATCAGCTTGCGCCATTGGTGCCGGGAGGAGCGCCTCGCGCGAAACTCCCGCGTGCGTGCCGATTACTGGATCAGCCCGGCGCTCCGTAGCTCGGCGCCGGTGCAGGGGCGGGAAGGACGGGTTGCGGCGGTTGATCGGGCCCCACTCCCGAATGGTGCTCGAGCCCGATGCCCTGGCTCGACAGCACGAAGCCCAGGGTCAGGATCGCCGTGATCAGGACGGCCGCGGTGGCCTTCACGGTCTCCCGATATCGATCGGCTGCGGTACCCCGCCGCGACGTCGTGGACGCGACCGGCAGGAATTCGCCACGCTCACTCCGCCCGAGCGGAAGGGCTGGGTAGGTGATGGGTAACTTGCTGATCATCGGTCTGGCCCTCCGTCGCCTCGCTCCTGAGCGAGTCCCCTCGATGTCGGGAGGCTATGCCCACCCGTGGCGCGCGTCGTCGGTGTCCACCCGCCAGTTCCGTCGGCCGATTCGAGGGTCTGCACCGGCGCCTCGCCGGGACGCCGATCAGCTGCGCAGGTAGGCCAGGACGGCGAGCACCCGGCGATGATCCTCGGCTGCCGGTTCGAGGCCGAGCTTGGAGAAGATCGCCCGAACGTGGCCTTCGACCGTCTTCACCTCGAGGATGAGCCGGTCGGCGATCGCCTGGTTCGAGCGACCCTCGGCCATCAACCCCAGGATCTCTCGTTCCCGGGGGGTCAGCTCGTCGAGTGCCGAGTGCGCGCGCTGGCGCCCGAGCAGACGCGCCACGACCTCGGGATCGATGACCGAGCCGCCCGCGGCCACCCGGCGGACGGCATCGGCGAGGTCGGCCACGCGGGTGACGCGGTCCTTGAGCAGGTAGCCGATGCCAGACGGGTCCTCGCGGAGGAGATCCACCGCGTAGCGGGTCTCGACGTACTGCGACAGGACGAGGATCGCCGTATCAGGGTGCGCGGCACGGATCCGACGCGCCGCTTCGAGCCCCTCGGTGGTGTGGGTCGGCGGCATGCGGACATCGACGACCGCGACGTCCGGTCGTTCCAGATCCACGAGCCGCATGAGTTCGTCGACGTCGCCTGCCTGGCCGACGACCTCGAAGCCGGCTGCCGCGAGGGCTCCTGCCAGCGCCTCGCGCAGGAGGACGGCGTCATCCGCTAGAACGATCCGACTCGGCACGGCCTGCATGGGACCGATCGTGCCACGCGACCGCAACCGGCGAGGACAGTGCAGACCCTCGAATACGACCGCTGGCCCCCGGGGCGGACACGGCAGACCACCGACTCGGCCTGCAATAGCCTCTGAGGCGGCTGGCAGCGCGCTGGCAAGTCCGCAGTACGATGGTCGAGGGAATTCGATGACGGCCCGGGCCGGCGAGGCGACGAGGGTGACAGGGGCGTCGAGCGCAGTCGATCACGACGTCGATCGGACCAGGCGAGCCGGCGCGGCATTCGCCTGGCTGACAGTGTTCCTCGCGATATGGCTCATCGGCGCCATCGTGGCCGCCGCGCGAGTGATACGTCAGGGGTTGGGCTCGTCGCCGCTCCAGCTAGCGGTGGACGTGTTCAACCTGGGTGTGATCGTACTCGCGGTGGTCTGCCTGGTTCTCGTGGCGCGGGCGCTTCGACGAGGGCGAACGTGGCGAACGGCGTTTCCTCCCGGATACGGCGTCCTCGGTGTCGGGCTGGCGGTCCTTGCGCTCTGGTGGGTGGCTGATCGGGGCTGGCTGCAGGGAGTGGCCGAAGTTCAGGGGATCGAGGAACTCCTGGCGCCGAGCCGAGTGCTCCTGGTGATCGGGCTGGTCCTCGTCGCGTGCGGCCCGCTGCGCGCTGCGTTGCGATCGGCCGACGCGGGCGTCCCGCGCTGGGCCGCTGTGCTATCCGCCACGCTGATCCTGGTCGCGATCCTGTTGCCGGGTGGCTTTGCGCCCGTGTCCGATCCGTGGCTGGAACGCGCCCCGCCGTACGCCGCCGGTGAACTCCGGCTCATGGACAGCGACGGCTCGCACCAGACCCGATTGGTCACCTGGACCGAGCCCGGCGGGCCGACGAACGCGGCCTTCTCGCCGGACGGGAGCAAGATCGCCTTCACGGTGTTCCGGGTCGGTGCCCACACGCCCTTCGACGACGACGGCGACATCTGGGTCGCGGATGCCGATGGGACGCATGCCCGGCCTCTGGTGACCGGCGCGAATTACCAGTGGCTCCCGCACTGGTCGCCGGATGGCGTCTGGATCGCATACACGGACGACCCTCCGGGCGGTCCGTGGATGGCCAGCGGGCCGCCCGTTGAAGGGGGCCCTGGGCTGATCGGACCGGGGTTTCTCTTCGGCAGGCCGGCGCAGGTCCGGCAATTCGCACACATCCGGCGGATCCGGGCGGACGGGATCGGATCGCCCGTACAGATCACCGACGTCGAAGCCGACGATCGTGCGGCGACATATTCGCCAGATGGCACCAAGCTGGCGTTCGACTCGACACGGGACGGGACCACGCGGGTCTGGGTCATGGATACCGACGGCTCGAACCCACGTCGACTGACTAATGGAGCCGACGACTGGGGGGCGACCTGGTCGCCGGATGGCAAGTCGATCGCCTACTACTCGTGGTCGGGTACCCCGGGGCCCGGATCCTCGCAGCTCTGGATCATGGCGGCAGACGGCTCCTCACGAAGCCAGCTGACTTACTTCACCGCGCCGGTGCGCGCGCCGAGCTGGTCGCCGGACGGCTCACGGATCGTGTTCATCGCGGCGGAGGAGGACGGGCAGGCGATCTGGTCGATCGCCACAAACGGCAGCGATCCGCGGGAGCTGGCCGGTGCGCCGCGCGACGGCGGGGATCTGATCTCGGGCGGTGGTGCGTGGGGCAGGGATGGTCGGATCGTGTACTCACATGGCAACGATCCCCCGGTCGTCGCCGATGTGCTCGTGCGGGAGGATCTCGCGGTTGCCGCCATCCTCCTGACCGCCTTCCTCGTGGCGTTGATCGCCGTGGTCACCGTTCGGATCGAACCTCCGTTCGGTGCGTTCGCCGCGATCATGGGGATCTCGACCATTGCGTTCGCGACCATCAGCCAGGAATGGCGGTTCGTTCCGGCGGCGGTGGCGGGTGGGCTGATCGTCGACCTCGTCGTCAGATTCTGCCCCGCGCGCTGGAAGGCCATCGCCGCGGGCGCCGGGTCTGCTGCGGCGTTGGTCCTGGGTGCGGCGTTGACCGTCGCGCTCTCGTCAGGCATGGCCTGGTCCCCGACGTTGATCGCCGGGGTTGCAGTCGTCAGCGTCTTCCTTGGTTGCCTCCTCGCCGAGCTCGTCGGGCCAACGCGACCGGCAGGGTCAACGACATGACCGCGCCTCCTGTCGCCCCGTCCCGCGAGACACCGGCCCCAACCTGGTTTGGTTGGCTGGCGCTCTTCTTTGGCGTTTGGCTCGCCGCCAGCCTGGTCATCGTGGTCAACGCGCTGAACACGGGACTCACCGATGACATCGCGGCTTCCCCCTACCACATCCCCTTTTACCTGTGCCTGGCTGCGATCGCCGCGGTGTCGCTCATCCTGGTCGTTCGTGCGGTTCGCGGAGGTCGCCGCTGGACGGAGGCACTTCCCCCGGGATACGGGAGTCTTGCCGCGGGTCTGCTCGTCCTCATCGCGTGGCTGCTGGTCGATGTCGGCTGGCGTGAGGGCGTGGGGATCGAGTCGTCCGGGATCGAAAACGGGCTCGCTCCGAGCCGGGTCGTCCTCTTGGCCGGCGTGCTGCTGGTCCTCGTCGCGCCGCTTCGAGCGGCCCTTCGAGCTGGTCCCGGCGTGAACCCATGGCCGGCGGTCTTCTCCGCGGCGATCCTCGCCGCGCTGGTGCAGCCTGCAGGCTTCCATCCGGCCCAGAACCCTTGGCTGGAGCACGTCCGGTTGGAACCAAGCGGCGAGATCTGGGTCATGGACGCCGATGGAGCACACCAGACGAGGCTGACGACGGCCGGCGATGGCATCCAGGACTGGAACGGCGTCCCATCGCCTGACGGCAGCAAGATCGCGTTCACGCGCCTCCGGCAAGGTGACCGTCCACCGGTCGACATCCCCGATGATGCCGACGTGTGGGTGATGGCCGCCGACGGGACCGGCGCTCGGCCGATCGCGGCGTTCGAGGGGTGGCAGTGGCTGCCGCATTGGTCGCCGGACGGCGCCTGGATCGTGTACACGGACGAATCCGAGGGAGGTCCCTGGGCCACCGACAGCGGGCCGTCCATGGAGGGCTCCGGAGGGATCCTTGGGACGTCGTTCCTGACCGGTCAGCCGGTTCCCGATCGCCGGCCCGCCGACATCTGGAAGATCCGCGCGGATGGCAGCGGAGCGCCGATCCAGCTGACTGATGCGATCGGCGACGATCGTGCCGCGACGTATTCGCCCGATGGAAGGAAGCTCGCGTTCGATGCCACCCGCGACGAGGACAACGAGATCTATGTCATGGATGCCGATGGCTCGAACCAGCGCCGGCTGACGCACGGCTCGGGGTGGGATTGGGGAGCGGCCTGGTCGCCTGATGGAGAGTGGATCGCGTTCAATTCGAATCCGTCGGGCGACTTCGAGATCTACGTGATGGCGGCGGATGGCAGCGGGGTGCGGCAACTCACGAACCGCCGCGGGTTCGATGCGGCCCCGAGCTGGTCGCCCGACGGAACGCGATTGGCCTTCTGGCATATCGACGTCGGGCCACGAGGAGAGCCGCAGCGAGAGATCTGGTCCATGTCGGCGATCGACGGCGGCGACCTTGAGAACTTGAGCTTGACCCCACGAGCGTCCGAGGACATCCCCTCCGGTGGAGGTGCCTGGCGCGTGGACGGCCGGATCGTGTACCAACGAGGGCTGGACCCGCCCGCATCGGCCGATCCGCTCGTTCGCAATACGCTGGGCGCAGCAGCCATGCTGCTCGTCGCCATTCTGGTGTCGCTGGCGGCCGTGATCGTACGCATCGGGCCGCCGTTCGGGGCGTTCGCGCTGATCCTTGGGATCTCCACCGCCCTGATCGGTGGACTGGACGACGAACTGCGTTTCGTTCCCGCGGCGATCGTCGGCGGCCTGATCGTGGACCTGCTCGTTAGATACGCCTCGCCCGATCGAAAGGCGAACGTTGCGGGTGCCGGCCTGGCGGCAAGCGTGGTCCTCGGGGCAGGCGCAACCGTGGTGGTGACGACCGGGCTCGGGTGGTCGCCGACCCTGCTGCTAGGCGTGGCGTCGGCGAGTGCCGCAGTCGGCTGGGCCCTCGGGGGCCTGGTCGGCCGTCAGCCGCTCGAGCAGGGGCACGGGCTCGAGGCGTGAGCAAGCTGACCGAGCGGACGCTCGTCCTTGGCGGCGTCGGCGTCGGGCTGGCCGCCCTGGAGAGCTTCGGACCGTTCCTGTGGCCGTACGTACTGGCGCCGACCTGGTCGCCAGTCAGCCAGGCCTGGTTCTTCTTCGTGGAGCTGCTGTGGGTCGCGGCCATGCTGGTCACCTACCGCCGATCCCCGAGCGGCCCGATGTGGAAGCTGTTCCTGCTCTACCAGGTCGTCGGTACGGTCGGTGTCATCTGGGTTCTGCCAACGTCGCTGACCTGGACCCTGAGTCAGCTGTCGATCGGGATTGGCAGCGTCGTATTCGTTCATCTCGTGCTGGCCTTTCCGAGTGGCCGGTTGACCGACCGTTACGACCGCATCCTGGTCGGGGGAGCCTACGTGCTCTTGGCCATAACGAGGTTGGCGTGGCTCGTCGTGTGGAGCCCCGGCGCCACGCCCGACAAGGTTGGATTCACCCCGAAAAACCCCTACGTCCTTTGGCCCAATGACGACCTTGCCCGGCTGTTCGGCCCGGCGACGATCGTCGCGATGGCCGCGTTGCTCTATGTGGCGATGCTCGTCGGATTGTGGCGGCATTGGAAACGCGCCAGTCCGGCCCTGCGCCGAGCGCTCCTGCCGATCACTGTCGCGGCACCGCTGCAGTTGGCGATCATCGTCGCCTGGCACCTGGCCGACGCAAATGCGTCCGGCCTCGAGGGGCTCCGGAAAGCGCTGCTGCACCCGGCCGTCGATCTGGCCGGGGTCGTCTTCCCGGTCGGCTTCCTCCTTGGGTTGGTGCGGACACGATTGTCTCGTGGTGCCCTCGCGGACCTCGCGCTCGAGCTCGGACGCGGCGTCCCGCTCGGTGGCATGCGCGACACCCTCGCGCGGGCACTGCGCGATCCGACCCTGCAGGTGGCCTTCCCGGCGCCGTCGGGCGACGGGTTCGTCGATTCGGAGGGACAGCCGATCGAGCTGCCGAGCGGTCCCCTCTCCGATCGTGGCATGGTCCGCCTCGAGCACGCCGGGGACCTCCTGGCGATCCTGAGCTACGACCCGGCCATCGAGGCCGAGGACCCCGGCCGCGTCGAGGCCGTAGCGTTGATGGCGCGCCTGGCCTTGGAGAACGAGCGCCTGGCCGCCCAGGTCCGGGCGCAGCTCGAGGAGGTCCGCGCATCGCGCGCGCGGATCGTCGACGCCGCCGATGCGGAGCGTCGGAGGATCGAACGCGACCTCCACGACGGCGCCCAGCAACGGCTGGTCGCGCTCGCGATGCGATTGGACCAGGCTCGCGAGGGAACGGCTGGTGCCGCGGCGCTGATCGATTCGACGACGGCCGAGCTGCTGGTCGCGATCAAGGAGGTTCGCGACCTGGCCCGTGGCCTCCACCCCACGATCCTCACCGATTCGGGCCTCGGCGCGGCCGTCGAGGCGCTCGCGGAGCGCACCCCGTTTCCGGTGACGGCCTCCGTGCCCGACGATCGGTTCCCCACGGAGGTCGAGGTCACGGCCTACTACGTGATCGCCGAGGGTCTGACGAACATCGCCCGCTATGCCGATGCCACCGAAGCCCGCGTCGACGTCATGGCCCTCGACGGCCGCCTGGAGGTGACGGTCGCCGACAACGGGCGCGGCGGAGCGGACCCGACGGCCGGCTCAGGCCTTCGCGGGCTGGCCGATCGACTGGCCGCCGTCGGCGGCGAGTTCAAGGTCGCGAGCGCCCCCGGCCGTGGTACCACCCTGACCGCTCGAGTGCCGATCGGAGGATCAGTCGCTGATTAAGTCGATCTGATCCGCATAGGCACGACCTTGTGTTGTGTTCTACGTGACGGGCGGCGACCGCGTCTCCTGGTCGTCCGCTAGAGGGACCGCACCCTTGATCCGAGTCCCCTTCCCTGGTTCGGACTCAATGGTGAGTCTGCCTCCGACCGCCCCCAATCGGTCGCTCATGTTGGTCAGCCCGACTCCGGGTCTGGAGTTCGTCGCATCGAAACCGACCCCGTCGTCACGGACCTCGAACAGGAGCCCACCTTCCTCCTCCCACAGCTTCACCCTGGCAGAGGCGCCGCTACCCGCGTACTTTGCCGCGTTCTGCAGCGCCTCGATGCAACAAAAGTAGACGGCCGCTTCGAGCTGCGGGGCGTAGCGACGGAGATCGGCTGCTTCGAGCGCTGTCGGCAATGCAGCCCGACGGCAGGCCGCGGCAAGGGCTTCCGGCAAGCCGGCGCTGCTGAGCAGCGGCGGATAGATGCCGTGGGCCAGGCTTCGAAGTTCGTCGAGCGCCGATTGGGTGTCGCTGGCAAGTTCATCGAGTAGCACGCTGCTCCGCGAGATGTCCCTCCCCGCCAGGTCCCGGATGAGGCCCGCCTTGACGGCGATGGCGACCAGATACTGCTGAGCACCGTCATGCAGGTCGCGCTCGATTCGGCGGCGCTCGGCATCGGCCGCGGCCACGATGCGGGCGCGTGATGCTTGGAGATCCTGCGCCTGCCTTCGAAGTTGATCCATCGAATCGCGCAGCGCAGCATCCAGGCGTTGCTTCTTGAGGGCGGCACCGACTTCTCGGACAAGCTCCTCCAGGGTCCCGTCCGCTTCGGTCGCGAGGCGTTCCTCTGATCCTGCCCGCTCGATCACGATCAGGCCTAGCAGCTCGCCCGAGATGCCGACGGGAGCGATCCGCAACGCCGCGTCATCGTTCCGGGGAAGGAGCTCAGGCAACCAGACCCTGGCCCACGGCCGACCGGACACGCGCGCGTTGGCAGCGATGGAACCCACGTTGGGCAGGAAGGGAATCCGGCGAGCCTCGCGCTTCGGACTTGATACCGCGAGATTCAGCTCGCCGCCTTCCGGCAGCCATATCTCGGCGGCATCGAGCTTGAATGAAATGTAAAGCGCCTCCGCCACCTGGGGCAGGAGCTCGGCGAGGGGCTCGCCGTGGGCGAGGCGGCTGACGAATGACGTGCGGACGAAGTCGATCGCGCCGAGGCTCGCGACCTCACGCCGCCGCCGCCTGACCCATCCGATGACGACCGCCAAGGCCGTCATGACCGTGAAGGCGATCGCCATCCCCGCCAGGGCAATGTTGACTGGATCCAACCTGCTTACGTCAGGCAAGGCTGCCCCACCCGTCCATCAATCCAGCG
>Ga0184612_10000305_pt1 | contig 22602 bp, 22 predicted proteins | sample PLM3_60_coex_FD_133163 | JGI IMG/M metagenome (GOLD analysis project Ga0184612, IMG submission 133163) | Groundwater sediment microbial communities from an aquifer in East River, Colorado, USA - PLM3_60_coex | ecosystem: Environmental > Terrestrial > Soil > Riparian zone | place: USA: East... | reverse complement strand
GGTGCTCACCGAGGCGGCGATCGCCGGTCGTTCCGACGGGCTTCTCGGCCTGAAGGAGAACGTGATCATCGGCAAGCTGATCCCCGCCGGCACCGGCATGTCGCGGTACCGCAACGTCCAGGTCAAGATCAAGCCCGAGGCGATCCCGGAGTACTGGCTGACTCGCCAGCGCGAGATCGCGGAGGCCGAGGCGGCGGGCGAGCCGGTCCTGGCGGGGATCACCCGCGAGGAAGCAGAACGCGAGCTGTTCGGCGGAGGGGGCGGTGGGACCGGGTCTCTCGCGCCGGAGAAGTGACCTACGGCGCGAGAGCCTCGTTCCGCGGCTCGTAAAGGTAGTAGCCCTCCACCCGCCCGGCGAAGCGGTAGTCCCGATCGATCGCACCGACCACGTCGGAGCCGAAGTGCTCCTCGTTCCACCACGTCGCCCGATCCAGGGGTTCGAGCGGTTCAACCAGGACGACCAGCTCGAACTCCTGCGATAGTGCTCACCCCTTCGAGACGCTCACGTGGCGGCGACCGGCGGTCGTGCCGGGATGTGAGCACGGTGACGGCGTGACCGCGCTTCGCCCCCTCGGCGAGCCGGCGCGCGACCACTGTGAGCCCCGTCCAATGCGGTGGGTAGAAGGTCAGGACGCGCATGGTCAAGCGCCTTTCCTGTCCGCACGCGCTGTGGTGCGGTCGGCCGGCGCCCGGTCGGCCGCGGCGGTCGGAGCGCGGCGTCCCTGCCGAGCCCGCGGGCGGAGGACATCAGTGCCCGAACGGCGCCGGAGCGTCGCGAAGAGCATCCACGCAAGGGCCACGGTGCGCCCGATCGCGAGGGGCCGATACAGCCCGAGTGAGAACACCTGCCCCGCCAGGGCGAACCACACGCCGACGTTCGGGATCTCCACGGCGAGCAGTCGGCTCCATGGTGTCGCTGAGATGACCGCAACCGGAAGCAGCCACAGGACGAACTGCGGGGAGACCACCTTGCTTGTGAGTAGCAACACGGTGACCAGGCCCAGCCCAGCGTCGCCGGGCGAGAGAGTCGCGTTGTCGAGCCGCCAGGCTATGTAGGCCACGCCCGCCAGCAGCGCGGCGGCGCCGAGGACCCCGATCGCCCGGGTGAACGGCTCCCCCCACAGCGAGGAAGGCGCGATGCTCCTGCCCATCCACGCCACCACGCCGAAGAACCCGTCGGTGTTCGGCGGTCTGCGGAGGTGGACCGCCATGGACTCCCACCAGTTGCTCGGGCTGACGAGGAGGGCGGGCACCTGTACCGCCGCCCACGTCGCCGCGGCGATCGCCGCGGGTGCGATCCGATCCCATCCCCACCGGCCACCGTTGCGGTCCCTCCCGGCCCAGGGGCCGAACAGCAGGAGGACTACCAGGAGGGCGGGCCACCACTTCACCGCCGCACCGAGTCCGAATAGCCCGCCTGCGAGGCGCCGTCGGCCGGAGGCCGCTGCGGCCAGTCCGGCCGCGGCGGGCCCGAGCGACCAGAGGTCCCACGTGTGGAGCGCGAACACCACCAGGGTCGGTGAGGCGACGTACAGGAGCAGTCGCTGGCGGGAACGTCCGAGTGCGATGAGTGCCCGGTCCAGAGCCCACGCGACGGCGACCGCGCAGAGCAGCAACGTCGCGGCGTTGAGCGCGAAGAACTCGAGCGCCGTGTCCGCCAGTCGGGCCAGTCCGTAGGCGGGCAGCGCTATGCCCGGTGGATACTCGAAGACGTAATCGACCGAATAGCCCGCCGGCGGGTCGGCGTAGGGAACCGCCCGGACGTCGAATCCGCGCCGATCGTACAGGGCCTTGAGGTCGGAGAAGCACCAGTGGCGTTCTGGCTCCCCGGCGGCCAACTCGTCCAGGCAGAGGAGTTTGGGCACGAGCGCCAGGAGCAGGGTGACCCCGAGGATCGCACCCATGACCACCGGAGAGGCCCATCGTGAAACTGCGGCCTGGACGTCGCCCCGGTCGCCAGCAGTGGATGGACCCGTCATGGCTCTGGCCGATAGAGGTAGTACGCGCCGATCCGATGATCGAACCGATAGGCGTCGTACAACGCGGCGGCCACCTCGGTCCCGAAGTGGTAGTCGCGCCACCACGGATCTTCAGGGTCGCGAAGGGGCACGACGGTCACCACGACATCGAACTCCCGACGCTCGATCCGGTGCACGAGTTGCTCGACGGCGGCTGGATGTGTGTCCGCGAGCCGGGGGAGCATGAAGGGGTCGAACACCACGGGCTCACGACCCTGCTCAACCGGCACTCCCGGATCCTCCGACAGGATCGGTGCGTCGGGGGGCAACTCCGAGCTCAACGGGTTCCGAGGATAGGGTTCGCTCCCCGTCATGACGCTGGTCAGTGCGTCCTGCAACGGCGGTCGGATCCGGACGATTGAGACCGTGACGCCGCCCCAGATCACGATCGCCGCGAGGATCGAGACGAGCAGACGATCGCGGGTATCTCTGGGGTTCGCGTAGGCGACCAGCCCGCCGACGCACAGAACCGTGAGAACCGCGAGATCGATCAGTTGGTTCGGCCCGGTCCCGATGTCGGCGAGGACGACGACCAAGATCAGGGCGGCCACCAACCAGGCAAACGGCAGGAGGGCGGCCCGAGCGGTCCAGCGCTGCGTCGCCGTGGCGTAGACCAAGACCGGGATCAGGGCCCACACGGCGGGCTCGCCCGCAACGACGAAGTCGAGCAGGCGAGCGGGGGCCTTGAGGATCGCTACCGGGCCTTGCACGCCGGCCCCCCAGACGGCGACGAGATTCTCGAGCATCCGGCCCTGCGACATCACGTTGAATGTCCCGAGCAGCAGGACGCTGGCACCCACCGAATAGGCCGCGAAGGCCGCCGCGCGCTTACGGTCGACGAAGAAGAACAGCCAGGCGGTGATCGCGACCGGTGCCCATAGGGCCGTCAGCTTGGCGCTGACGCCCATGGCAGTGAGCAGGGCCGCCACGATCAGTACAGGCTGCCGCTGGCTGCGCATGGTCACCGCCAACGCGCCGACCCCGAGCATCACGGGTAGTGGTTCGCCCCCGATCGTGGTGCCCGCCCGCAGCCCGGCGAAGCCGCCAAGGGCAAGCGCCGACAGGGCCAGGGCCCAGCTCCATCGGCATCCGATGCTCCGAAGGAGAGCGAACGTGACGATCACGATCCCGGCGGTGGCGAGCAGGCCGAGCAGCTTGCCCGAGGTGATGTACTCGCCCGTCAGTCTCGCGAGGGCGGCGTGCGAGAGGATCGGCAGCGGCATGTAGCGCGTCCCGCCATAGGAGGTGCCGTCGAAGAGCTCGGGATAGAGTCCCGAGACGTTGGCATGGCGCGCCAGCGCCATCCATACGCCCTGGCCGTGGCCGACCTCGTACCGGTCATCGAGGTGGACGATCGCCACGATCAGCCAGCCGACGAGGATGAAGAGGGCCGGCAGGGCAAGTGCGAGGTCGAAGGCCCAGCCCAACCTGGTCCCCGCACCCTTGGCCGAACCCGGTTGGTCCTCGGGACGGAACGCCGCGGGCGTCTGCGGGCGCTCGGCTCTTGTGGTCAAGCGGCCCTACCGGTGAGCGTGCGCGCCCAGGTGGTGAACGGGAGATGGAGTCGCGGGACGGTGGCGGCCAGCAGAGCGATGAAGATCCCAGCGATAGCCCAGCTGGCGAGCTCGTGAACCGGGGTGATGAACTGGGAAAGACCGCCCAGCCACAGCCGCGCGATGATGGCGATGACCCCGGCGCGACCGAGCTTGGTGAAGATCGAGGAGCCGGCGCCACTCGTCAAGCGGAAGAGCAGCGGAAGCGTGAGGAGCAGCAAGACGAGTCGGTAGTCGCCGTTCCTCCGCAGGGCAAACGTTCCCAGGAACGTGAGGCTTCCGAGGTGGAAAGCGAGGAGCTCGGGGCTAGCCTGTTCCACGCCCGGCGGCCAGGCCAGCCGTCGGCGTGCCCAGACCCAAGCGGCAGCAGCGAGCACCACCAGGAACAGGATCGCGATCCCCTGGGCGAGCAGGTTGCCGTGCAGCCACTCGCCCGGCCATGCCAGATGGTAGAGATAGCCGATGAGGATCCTCGCCCCGTACGAACCGGTTCGGCCACCCTCGCGAGCGCTGAGAACGGCCCTGAAGTCGTCGAGCGTCAACACCACGTACCCGCCGAGCAGGACGATGCCGGCCGGCAGGGCCCACCGCACGCGACGATCGCCAGTGAGTGCATACGCTGGGAGCGCGAAGACGGCATAAAGCTTGGCGATCGCGGCTACCACGATCAAGGCGGGGCTCAGCAGCGGCGACAGTCTCTCTCGTGCCTTCCATGCGAACACCGCCGCGACGAACACGGCGAACAACAGGAGGTCTATGTTGCCGCGCTCGATCGCGAACATGACCGCCGGGGAGGTCACGGCCAGCGCAACGACAACACCCTGCTTGATCGAGAGCGGCCCGAGGAGGAGCAGCAAGGAGAGGAGGAACAGCGCGACCACGATCGAGCCGAAGAGGAGCGTCCGGTCCTGCGTAAGTCCAAGGTAGTGCAGCAGCACCCACACGCGGGGATAGTTCATGACCCGACCCGTGGGATCGCAGGGGTTCTCGATCAGGGGGTCGTACCCCAGGGCCCAGCAGTCGGCAGCGGCGGCGACGTTCCGGGCGTCGAAGAAGAGCGTGGGAGCGCGACCCACCCCGAGGTACGGCCAGATGTCCACGGACCAGGCAGCCTGAGAGATCGCGAGGGCGGAGGCATACACGACCAGCGCGCCGACGACAAGGAAGCGACCGTCCAGGCCCCGCCGAGTGGTCGTCGGACCTTCGCCGAGGCCCTCTCCCGCCGGACCGGGAGAGGGCCCACGGACCCGCGCGCCCGACCTGCGGCGTCGCTCCATCGAAGCAGTGTAGACGGTCGCTTTCGATGAGACTTCGGATGCGGCCTACAGTACAAGCGCCGTCCAGGTTTCCGCCGCAATGTTCACGCCGCTCGCGCCTCAGGTACGTTTCTCCCGATGGCGGCGACGACCACGCATGGATCCGGCGGCAGGAAGCCGAGGACGGCGACCGTCGTCCTTCCCGCGTACGACGTCCCGGCCGCGATCCCGTCGTTGATCCGTGACCTGGCCGTCGCCGCGTACGGCTTGCGTGCCCGGGAGATCGACCTCGACGTGATGTTGGTGGACGGCGGGGGGCACGCGGAGCTCGCGACCCCGCTGGCCGACGAGCTCGGCCTCGTGCTGTCGGTCGTCCCCGGGCCGGCATCCGGCCCGGGGGACGCGTTCCTGGAGGGCCTGCGCCGCGTGGTCGGGTCCGATGCGGACCTCGTCGTCACGCTCGACGCCAACGGTCGGCACGACCCGACGCAGATCCCGAGCCTGATCGACCACCTGATCCAGCGGCGGAGCGACGTGGTGATCGGCTCGAGGTGGACGTCCGGCAGCGGCACGCCGGGGCTCACCCTGTCGCGATGGATCCTGGGGAAGCTCGCCAACCTGACGTTCCGGCTGGTGACGGGGACTCGGCGGATCGGCGATGCGACGACGAGCTTCCGCGTCAGCCGCACCGAGGTGATCCGCGGACTGGATCTGAGCAGGACCTCGGGCAACACGTACGGGGTCCACACCACGATCGTCGCCAAGGCGATCGCGCACGGGTACCGCGTGACGGAGGCGCCGATCATCTACCGCCCCCCGCTGGCGGGCGGCGGAGGGCTTTCGCTCGGGCAGGTCGGCGAGTTCGCTTCGCATCTGTTCGCGCTGCGGGATTCTGCCCGCGAGGTCCGGCACGCCCGGCTGTCGCCGTCGGGTCGGTCGTTCGCCGTCGATCACTTCAAGGCGGAGGACGACCTCGAGTGCTTGGCGGCGAGCAGGAACTTCTTCGACTGGGTCCTGGAGGAGTTCGACCCGTATCTGCACGGGCGCGTCCTCGAGGTCGGCGCCGGCATGGGGACGATCACGCGCAAGCTCGTCGAGCGCCACCCGGACCTGTCCGTGGTGGCGTTGGAGCCGGCGGACAACGTCTTCCTCAACCTGGAAGCGTTCGCTGCGCTCACCCTCGGGGTCGACGCCCGGAAGGAAACGTTGGACGAGTTCGCCCCCAGCGTCGTCGAGCCGTTCGACGCGGTCCTGTACGTCAACGTCCTTGAGCACATCGACGACGACGAGCGCGAGCTCCGCAGGGCGGCGGAGGTCCTGCGTCCGGGTGGCGCCCTGCTGGTGTTCGGTCCCGCCCTGGAAGCTCTGTACAGCGAGCTCGACCACCGCGCGGGGCACTACCGCCGCTACTCCCTCGGACGGATCAGCCGCATCGTGCGGGCGGCAGGTCTGCGCATCGTCTCGGTCCGGTACCTCGACGTGCTGGGCGTGCTGCCGTACCTGGTCGTGTACCGGTGGCTGCGCAACACGTCGATCTCCAGCTCGTCGGTGTGGGGATACGACCGTCTGATCGTGCCCACCAGCCGGTTCCTCCAACGCGTTCTCGACCGTCCGCCGCTCGGGAAGAACGTGATCCTCGTGGCGCTGAAGGGGTGAGGCGGGGTGCCGGTCGTCTCGGTGGTGATCCCGACCCGCGATCGTCGCGACCTCCTTGGGGCTGCCCTCTCCAGTGTCCTCGGACAGTCCGGTGTCGATCTCGAGGTGCTCGTGGTGGACGACGGATCCTCGGACGGGACGGCGGGGATGGTCACAGGGCTACGGGATGGGCGGGTCCGCCTGCTCCGTCGGGAGCGTCCTGGCGGTGTGAGCGCCGCGCGCAACCGGGGGATCGCCGAGGCGACCGGTGGATGGATCGCGCTTCTGGACGACGATGATCTGTGGGCGCCCGACAAGCTCGCGCGGCAGCTCGACGCCGCGGAGGCCGGCGGCCGCGCGTGGGCCTACGCCGGGGCCGTGGAGATCGATCCCGTCGGACGTCTGCTCGGCGGTGCGCCGCCGCTCCCGCCGGAGGACCTGGTCGCGGGCCTCCGCCGCCGGAACCTCATGCCGGCTGGAGCCTCGAACGTCGTGGTGCGCGCCGACACGCTGTCGCATGTGGGAGCGTTCGACGAGGGCCTGCGTCACCTCGCGGACTGGGACCTGTGGCTGCGGCTCGCCGCCATGGAGCTCCCGTCGTGCGCTCCCGAGCCACTCGTCGCGTATCGGATCCACGCACCGCAGGCGACGCTCGACACGACGGGCGTGCTCGAGGAGGCACGCATCCTGGAGGCTCGGCACGGCGCCGATCCGGCGAGCATCTATCGCTGGTTGGCGTGGTCGCACCTGCGTCTGGGTCAGCGCGGCCGCGCGGTCCGAGCGTACCTGGGAGCGGTCCGTGCGGGCGACCCGTCCTCGCTTCTGCGCGCCGGTGCGGCCGTGCTGCGGCCCCGACCGACGGCACCGCGTGGCGAAGCGTCGGCCGCAACGCAGCGGTGGCTCGAGCCGGCCGAGCGCTGGCTGCACATGCTCTCCACCTCCGGCGTCGACGGGGCCACGTGAGCCGGCGTTCCGGCTCCGGCCCGGCCCGGCTCCTCGCGAGGAGGGCGCTCCGCGCGCGACCCGTCGGCGATGCCGTCCGCACCGTCGCGGGGTTGGGCGAGCGCGCGCTCGTCCTGGTCTACCACCGGATCGTCGCCCACGCGCCGTCCGCCAGCGCGATCGTCCCGACCGTCGCCTCGAACGTGTTCCGGCGCCACGTGGCCGCGCTGGCGGAAGTCGGCGAGATCGTCCCGCTTGAGAGCCTGGTCGGCGGCATCGGTCGCCATGCGAGGCCGAGGTTCGCGTTGACGTTCGACGACGACCACCTCAGCCATGTCGAACACGCGCTCCCGATCCTGCGCTCGCTCGGCGCTCCGGCCACGTTCTTCCTTTCGGGCCGGGCTCTCCACGGCCTCGGTCCGTATTGGTTCGAGGTGCTCGAACGCGAGATCGATGCGCGAGGCTTGGCGGCCGTGGCGCGCGAGCTGAGCATCGACGCCGACCGCCCCGAGGCCCTCGCCGTCGCGTGCGAGCGCGATCGATCCCTGCAGGCTCGGCTCGAGGACCGGGCCGGTGAGCCCGGCCCACGCCTGGAGCACGGCGACATCGAGGCGCTCGCCGCCGCCGGGATGTCGGTCGGGTTCCACACGCTCCGGCACCGGATCCTGCCGCCCCTGCCCCCCGACGAGCTCGAGGCCGACCTCGTCGAGGGACGCCGGGATCTCGAGGCGATCGTCGGTCGCCGGATCGAGCTCTTCGCCTACCCGCACGGGAAGGCGGACCCGCGGACGGCAGCGGCCGTCCGACGCGCGGACTACGTCGCGGCGTTCACCGGTCGTCCGTCGCCGATCACTCGTGGCGCCGACCCGTATCTCCTCGGCCGGTGGGAACCGGGCCCGCTGGGCGTCGACGACCTGCTCGTGGGCACGGCGATCCGGCTCACCCGGGGAGCGGCTCGATGACCGAACCCGAGGTCAGCGTGATCGTGCCCACACGGAACCGATCGCAGCGGCTGGCGATGGCGCTGAGGAGCGCGCTCGAACAGGAAGGCGTCGACCTCGAGGTGATCGTCGTCGACGATGGTTCCACCGATGACACGGAGGAGTTGGTCGCGCGCATCGACGATCCGCGCATCAGGTACGTGCACCGGCACGATCCGGGCGGCGTGAGCCTCGCCCGGAACGTCGGGATCCAGCAGGCGCGGGGACGGTGGATCGCGTTCCTCGACGACGACGACGTGTGGGCGCCGACCAAGCTGTCGCGGCAGGTCGCCGCCATGGTGGCGCAGGGCCGGACCTGGTCCTACGCTGGCGAGGTGCTGGTCGATGCCGACCTGAGGATCGTGGCCGGTTCGCCGCCGCCGCCGCCGGAGGAGGTCGTCCGCCGCATCGAGCGGCACAACTCGGTTCCGGCCGGTGCCTCCAACGTCGTCGTCCGCTCCGACCGGCTCGCGCAGGTCGGAGCGTTCGACGCCTCGCTCACGATCGGGGAGGACTGGGATCTGTGGATCCGGCTCGCGCGGTCGGGTCCGCCCGGCTGGGTCCGCAGCCCCCTCGTGGCGATCTCGCAGCACGGGGCCAACGCATCCCGGGACGCGGACGCGATGCTGGGCCAGTTGGACGTGATCGCTCAGCGGTACGGGATCCGCGTTGATCGCGCGAGGCACTACCGATGGGCCGCCTGGCTCGCCCTGCTGGAGGGACGCCGCGGCCGGGCGATCCGGTACTACGCCCGGGCCGTCGGCGCCGGCGACCCACGGTCGCTCGGGCGAGCGGTCCTCGCGGCGGTGTGGCCCGGGGCCGTCACCCGGCGCGCGAGCTCCGACGACGCCGACGCGTGGATCGCCGAGGCGCGCACGTGGCTCGAAGACGTGTCGATCTCGCCCTCGGGATGGCCGGGGTGACGAGCGAGCCGAGCGAGGTCGAGCGAGGTCCGCGGTGGACCGCCGTGCCTGTGCCCCTGATCGTCGTCGGCGTGATCTTCGTCGCGGTGACGCTGCCGGTCGTGGTGGGCGGCGGACCGCTCGCCGACGACTACCACAACTGCATCCGCCCGACGGAGGTGGGCTACGACGGGTTCCTGGGGGAGTCGGCTCGGGCCCTCGGCGTCGTGCGACCCGCCCGGTTCGTCGAGATCTTCACGATCGGCTCGCTGTGTCGGCGGGTCCCGTTCGGGGTGGTCATCCTCGTCCCGCTCGGCCTCACGCTGCTCGTCGCGTTCGCGATCCGCGGGCTGCTGCGGGACCTCCACGTGCCCGGTGCGTGGCCGGATGTGGGGGGGGCGATCTGGCTGCTGCATCCGGTCGGCGCCGAGTCGGCGCTGTGGCCCTCGGCGCTCCACGTGCCGCTCGGGCTGCTGGCCGCGGTCTGGGCGCTCCGCTGGTACCGCCGCGAGCGGTACCTGGCGGCCACCGTGGCTGCGCTGGCCGCGTTCCTGTCCGTCGAGCAGACGATCCTCGCCCTGCCCCTGGCGGCGTGGCTCGTGAGCGAGGGCGAAGGCCGGCGTCGCAGCGCGCTCTGGTGCGTGTCCGCCGCCGGGGTGATCGCGGTCGCCTATGCGCTGGGGCCGGGGACCGACCCGAGAGCGGCGGTGCCGCTCGTCGAGCGGGCTACCTCGATCGTCGAGGACCCGCTGTGGTACCTCGAGTTCCCTGCCGTCGGCCTGGGGCTGCACTCGATCCCGTTGGCGATCGTCTGGGCGTTCCCGGTCAGTCTGCTGCTGCTCGCCGGCGGAGCGTGGCTCGGGATCGTCGGTCGCCGACGGCTCGCGACCGGCGAGCCGCCGACGGGTCTGGATCGACGGTCGCTCGCGCGGGCGGCCCTCGCGACCGCCGCGCTGCTCGTCCTCGTCAACCTTCCGCTGATGACGACCGTCCCGCGAGGCCACGACCCGCGGACCTTCTCGCCGACGTGGCTGATCGTCGCGGTGCTCGTGCCGCTGATCGCCACGCGGGTCGTGTTGCCGAGGGCCGCATGGGTCTGGGCCGTCGCGGGGGCGGTCGCGGTCGCCTGCATCCTGTCGCTCGCGCTCAGCGTGTGGGTCCGGTACCGCACCGCCGGATTCACCGAGGCCTCGATGCGCGCGATCGCGGATCGGATCTCGGACGGGCAGGTCGTCCAGGTGTGCGGCGTCGAGCGCGCGGTCACCTGGCCCGCTCCGGCGGGCTCGTATGCCCTGAACGAGTTCGTGTACGACTGGGCCGCGCATGATGCGCTCGCGTACCACACGGGCCGCCAGGCACGGTTCCGGCTCGCCGGCCCGCTGTGGGGGACCGACTGTCCCACCCGGGACGAGGCAGACCTGGTCGTCGGCTTCGACGAGCTGCTGCGGGTCGCCGGGCTCCCGAAGCCATGACCGGCCGTCCCGTCGCCGAGGACGTCTCGGTGGTCGTGCCGACCGTCGGCAGATCGCTCATCGAGGGGTGCCTCAGGTCGATCGCGGACGGCACGGTGTGGCCGGCCGAGCTGATCGTCGTGGACCAGGGGACGAACCCCGACGTTGCCACGTGGATCGACCGACTGCAGGGGCAGGGCGTTCGCGTGACCCACGTCGCATCGCGCGAGACGGGCATCGCGGCGGCCACGAACCGCGGGTTCGAGCGCGTCGGCACCCCGGTGGTCGCCACGACGCACGACGACTGCGTCGTCGACCCGGGATGGCTCGAACGCCTCGCCGAGCGCGTCCGTCCCGATGGCGACGCGATCGTGACGGGCCGCGTGCAGCCACAGGGGTCGGGCCTCGTCCTGACCGTCGTGACCGCCCGAGAGCCGAAGCGGTATACGCGCCCGATGATCGATCGCGACGTCCTGTTCCCCGCGAACATGGCCCTGCCGGTCCGGGTTCTGGGGCGGATCGGATACATGGACGAGCACCCGTCCCTGCGGTTGGCGGCCGAGGACAACGAGTGGGCGTACCGAGCCCTGCGCGCGCGCGTTCCGATCGACTACGAGCCGGAGGCGATCGTCTCGCACGTGGCGTGGCAAGAGCGGACCGCCGTCCGCGCCCTGTACCGCCGCTATGCCAGGGGGCAGGGAGCCTTCTACGGGAAGTACCTCCGACGCGGCGATCCCCACATCGCCCTGCGCGCCGCTCGCGATCTCGCGCGGGCCCCGTGGTTGGTGCTCCGCGGGGTCCTGTCGGGCAACGAGGAGCTCCTCGCGATGGGTTTCGGGGAGATCATCGGGCTGCCGGCGGGTCTGCTCGAGGGTCTGGGGAACCGCGGCGATCGCGACCGCACGAGGCCCGCCCTTCGGTAAGCGACCCGGAGCGACGGCGTCCGTATGATGGCCACCGAGACGGTCACCCTCGGCCGGACGGCCGAGGTCGGAATGAGGGTTGGCGTGGGCATCACCGCTTCGTCCAGATCGACGTCGTCGTTGGCTCGCTCGCTGCTGATCACGGCGCGGCCTCGCCAGTGGACGAAGAACCTCCTCGTCTTCGCGGCGCCTGCGACCGGGCGGGTCCTGTTCGAGTCCGGCGTGTTCGCGGACGTGCTACTCACGTTCGTAGCGTTCACGCTCACGGCGAGCGGCGTCTACTTCGTGAACGACATCATCGACCGGCATGAGGACGCGGCCCACCCTCGGAAGCGTCTGCGGCCGATCGCGGCGGGCGAGCTCTCCGTGCGGGTCGCGGCCACCGCGGGCACGATCCTCGTCGCCGGGGGCCTGGTCGTCGCCTTCGTCGCGGGGGGAGCGGCCCTCGTCGCGGTCGTTGGTGGGTACGTAGCCCTGGCGCTGTGCTACGCGTTCGTCCTGAGGCGGGTGGCGGTGCTGGACCTCGCGGCGATCGCGGGTGGGTTCATGCTCCGAGCCATCGCCGGCGGCGTGGCGGTCGACGTCCACCTGTCGAGCTGGTTCCTGATCGTCGCGGCGTTCGGCTCGCTGTTCATCGCAGCAAGCAAACGGCACGCGGAGTTCGTCCGTCTGGACGGCGCCCCGGCCGGGAACGAGCGCTCGAGCCTCACGGAGTACACCGAGCCGTACCTCCGCTTCGTCCAGTACAGCGCGTCCACGGTGTGCATCACCGCGTACTGCCTGTGGGCGTTCGAGGGGGCGGTGATCTCGACGGCATGGTCGGGGCTGTCGATCATCCCGTTCGCGCTCGGGATCTTCCGCTACGCACTGCTCGTCGACAGCGGCCGAGGGGAGACGCCCGAAGACCTCCTGCTGCGAGATCCGACGTTGCTCGGCCTCGGTGCAGCGTGGGCGGCGTTCCTGGCCACCGGGCTCGTGCTTTCGTGACGCGACTGCTGGGGAGGAATAGATTGACTTGCCGCCCTCCGTCTCCCGCGGCATCCCGACCAGCACTGCTCGCAATGTCCGGTCCTCCCCGCAGTCGATCAGCAACACGGCGAAGGCGCGGCTCTGTGGGTAGCTACAGGACTCGCCGATCCGCTGCGCCCTACCGTCGTTCCCGGCCATGAGCAAAGATTCGCGTTCCAACCCCCGAAGTCCTTATCTGGTTCCGGACGATCACGATCGTAAGGCGACAGCCTCGACGATGTACCGATACGCGAAGAGCTTGACCAGGGGGAGATCTCCCAGCGCATCGTTCAGCCGACTGAGCCGCTTGGACCAGTTGAAGAACGGTCTGGGCAGGAGGCCAAGGCCGGAAACGCGGACATCGTGGAAGCCATGCGCCTCAAACTTCCTCCTCAGGTTGAGATAGGTGCAGTGCCGCACCCCTTTCTCGATGTGCCAAGGCGCGGTGAGAGGTAGATAGACGTACCACGTCGGGTTGAAGCCACCGGGCTCGGAGAAGACCACCCTCCCCCGGTCGCGGAGGGCGGCATATAGCGATGGAAGATGCTCGTCGAGATCGATGTGATGGAGGATGTCGGTTCCGACGACCGCATCGAACCTGGTCCGTAACGGCAGGTGGCTTGCCGTGGCAGGAGAAGGGAGCGACAGGCGCTCCACTAGGTTCTTCAGGCTCTCCAAAGATCGGTCACTGACGTCGACGGCCAGTACCGAAAACCCATGGCGCAGGAGCGGGACTGTGAGGCGGCCGCTGCCTGCGCCGAAGTCGACGACCGATCTGATCCCCGGTTGCTGACGAAGCCTCCCGATGACGGCCTCGATCTCGTTCAAGGTGTGTAGCGGTGGACGTACCACAAGCTCCTGCGAGTACTGGTTCTCAGCGACGTTGAAGAAGTCCCGCTGTGGCATCGCCCACCTTCGATCACGACCGAGTCCGGTTCCGCCGGAGTGTAGACGGGTCGAGGTCGGGCAGCATCAGAACGTGGAGCAGTTCGGCGCGTGGAGCCGGCCCCAGGGCCATCCAGGTGCTTTCGGAGTCGGCGCTCGAGTTCGTCAGTCGCATGTTGGCTGCATCTCAGCCTGGGCGCCGGCGCCAATCGCTTCAGCGGTGGACAGGCCGCCATCTACCTCCCATCGCGTAGCCGAGCGCGCGGGCCGCCTTTGTCAACCCTCCCGAGCAACCTCTCTTGGCGGCGTGTCCGAGGAGTCGTGGGATCGCGGCCAGGTGGGCCAAGGACGAGACGTGGGATCGCGGCCAGGTGGGCCAATGACGAGACGAGACGTGCTGCCCTGCGACGCGCTCATTGCGGGCCGTCTGGCGACCGATTGCGTAGCCCTTGCGAAGTCTGTTCGTAAGATGCAGGTCGGTTCTCCCTCGACGATGCCAGACGGCTACCTCGGGCAGGTAGACGATGCGTCCTCCCGTCCTTCGGAATCGCACCATCCATTCCGTTTCATCGCCGTGCCCCTCGAGCGTCTCGTCGAACAGGCCGGGGCCGTCCACCGCCCATGTCCGAAGGAGCATGTTCCCTCCACCAACCTCATCGACATCCTGCTCTCCCACTCCCATATCGAAGGACCCCTCGCCTGGCCCACACCACTCGCACAGCCGAGGTGGACGTCCCTCGAATTGGAGACGGGCAGGACCTCCCAAACACCCCGCATCGGGATGCCTCCCAGCACCTTGCACGAGACTAGAAAGCCATTCCTTCGGCGCGAGCTCGTCGTCATCGAGAAAGGCGATCAGATCGCCCGTCGCCTCCGAGATACCCCTGTTCCTTGCGGCGTTCTGGTTCTTCGGCGACTGACGTACGAGCCTCATTCGCGGCTGCCGTCGCCCGGCAGCCAACTTTTCAACCACCCCGGGAGTCTCATCCGTGGAGCCGTCGTCCACCACGACGATCTCGTATCGCTCCGTTGGGTAGTCCTGCTCGAGGAGGGAGCCAAGCGCCTCTGTGAGCATGTGCGCACGATTCCTCGTAGTGATCACAACCGAAATGAGCGGAGGGACGGTCATGAGGCGAGCGGGCAGCCGCGACGGGCCTTAACGCACAGGTACACACGGTACGCCCGAACGATCCACCCGCTAGGAACGATCCATGAGCGACGATAGAGCTCGAAAGCGGCCCGTCGGAACCCCTTAGCGTTCCGCCGGAGGCGATCCCAATACCTGAGGGTGGTCAGGCCGGCATCAGCGAGCAACGCCATCAGTACCTCGAGCCAACCGATCCGAAGGATACGACGCAGTTCCCCAAGGAATGACGCAGCGTCGGGGACATGTTCCTCTGTCTCTAACGTGACCACATCGTCGAGCGTTCCGTCGCGGGTTGGCATCTCACTCCGTCACCGACAGCTGCGTGAGACGTTGCTCGTGCACGGCGTCGCCGAGTTCGCTCTCGCCAGCGCCCAAGTGGTCGTGCGCGCACTTCCGTGCTCAATCGGCAGCCTAATCTTGATCATTGAGTATCTGGTCTTCCTTGCAGTCGATCAACAACTCGTCCAAGTCGCGACTCTCCGGGTAGTTCCCGAACTCGCCGATCCGCTCGGGGCGCTCGACACCGGGGAGCATGAGGACGTGGAGCAGCTCGGCGCAGGAGTCGGCCCGAGCGTCGAGGCGAGCCTCTAGCCGCCGTTCGAGCTGATCGGGCCTCACGGCCTGGAGATTAGCCGCTTCTTGCGACCCGCATGTGGAGGACCCGCGTCATGAGCGCCTCGTACTCCATCAGCGAGTCCTGCGGATTGAACACCCCTCGGATATCGGCGGCCGATGGCCGGTACCGGTCGGGCTCTGCAAGCACCCGCACGATACCGTCGGCGATCCCGGCGGGGTCTCCGGAGGGCACCAGCGTGCCGGCGCCGGTCACGCGCACGACCTCGCGCGCGCCGGGGATGTCTGACGTGACCAGCGGCGTTCCGGCCAGGAGGGACTCGACCTGTACGATCGCGAAGCAATCCGTCCTCGACGGGAGGATGAACGCGTCGCACATCGCGTAGAAGTCGGCCATCCGATTGGCATCCGGGATCAGCCCGAGCTCGATCAGGCTCTCGTGCTCGCCCTCCCACAGGTGTCGCCAACGTTCGAAGAAGCGCTCGTACGCGATGTTGGTCTCCCCCGCGAACACGAACCGAACGTCCGGGAGCCGTTCGCGCACCAGGGGCATCGCCCGGAGCAGGTAGTCGAAGCCCTTCTCCTCGACGAACCGGCCGGCGAACCCGATCACTCGGAGCCCGTCGAGCCCGAGCTCCCTCCGCCACCGTTCCACGGCAGAGGGATCGGGCTCGGGCAGCTCGACCGGTGGGTAGATCGCGTCGATCTTCCGAGCGACCGGGGCCAGGAAGCGCGAGTGGTCGCGGTAGTCCTCGGTGTGCACCACGATCCGGTCCGACAGCCGCATCCCTGCGAGGATCACCGCGTCCATCACGCGCTGCACGACGCGGTTCATCGCGCCTTCCGAGGGCATCACGACGTCTCCGTGATGCGTGATCACGACGGGCTTTCGCAGGACACGTGCGATCGCGGCAACGAGGGCAGTCTCCGGCATCGGCGTGTGCAGGTGGACGAGGTCGCATCGGCGCATCTCACGTACGAGGGCGGCGGCGTACGTCGGCATGACGACCGTGCGGCTGAGGCGACCCAGCGTGGGGACCCGCACGACGGCGACCCCGTTCAGCCGTTCGCGGGGCGCGAGCCCGGGCTCGTGTCGGGAGGTCAGGACGGTGACCGTGTGTCCACGCGCCGCCAGACCCTCGGCGAGCCGCCCCGCAACCACGGTGAGCCCCGTCCAGTGCGGGCGGTAGAACGTGAGCGTCGAGAGGATCCGCACGTCCGCCGCGTGGTCAGCCTGCGTCGGTGCCCAGTGCGGGCGTCGTGCGTTCGCGCGCCGGCCCCAAGCTCCGCCACCGGGGAACGGTGGCGGCGATGAGCGCGACGAACGCGCCGGCGATCGCCCAGCTCGCGAGCTCGTCCCACGGTGCGACGAACGGCGAAAGCCCGCCGGCGTAGAGCCCCACGACCACGGTGACGAGCCCGATCCGCTCAAGGACCGTGCGCACCTCCCCAGCTTCGCCCCACGCCCACTCGAGCTGGAGCGGCAGCGTCAAGAGCAGGAAGACCAAACGGTAGTGGCCGCTCTTGCGCGTGACGAACGTGCCGAGGTACGTGAGCGCCCCCAGGTGGAAGGCCAGCGTCCGGGGGCTCACGCGTTCGTCGGCGGACACCCCCCGGAGTCGACGACGGAGCCAGACCCAGATCGCCACGGACGCCACGACCACCGGGACCAGGGCGATCAGTTGCGCGAGCAGGCTCCCGTACGCCCAGGCCCCCGGCTGGAACCGGTGGTAGAGATCGCCGATCAAGATCCGGGCCCCGTAGGAGCAGAGGAGGCCGCCCTCGGGCGACTTCAGCACCTGGCGGAGGTCGCCCAAGGTCAGGAGGAGGTACGCGCCCATCACCGCAACGCCGCCCACGACGGCCCACCGCGCTCGCCGCACGCCGGTGAACCAGTACGCAGGTAGGGCGAAGATCGCGTACAGCTTGGCGATCGCGGCCACCACGATCAGCGCGGGACTCAGCGCGGGGGTCACCTTGTCCCGCGCACTCCACGCGAACACGGCCGCGACGAAGACGACGAACAGGACGATGTCCACGTTCCCGCGCTCGACCGCGAACATGACCGCCGGCGAGACGATGGCCGCCGCGACGACGAAGCCCTGCGCGATGGAAAGCCGGCCAACCAACAGGAGGACCGACGCGAGGAACAGGGCGACGAGGATGCCGCCGAACCACAGCGTCCGTTCCTGCGTCACGCCGAGGTAGTGGACAACGACCCAGACACGCGGATAGACCATCACCCGACCGGCCGGATCGCATGGGTTCTCGACGAGCGGGTCGTAACCGAGCGTTTCCGGCTCCTGGCGGTCCTCCTCGCGAACCGGCGTGTGCGAACCGCCGCGACGTCTCACCTCGTTGAGCCTATACGGTGCGGTCTTCGCGTACAGTGGCCCGCTCGGGACGTGCGTGGCCCCACCCGCGCTCGCCTCCCGGTATGCGTGGAGGTTGACCGATCGTGGACGCACAGCTCGAGCCGCTGCCGTCGGCGCGCGCTCGCCTGCTGAGGGGGCTCACCCGCCGAGGGACGCAGTGGCTCGTCGTTGGCTCGGTGCTGGGAGGTCTGGGCGCCTACCTGTTCCAGATCGTGGGCACGCGGGCCCTCGGCGAGGAGGCGTACGCCCCGATCGGGACGCTGTGGACGATCCAGTTCCTGACCTGGAGCATCTTCCTGCAGCCGGTCGAGAGCTTCGTCACCAGGGAGGTGGTGACCGGTCGTGCGGCGCCATCCCTGTCGCGCACGGTAGCCGTGCGGACGTGGGCGTGGGTGGCGCTCGTTGCCGCCATGGTCGCCGGGACGTCGTGGCTCGCCGGCGAGCAGCTGTTCTACGGTGTGGAGGGCCTCGCCGTCGTCGCCGGGCTGATCGCGCTCTCGTTCGGGGCGTTCGCATTCGTCCGAGGGGGCCTCGCCGGGCACGAGCGGTTCCGCGCCTACGGGTTCGTGAGCGCGGCCGAGTCGCTGCTCCGGTTCGCGCTCGCCCTCGTCGTGGCCCTGATCGTCCCGACGACGAGGGCGTTCGCATGGACGATGCCGTTCGGCGCCGCCATCGCCGCGAGCTTCTGGTTCGTGGTGCGAGGAGATCCCGGCGAGCCGCCGGTCGGCGTCCCAAAGGGCCTCGGGCCGTCGCGGGCGGGCCGTTTCCTCGTCCTCACCTCTGTCGCGAACGCCGCGGGACAGCTCCTGCTCGCGGGTGGGCCACTCGCGCTGGTCGCCCTGGCCGCAGCGCCGAGCGAGCTCTCGGTCTTCTTCGTGACGATCACGGCCGCGCGCGTGCCCGTCGTCCTCGCGCTCGGCGGGATGCTCTCGCGGTTGCTCCCTACCTTCGGTCGGATACTGGTGGCGCGGGGCCGCGAAGCCGTGCCGAGCCTCGCCGCCCGCATCGCGTTCGGCACGGTCGCGGTCGCCGCCGTGGGTGCGGCGCTCGGCTTCGCGGTGGGCAGCCAGCTCATCGGCCTGTTCTTCGGGTCGGGGTTCGAACCGCCCCCATGGCTCGCGGCGATCGCAGCCGGCGGCGCGCTCATCGCGACCGGCGGGATGGTCCTGAACCAGCTGCTGGTGGCCGCCGGGCTCGAGCACCGGCTCCCGATCCCGTGGATCGGTGGGCTCGTCGCGGGCTCGCTCGTGCTGCTGATCGTCGACGGGACGCCGACGCAGCGCGTGGCTGCGGGGTTCATCTCGGGAGAGGTCGTCGCACTGGTGGCCCTGCTCGTCGCCGCGCGATGGCGGGATCGGCGCGGGTCCCCGCATCGACCCCGGGACCGGGGCGTTCCGAAGCACGCATGAGCAGACGCGTTGGGAACACCGGCCGGGGTAGAGTCGCGGAGCGTGAGGGACGAGACGGTCGACGTGCGCGGCCAGGTTATTCCGGGTAGGCGCTGCTCCTCGCACGGGTGATGGAGGTCTCGGCCATCGTCCCGACGCGGAACCGCAGCCAGCTGTTGCCCATGACCCTTCGCAGCGTCCTGCGCCAGGCCGACGTGAAGCTCGAGATCGTCGTCGTCGACGATGCGTCCATCGATGACACCCGGAACGTCGTCGCGGCGTTCGGCGACCCGAGGGTCCGGCTGATCAGGAACGCGACGCCGACCGGGCCAAGCGCCGCCCGCAACCGTGGCGCGGAGGAGGCGCGGGGCGAGTGGCTGGCGTTCGTCGACGACGACGACCTGTGGGCGCCGACGAAGCTCGCGCGCCAGGTCGGCGTGGCGACCGAGGACGGCTACGCGTGGGTGTATGCCGGAGCCGTAAACGTCGACGATCGCCTGCGGATCATCCACGGCGCCCCCGTCCCGGACCCGGCGGCGGTGGTCGCGGCCCTGCCGCGCTCCAACCCGATCCCGGCCGGTGCGTCGAATGTCTTGATCCACCGGGACGCCTTCGAGGCCGTGGGAGGCTTCAATCAGCACCTGCGCTTCTGCGAGGATTGGGACCTGTGGCTCCGCCTGGCACGCGCCGAATCGCCCGGCCGCGTCCCCAGCCCGCTGGTCGCGTACCGGATGCATGCCGGCAACGCGATCCTGGACGTCGTCGCGATCGCCGAGGGGGCGAAGGCGTTCGAGCGGCTCCACGGGACCACGATCGACTGGGGACTGTTCCACCGCTGGCTGGCGCATTTGTCTGCACGCGGTGGCGACCGCCCACAGGCGCTACGGGAGTTCGGCCGAGCCGCACTAGCTGGTCAGGCGCGTGAGGTCGGTTGGGACCTCGTCGACCTCGTTCGCGCTGGCGTCCGACGTCGTCTCGGCTGGCCTCGGAAGGAGCGAGGCCGCGGGGTCGACGAGGCGTGGGGGGACGAAGCCCGCGGATGGCTTGAGGACCTGCGGCGATCGCAGATCGACGCCCGTGATGAGCGATGAGCGGCGTGTCGGTGGTGATCCCGACGAGGAACCGTTCCGCACTGCTCGCCACGACGCTCCGCAGCGTGCTGTGGCAAAGCGAGGTGGTTCTCGAGGTGATTGTCGTCGACGACGGCTCGACGGACGCGACGCCCGAGGTGGTCGCCGCAGCCGGGGACTCGCGCGTGACGCTCGTGCGCCGCGACGAGCCGCATGGTCCGGCCGCTGCTCGCAACCTTGGAGCCGGCCGGGCGACTGGCGAGTGGGTCGGGTTCGTCGACGACGACGACGTGTGGGCTCCCGACAAGCTCGCGCGTCAGCTCGGCGCTGCGGACGCGGCGGACCGCGGCTGGGCCTACGTCGGAGCCGTCGCCGTCGGCGAGTGCTTGGCGATCGTATCGGGCGATCCACCGCCCTCGCCCGAGGCAGTCATGGCCGTGCTCCCGCGGTCCAACCCCGTCCCGGGCGGAGGATCCAATGTCGTCCTGCGGCGCGATCTGTTCGAAGGGGTCGGAGGCTTCGACGAACGCCTCGTTCCCTGCGAGGACTGGGAGCTGTGGGCCCGGCTCACCCGGCACGGACCACCCGCTGCCGTGTCCGAACCGCTCATGGGATACCGGTTGCACTCGGGCGCCACGTCGCTCGACGTCGAGGGGGTCGTCGTCGCGGCCCGAGCGATCGAGCGATTGCACCGGACCTCGGTCGATTGGGGCACCCTCCATCGCTGGTTGGCCGAAACGTGCCTGCGCAACGATCGTCACCTGGAGGCCCTCAGGTACTTCGCGAGCGCGGCCGTGCACGGTCAGGCCGCCGGTGTCGCGTCCGATCTCGGGGACATCGTCCGTCGTCGCGTCGCCCGCGTCACCGGGCAGCGAGCGGATGCCGGACGTGCGACCGGCTGGGCGACCGGAGCCTCGCGATGGCTGCGCGAGCTCGAACCCTCGTCGACGTCGGGCAGCGGAGAGCATCGGGGCTCGTGATTGCGATGGCATTCGCCCCGCTACCATCTCGTTCGGCCACGAGGGATGGAGAGTAGGGTGATCGATCTCCAGCGGTCGGACCCCATCTTCATCCACGGCGTCCTGCCCAGGAGCGGCACCAACTTCCTGTGGCATCTCTTGTTGCTGCATCCGGACTGCGCGCCCGCCGTCTTGCCCGTGTACGAGGACTTGTTCCTTGAGCACTCCGACCACCTCGTCGCGTTCGCTCGTTCGGTCCGGGCGGCCTGGGACCCGCGGTGGGGCGACTTCGATGATCTGCCGGCCAGGTTGGCCGCTTCGCTCGGCGACGGCCTCGTCTCGTTCCTGCGCGAGGACCGAGGCCGACGGCTCGTCACGAAGTCACCGAGCGTGCACCGCCTCGATCGCTTCTTCGCGTTCTTCCCGACCGCCCGATTGCTCGTCCTGGTCCGCGATGGCAGAGCGGTCACGCGATCGGCCATGGAGACGTTCGGTTGGGGGTTCGAGCGCGCGGCGCGCGCGTGGGCCCGGGGAGCGGACGAGATCCGCCGGTTCCGAGAGACCTACGGTGACGCCCATCCCGAGCGGTGGCGGCTCGTGCGATACGAGGCGTTGGTCGAGGATCTGGACGAGGAGCTCCCCGAGGTCCTTCGTTTCCTCGAGCTCGATCTCGATCGCTACGACATGGGGGCGGCCCGCACGCTGCCCGTGCGGGGGTCCTCCTGGTTCTTCGGCGGGGGCGGTTCGACGACGCACTGGGAGCCGGTGGACAAGGATCCGGACTTCCGGCCGACGGAGCGGTGGCGGTCGTGGACGCCCGAGCGCCTCGAGCGCTTCGAATGGCTCGCGGGCGATCGGCTCCGGTACCTCGGGTACGGATCGAGCACCCCAACGGCCGCGGGGCGGGCCGTCGCCCACCAGCGACTGCTGGACGTCCGTTGGGCCGCACGCGCCGGTGTCGAGCGCGCCCGGACGCGCCTGGCCGTGTCCTCTCGACCGCTGCGACACCGCCTCGGCCTGACGCGATGACCGCCGAGGTCGCGGCGATCATCCCGACCCACGATCGTGCGGCTCTGCTGTCGACGACACTCCGCAGACTGCTCTGGCAGCAGGACGTGGAGCTCGAGGCGATCGTCGTCGACGACGGATCATCGGACGGGACCAGCGCGGTCGGGGTGTGGCTGGACTCGACCAGCCACGGGGGGTCGGCCTTGCCCGAGCAGGTCGTCCAGAGCCGGCTCGGACGCCCAGATGGCCGGCACCTCGTCGTCCTGACGACCCAGGTGAACGACCACGTCGGCAAACTGAGGTGCGGTCGGGATCACGGTCGATAAGCTGTGACTCGCTAGGCACCCGAACGCGTGCCTGGCTTCCCGTTCGTTGACACGCACGGGACGTGCCTAGTAGCCTCATAGTTTGCACCGGGCTCGGCGGGCGGGCCCGGTATCTGGTGCGCTTCCAGGGGGTTTTCCAAGGGACGACCTACGCCCACCGAGTTCCACCCTGGAAGCCGGGCCCGCGGTCCGGCTTCATCGCT
>Ga0184612_10000304_pt1 | contig 22618 bp, 20 predicted proteins | sample PLM3_60_coex_FD_133163 | JGI IMG/M metagenome (GOLD analysis project Ga0184612, IMG submission 133163) | Groundwater sediment microbial communities from an aquifer in East River, Colorado, USA - PLM3_60_coex | ecosystem: Environmental > Terrestrial > Soil > Riparian zone | place: USA: East... | reverse complement strand
CGCCCAGGTCGGACCGCCGCGTCGTGGTGCCGGACCGAGCCCATGTCGTCGAAGGAGCGTCCGGATCGCCGAGGCCGAGACCCGGATGCCGAGCTTGGCCAGCTCCCCCTTGATCCGCACGCATCCCCACTTGGGGTTCTCTGTCCCCATCCGAAGGATGAGCTCGCGCACATCGTCCGCGATCGGCGGCCTCCCGCCGGTGGCCCGGTGGGGATAGGTCCACTTCCTGCGTACCAGCTCACGGTGCCACCGAAGCAGCGTCTGGGGACCGACCAGGAACGATGACCACCGCGGGCGCGGGAGCACCATGCTCAGCGCGCCATGAACAGCCGATCGCGGCGGCGAAGGCGCGGCCGGCCAACGCGGCACCTGAGTACGGCGAGCTGATGACGAAGGACCAGGACCTCGATGTCGCTGTGGCGATCCTCGACGGAGCCGCCTGCGAGCGCGACCAGCCGGCGCAGCAGTAGGTAGAAGACAGCGAAGAGCACGGATCGGACCTCCTTGGGAACGGAGATCCGATCCTACGAACCCGCTGATTGCACTGGCGATCGGAGGTTTCCGTGCCCTTCACGTCAAGCCGGACGAACCTCTCGCGTCACTCTTCCTTCATCGCGGGCCGTGCAGCTGGTAGTCCCGGGTCGAATCGAGCGTGAGCTCCCTCAGGAGCTCTTGTGCCGCACACCCGGTTCACCGGTGGGGTGAGAGTATAGGCGCTCAAGAATCCGGGTCGGGGACCTGACTACGATGGCACATCAGCCTCGGCGTTGGATTCCGTCCGGATCTCCACCGCGCGAGCATGGCCGACGAGACCCTCGTCGCGCGCGATCGTCGCCACTTCGGGGGCCAGGCGCACTGCGGCAGCTTGGGTCAGCTCAACGACAGACGCGACGGTGACGAAGTCGGCCGCGCGCAACCCGCTCGCGAAGCGGGCTGTTCCTGCCGTGGGCAGCACGTGGTTCGATGCGACGCCGTAGTCGCCGAACGGCACCGGCGTCCATGGGCCGAGGAAGATGGCGCCGGCGCTTCGGACCCGGGTCGCGAATTGACGGGCGTTGGGCATGACTACCTCGAGGTGCTCGGGCGCGAGCTCGTCGATGACCTCGACCGCGTCGTCCAGATCGGCGACGAGGACAGCTCGGGACTGCCCGAGCGCCTGGTCGACGATCCCGCGTCGTCCCGCTCGTGCCAGCTCGGCCTCTAGCGCTTCGGCGACGCGCTCCAGGAGAGGTGGGTCGGCGGTGATCAGCGTGGTGGAGGCCTTCGGATCGTGTTCGGCCTGCGCGATCAGGTCGGCGGCCAGGAATCGCGCGTCGGCCGACCCGTCGGCGACGACGACGAGCTCTGTCGGCCCGGCGAGCCCGTCGATGCCGACGATGCCAGCGAGCTGTCGCTTCGCCTCCGTCACGTACACGTTGCCCGGGCCGACCACGCGATCGACGGCCGGTATCGAGTTCGTTCCGAATGCCATCGCCGCGATGGCCTGTGCCCCGCCGACCTTCACGAGCCGCGCGGCGCCAGCCTTTGCGGCCGCGTACCGTACAGCCGCGTGGACCGAGCCGTCCTGCCGGGGCGGCGTGCACACGATCACCTCTTCGACTCCCGCGACGATCGCCGGGACGACCGTCATTGCGACCGACGAGGGGTACACGGCACGTCCCCCCGGAACGTAGCAGCCGACCCGGCGTAGCGGTCGGACGATCTCGCCGTGTCACACCCCGTCGCGTTCCTCGACCCATTCGCGCGGCACCTGCTTACGGTGCAGCTCGGTGATCCGGGCGATCAGTCCGTCGATCGCGTGGCCGAGCTCCGCCGGAACCTCCTCGAGGGCCGCGGCCAGCTCCTCGGGTGACGTGACGATGCCGCGCTCGCGCAGGTCGGCCCCATCGAAGCGCATTGTTAGGTCGAAGAGCGCGGCATCGCCCTCCACACGGGTCCGCTCCACGATGTCGCGGACCGCCTCGGCGACAGACGGGTCGATCTCCAAGCGCCTGGGCTCGAGTCTCTGGACAAGGCGGCGCAGATCGATGAGGTCGAGCATTCAGTCGCCTCGATGCAACCCGGCGGCGAGGTCCCGAAGCGAGCCCTCGGCCGCCTCGAGGATGCGATCGATCTCCTGCTCGGAATGCGCTGCAGACAGGAACCAATGCTCGAAGTGGTCCGGATGGACGAAGACACCGCGGTTCAGCATGCCATGCGCGAAGAAGGAGAATCGTTCCTCGTCGGCACGGAGCGCTTCCCGGTAGGTGCGGACGCGCGGCAGATCCGTGAAATAGACCTGCATCATCGATCCACGGCCCTGGACAACGGCGGGCACACCCGACCGATCGAACACCTTCTGGAGCTCGGATCGAAGCCTCGACCCCAAGGCATCGAGGTGCTGGTACACGGCCCCGTCATCGCGGGAGAGCTCTTCGAGTGTCGCCTTCGCCGCAGCGAGGCAGAGCGGAGAGGCATTGTACGTGCCGGCGTGACGCACGCGGCCGCCCTCGAGGACCGACATGATCTCGCGGCTCCCCGTGAACGCTCCGATGGGCGCCCCGTTCGCCATCGCCTTCGCGAACGTGCTGAGATCGGGCTGCAACCCGAAGAGTTCCTGCGCACCTCCTGGACCCAACCGGAAGCCCGTAATCACCTCGTCCATGATGAACAGGACGTCGTTCTCCCGGCAGATCGTCTGCAACCCCTGCAGGTACCCCTCATCGGGCGGGATGAAGCCTTTGTTGGCCATGACGGGCTCGGTGATGACCGCGGCCAATTCGTGATGGTGAGCTCGTATGATCCCGGCAATCGCGTCGAGGTCGTTCCACACGGCAAGTCGAGTGTGTGCGTAGTGCTCGCTGGGGATACCTGAACCGACGGGTACCTTCACTGGGTCGATCTCCGTCCCCACCACCCCGAGCGGCGGCGAGACGCTCACCAGCACCTGGTCGTGGTTGCCGTGGTAGTGGCCCTCAAACTTCAGGATCCCGGGCTTGCCCGTGTAGCCCCGTGCTACGCGGATCGCGTGCATGGTGGCCTCGGTCCCCGACGGGACGAACCGGATCAGCTCGGCGGTCGGGACCATCCGGCTAAAGAGTTCCGCCACCTCGACCTCGAGGGACAAGCACGTGCCGTAGATCATCCCCTTCGCGGCCTGTTCTTGGACGGCCCGCGTTACAAGGGGATGGGCGTGGCCAAGGATCACCGGTCCGAATGCCATCACAGTGTCCACGTACCGATTGCCGTCCACATCGACCAGGTATGCGCCCTCTCCATGTTCCACATAGAACGGATAGGGCTGAAAGGTGCCGGCTCCGCGGACCGGCGAGGAGACGCCGCCGGGCAGGACGCCGATCGCCCGCTCCGCCCACGAGGCGGACAAAGGCGTTTGTTTCTCCCGCTCGGCTACCACATCGCCGAAGTTCATGACGTGTCCTCCTTCATATGCGAGAGCCCTTCATGTGTGGAAGCCCTGCGCTCATCGGCGACTCCCTTCAGACATCCCAGCCGGCGTCGACGACGATGTCGTGGCCGGTGATGTTCCTCGCGCCCTCGGAAACCAGAAAGCTCACGGCCGCTGCGACGTCGCTCTCCTCGATGAAGCGTCCTAGGGCCGTCTGGCCTTCGTATTCCTCGTAGATCTCACGGGGTGCCACGCCCCTGACGCGGGCTTTTTCCTCCACGATGGTGTCCATACGCTGTCCGTGCGTCACGTTCGGGCACACATCGTTCACGGTTATGCCGTAAGGCCCGAGCTCGAGCGCGAGGGTTCGGGTCAAGCCTCGAACGGCCCACTTCGAGGAGGAGTACGCGACGCGGTTGGGATAGCCGCGGAGACCGGACGTTCCCGCGATATTGACGATTCGACCCCCTCCGCGGCGGATCAAGTGCGGAATCGCCACGCGACACGGCAGGAACGTGCCGAGCAAGTTGACGCTGATTACCTCCAGGAACTGCTCGGCCGTCACGTCTTGGGCCGGAGTCTCGATCGGCCCGATGATGCCAGCAGCGTTAACGAGGATATCGATGCCGCCAAACCGGTTCACCACGGTGTCGATGAGGGCGTTCACCTCGGGCTCCCGGGTGACATCGCAGCGCACGGCGAGGGTCTCCCGCTTCGGATATGTCTCGTCGAGCAGCCTGACATGCGACTCGAGGGCCCCGGCATCGCGGCCCGCGAGTACGACGTCCGCCCCGTCGCGAGCGAGCCCGTCCGAGATCGCTCGGCCCAGACCCTTTGCGGCACCGGTCACGACGGCCACGCGGCCTGAGAGCGTAGGCTCGTCGACTGTGGAATCGGCATCCATTCTTAATCCTCGGTCTGTGGGGTCGGTACCGGTTCGTCCTGCGCCCCAAGCATCTTCGCGATGTCATCCGCCCCCGCACGGAGCCTCGCAAAGTCCTCACGGGTCCGATTGCGGGACATGCGTGCACTCGGGCCTGCTAGGCCGATCGCACCGATCACGCTTCCGTGAGGGTCGAGGAGAGCAACCGCGAGTCCCCAGACGCCCACGTTCGTTTCCTCGAACGAGCTTGCCCATCCGCGGCGGCGGATCCGCCCGAGATCGGTCCGGAGATCCTGGGGGTTGGTGATCGTCGCGCGGCACAAGCGTTCCAGCCGTGCCGAGACCACGCGATCGATCTCCTCGGGCGGGAGATAGGCGAGCAGCGCCTTCTGGGAAGCGCCGGCGTGCAGCGGCATCTGGCGGCCGGGCTCCACGGAGAGGCGCAACGGGTGTGGGCTCTCCACCCGCTCGAGACACACGCTCCGATCGTGGCCTTCCGACAAGACCGTGAGGAGGGCCGTCTCGCCGGAATCGTGACAGAGTCGGCGGAGGACCGGCAGGGCCGCTGACCGGATGTCTACGAGAGACCGAGCGCGCTCGCCGAGGTCGAGCGCCCCGATGCCCAGGCGGAACCGTTTGCTGCGTGCGTCTTGGGCGACGAAGCCACGCCGTCTCAAGGCCGAGAGGATCCTGTATGCCGTGGGCGTCGGCAGACCACAGGCGCGCGCGATCTCGGTCGTTGACCATTCGGGATACTGTCGCGTGAAGAGGTCGAGGATCGAGAAGGTCCGCTCGAGGACCCGGAGCGGTCGCCCCTCGGTACCTCCGTTTCCCGAAGGGGCGACGGTACTCCTCGAGAGCGCGAGCGCGTCGGCCATGATCAGAGTCGAACGACGACGGTCCGTTCCTCGGTCATCTCACGCACGGTGAAGTGCGGGCCCTCGCGCGTATTGCCGGAGCCCTTGGTGCCGCCGTAGGGCATCTGGTCGACCCTGAAGGTCGGTGCCTCGTTGATGGTCACCCCGCCGAACTCGAGTCGCTCCATCGCGGCGAAAGCCGTATCGAGGTCTCGGGTGAAGATGCCCGCTTGCAGGCCGTAGTCGGTGTCGTTGGCCAGGTCGATCGCCTCGTCCAGGGTCTCGAAGGACCGGACCGCGATCACTGGCCCGAATGTCTCGCGTCTCCAGACCCGCACTTCGCTTCCCACTGCGTCAAGGACCACCGGGCGGAGGTGGCCGCCGTCGACGGTCCCGCCGGCGAGGCGCGTCGCGCCGGCGTCGACCGCCTCGTCGATCCACTCCACGACACGTTCGCGGTCTTCGCTCGTGATGACCGGCCCGACGTCCGTCTCCGGATCGAGCGGATCGCCGACGCGCAGCCGTTGGGCTGCCTCCACCAAGAGTCCAACGAAGGAATCGTGGACACGCCGGTCAACGATGATGCGCTGGACGGAGATGCACGATTGGCCGGCGAAGCCGTAACCGCTCGTGGCGGACAACGTGGCGGCGCTCTCGAGATCTGCGTCAGCGCAAACGATCACCGGCGTAGAGTTCCCGAGCTCCAACGTCACGCGCTTCCTCGGTGCGCGGGCGACGAGATTCCAGCCGACCTCGCTTGAGCCGGTGAACGTGATCATCCGTACCTGGGGATCTTCGGCGAAGACGTCGGCGATCTGATTCGACGGGCCGACGATCACCGAGAGCATGGCCGGTGGAAGGCCCGCGGCATGCAGGGTCCGCACGAGTTCGATGGCGGTGAGCGGCACGCGGGTGGCGGGTTTGAGGACCACGCCGCAGCCGACGGCGATGGCCGGTCCCACCTTGTGGGCCGCAAGGTTCAGGGGGAAGTTGAAGGGGGTGATCGCCGCCACCACACCGATCGGGACGCGGATCGTGAAACCCCGGTGCCCCGTTCCCGACGGGTGGGCGTCCATGGGCACACCTCGACCAGCGAGCGTACGGGCCTCCGCGGCGGAGAAGATCAGGGTCTGGACGCACCTTTCCACCTCGACGAGAGCCTGCTTGAATGGTTTGCCCGCCTCATTGGCCAGGATGCGCGCGAACTCCTCTCGCCGCTCCCTGATGCTTGCGGCGGCGCGATCGAGCACGAGCGCTCTCTCGAAGGCGGGCAAGGGAGAGCGCATCGCATCGGCTGCGGCATCGATCGCCGTACTGGCCGCGTCCGGCCCAACCATCGGCACCGATCCAACCGTGTGACCGTCCCAAGGAGAGCGCACGACGTCCATCTCGCCCTCGGTCACCTGCGTACCGCCGACTGAGAGCGGGGACACAAGGACAGCTTCCTGCGCCATCTGTCCACCTCCTCGATTTGACCTCGAGCGGCCGCATGTTAGCATGCGCCATCTCGGATAGTGAAATGACTTCTCGCATCGTGGAATCTCTCACAAGGATGGGGATAGGCACGATGGCGGAGAGACCCGACCTCGAGCTTCTCCGGGGCGCGATCGACATGCACGCGCATACGGCTCCTGCCCTGTTCAGGCGGCCGCTGGACGACGCAGACCTGGCGAACCGCGCCGTCGAGTACGGGATGCGAGGCTTCGTCTTGAAGGATCACGATGCGAACACCACGGGGCGCGCGTACTACGTCGCCAAGATGTTCCCGCAGGTCCAGCCGTTCGGCGCCATCGTCCTCAACCGCTCGGTCGGCGGGCTCAATCCGTATGTTGCGCAGGCGGCGATCCACTACGGCGCGAAGGTCGTTTGGATGCCGAGCAACCATTCGAAATGGCACGCGGACTACTTCGACATGCCCGACTACCCGCAGCTCGGACGGCCCAAGAAACAGCTGCCGGGGCCGGGCGTCACCGTGTTCGACGAAGATGGCAAGCTCGTCCCGGAGGCGATCACGATCCTCGAGCTCATCGCCGAGGCCGATGTGTGCCTTGCCACCGGGCACCTGAGCCTTGCCGAGATCCGGGCACTCCTAGACGAGTCGGTCAGGATCGGCGTGAGGCGCTTCATCGTCACCCACGCGAACTGGGCGCTCTGTCGGCTCGACCTCGATGTGCAGAGGGAGCTCGTTACCAAAGGGGCCGTTCTCGAGTACGTGGCGTGCTCCTGCGTGTCGCCGATCTTCCACGAGCAGGAACCGAAGGAGTTGGCGAGCTGGATCAATGAGTTCAAGGCGGAGAACCTCGTCCTCGGCTCCGACCTCGGTCAGATGTCCGGGCCGCCCCATCCGGAAGGCCTGCGCATGCTGCTCGCATCGCTTCTGGATGAGGGAGTCCCGTACGAGTTCCTGGAGAAGATGGCGAAGGTGAACCCGGCGAAGGTGCTCGGGATCGAAGAGGGCTGGCAACCCACATAAGGTGTGCGGCACGAGGGCGGGAGCTTGAGCCACATCAGGGTGCACCTCTTGAACGCATCGTCACTCGGGGAGGGCGGGCCGTGTTCGTGAAGCCATTCGGCTACGAGCGAGCCCACACGCTCGGGGATGCGTGCGAGATGCTCCGTGCCTATGAGGGCGATGCGCGCCCGATCGCCGGCGGACAAAGCCTGCTTCCGATGATCAACCTCGGACTGGTCGAGGTGCGGGCGGTCGTGGACATCTCGCGCGTGGCGGACGAGGGCATCGTGGAGGACGACGGCCATCTGCGGGTCGGGGCCCTGACCAGGCACGGGGAGCTCGAGCGCCACGAACTCGTCCGACAACGTCAACCCCTGCTCTCGGCGGCGGCCCGTCTGGTAGGCAACATCAGGGTACGTGCGCGGGGGACCCTCGGTGGATCTGTCTCCCATGCCGATCCCGCAGCCGAGCTACCCCTGGCGATGACCCTGTTGGGTGCGGAATACGAGGTGACGGACGGGCATTCCGTGCGGATCGTCCCCGCCGCCGAGTTCGTTATCTCCTACTTCACGACGCAGCTTCGTCAGGACGAGTTGCTCGTGTCGGCGCGAGTGCCGACGCTCGGACCCGGATGGGGTTGGGGATTCGTCGAGTTCTCGCGGCGTCCCGGTGACTTTGCGATCGTTGCGGCGGCTGCGCTCGCTCAGTGCGCCGAGGGCTTCATCGTCGAGACTCGCGTCGCGCTCGCCGGGGTCGCCGACCGGCCGACGCGACTGGCTGCAGTGGAAGCTGCGGTGGACGGTGCCTTGGTCGGTGAACTCGAGCAGCGGGTCGGTCCGATCGAAGGGATCGACCCGGTCACTGACACGGGCGCATCCTCGGCGTATCGAAAACGGATCGCACGCGTCCTTACGCAGCGCGCGCTCACCGAAGCATGCCGACGCTCTCAGGAGTCGACGTGACCGACCGAGTTGAGGTTTCGCTCACCGTCAACGGGCGGCCGACGACGCGCGTAGTCAGCGCTCACCTCTCGTTGCTGCAGTTGCTCCACGACGAGGCCGGCGTCGCGGATCCCAAGTACGGATGTGGCGAGGGCGTATGCGGTGCGTGCACGGTGCTGCTCGACGGCGAGCCCGTCTCCAGCTGCATCGTGCTCGCCGCCCAGGCACACGGTGGTGAGGTGCTCACCGCGTCCGGGCTCACGTCGCCGGACGGAACGCCGAGCCCGCTGCAGGAAGCCTTCCACCTCTACCATGCCGCCCAGTGCGGCTTCTGCACGCCCGGCATGCTGATGTGCGCCACTGCGATCCTCGCGGGGAGCGAGCCGCTATCTCGGGCGCAGATCCGTGAGGGACTCCATGGGAACCTATGCCGCTGTACGGGCTACGGGCCGATCGTCGACGCGATCGAGGCCGCACGGGGGGTCCGATGAGCACCGACGAGATCAGATCCTCCAAGCAACAGGAGCTCCGCGTCGTAAATCGTCCCCTCGCGCGGCACGACGCAGCAGGGAAGATCGCCGGGACAACGAGATTCGCCGGTGATTTCGCCTTCGCCGACATGTTGCACGCTCGCCTCGTCCGCTCGCAGATGCCCTCCGCGCGGATCGTCCGCCGCGACGCCTCCCGAGCCCTGGCGATCCCGGGCGTCATCGCGGTGCTCTTCGGCGAAGATGTCCCGAACAACGTGGTGTGGGTCGACGTGCCAGGCCAGACGATCGAAGTCGCCGCGCTCAAGGCCAGCATGGAGGTGCTGGCGACCGAGCGTGTCCGCTTCCACGGCGAAGCCATCGCGCTCGTCGTGGCGGAGACCGAAGAGGCGCTTGCGGAGGCGTGCCAGTCGGTCGATGTCGAACTCGATGACCTGAGGGGCGTATTCGATGCCGAAGAAGCGCTCAGCGACGGCGCCCCGACGGTCCACGATGAGGGCAACCTCCTCGCCGAATGGAACATCGACCGGGGGGACGTGGTTCGCGCGTTCGCGGAGGCCGACATCGCCGTGGAGGGGGAGTACACGACTCAGTTCGTCGACCACGCGTACCTGGAGACGGAGGCGGGCGTCGCCTGGTACGACGACGACGGTGTCCTGACCATCCGCGTGGCAACGCAAGTCGTGGAGCACTACCGCGACATCGCGAGGATCCTCGGCGTCCCGGAGTCCAGGGTGCGCGTCATCGCGCCGTTCGTCGGCGGTGGCTTCGGTGGGAAGGAGGACATGACCGTTGAGCCGTACCTGGCGCTGGCCGTCGCCCGAACGGGCAGGCCGGTGCGGATGCAGTGGACGCGGAGCGAATCGCTCCTGGCTCGTGCCAAGCGTCACCCGATGCGGATGCGCTACCGGACCGCGGCTCGCCGGGACGGGACGATACTCGCGCACGACATCGATATCACCTCGGATTCCGGCGCCTACGCCTATCTCTCGGCGCTTGTGCTCCTGTACTCGGCCGTGCACGCGTGCGGTCCGTACGACGTCGAGCACGTACGGCTGCGCACCCGCTCCGCCTACACGAACAACCCACCTACCTCCGCGATGCGCGGCTTCGGGGGGATGCAGGTGGTCTTCGCGTACGAGTCGCAGATGGACCGCGTGGCCCGCGAGCTGGGGCTGGATCCCGTTCAGGTTCGCAAGCGCAATGCGTTGGCGCGAGGGGACGTGCTGCCGGTGGGTCAGCCGATCGAGACCGAGGTCCTCATCGCGGACACCCTCGATGGAGTCGTCGCTCGCGCCGGCGTTCGACCGGAGCCGAGTGGCCCGCGCAAGGCGGTCGGTCGCGGCCTGGCGTCGAACCTCCAATCGTACGGACGGCTCGTGTGGCTGAACGATTCCGCCGCGGCCTGGGTCGGGTTTCAGCTCGACGGCAGCCTGACGGTGCGGTGCGGCGTGCAAGACATCGGGGGCGGTCAGGCCTCGTCGTTGGCACAGATAGCAGCTGAGATACTCGGCGTGGACCTCGATCAGGTGACCGTCCACTTCGGGGACTCCGCACGCACACCGCTTGCGGGAACGACCACGGCGACCAGGCAGTTGTACATGTCCGGCAACGCCGTGTACGAGGCCTCGACCATCCTCCGCGATCAGATCCTCCGGGCGCTCGCAGACGAGACCAACCAGCCCTTCGAGTCGCTGTCGATGGCAGAGGAAGGCGTCGTCGGTGTCGATACGGCCCTGCCGCTCCGCGAGGCTTTAGTCGTCTGCCGGCGCCGGAACGTGCCGATCGAAGCGCTCGGGACCTTTTTCGGACCCAAGGGGCGTCCGGTCGTGCGAGACCTGCGTGCCGAGCGCGTCTTCCCCGATTTCACCTTCGGCTCCCACCTGGCCGACGTCGAGGTGGACCTGGACACGGGACACGTGACTGTGCTCCGCTACATCGCGTGCCACGATGTGGGTCGGGCCATCAACCCGCGTTCGGTCGAGGGGCAGATCTCGGGCGGTGTCGTGCAGGGGATCGGCATGGCCCTCCTTGAGGAAGTCGTCCTCCAGGACGGTGTGAACATGACCGGCGGCTTCTTCCAATACCTCATCCCGACCGCGGCCGACGTACCCGACGTCGAGACGGTGATCCTGGAGTCGGGTGAAGGGATGGGACCATTCGGGGCCCGAGGGATCGGCGAACCGCCGATCGGCCCGCCGGCAGCTGTGATCGCCAACGCGATCACCAATGCCGTGGGGGCAAGACCGACCGCCCTCCCGATGACGCCGGAGCGCGTACTCGCATGCATCGAGCAAGGTGGGCGAGCCGGAGGGGAGGGGGCGCCGTGAGCAGGCTAACGGGGAAGACGGCCTTCGTGACCGGAGGCGGGTCAGGGATCGGTCGTGCAACGTGCGTACGCCTCGCCGAGGATGGAGCTGCCGTCGGGGTCGTCGACGTGCGGGAGCTCGCGGCGAAGGAGACGGTGGCGGAGATCGAAGCCGCCGGAGGCGCGGGGCTCGCGGTCGGTTGCGACGTCACCCGTTCGGACGAGGTCCAAGCTGCCGTGACTGCCGTCGTGGAGCAGTTCGGTGGGATCGATGTGGTCTGTAACTGCGCGGGCATCTTCCTTGCCGAGGGCGGGGTCGTGGACTGCCGTGAGGAGGACTGGGACCGCGTGCTGGCCGTGAACCTGAAGTCCATCTTCCTCACGGGGAAGCATGCCGTCCCACAGATAAGGCGTGCGGGCGGCGGCTCGATCGTGAGCATCGCTTCCGTCTACGGCCTGACCGGACTCGCCGGGGAGTGCGGATACGACGCGTCCAAGGGGGGTGTGGTCAACCTCACGAGGCAGATGGCGATCGAGTTTGCCAAGGAGGGCATCCGCGTCAACGCTGTGTGTCCCTCAGACTGCGATACCCCGCTCATCGCGGCATTGTTCCCCAAGGGCGCCGATCCGGAGGAGGAGAAGAGGAAGCTGGGGGAGGCGATCCCGGCCGGTCGGATCGCGAAACCCGAAGAGGTGGCGGCCGCAGTCGCCTTCTTGGCGTCAGAGGACGCTCGGTTCGTCACGGGCATCATGCTGCCGGTAGACGGGGGGTTCCTGGCTCGATAATGCTGGAGGAGGCTGTCGTCGGCATCGCCCAATGGCTTCCCACTCCGGGGAGGTCCGAGGAGAACCTGAACGTGGCGCTGTCCTTCGTCGCCGAGCTGGGCCGAGCCGGGTGCGACGTCATCGTCCTGCCGGAGCTCTGGCCCTCGGGGTTCGACTGGCTTTCGCTCACCGAGGACGTGCGATCGGCGGCCGAACCTCTGGACGGCCCGAGGACCCGGGCGCTCGCCCGCGCGGCGCGCTCGACGCACGCATGGCTCTGTGCCGGGACGGTGCCCGAGCTGGTCGGCGGAACGGTCTACAACACTCTGTTGCTCTTCGATCGGACCGGCGAGCTCCGAGCGAGGCACCGGAAGACCCATCTGTACGAGCCACTCGGGGAGAGCAAGGCGGTGGCTCCCGGCAACGAGATCACGATCTGCCGCACAGAGGACTTCGGCGAGATTGGTCTATCGATCTGCTTCGAGGGCGATTTTCCCGAGGTCGCCCGAGCGATGGCGCTGCGCGGCGCCCACGTCGTGCTGCATCCTTCAGCCTATGAGCTCGGCGCCGAGCGATGGTGGGACGTCTTGTACCCGGCGCATGCGCTCGCCAACGGACAGTGGTGGATCATGGCGGATCAGTGCGGGACGAACCGCTCTGGAACGCTCCTCGGCGGAAGCCAGATCATCTCGCCGTTCGGCACGGTGGTCGCCCGAGCGGGAAGAGCTGCCGCCGGCGAGTCACCACCCGCCGAGCTGCTCGTCGCGAGCGTGCGACTTCGCGAGGATGTGGAGCGCGCCGACGCTGAACATGGGGTGCTGTGGAAGCTGCGCCGTGCGGATCTCTACGCGGAGGAGCTGGACGGCTCACTGGGTGTTGGGTCGATCGAGGGGAGGTCGAGATGAGGAACGCGATCGAGGAGTACGAACGGCGGACGCCCAAGGGTGCGGCCGCTTTCGACAGGGCGAGCAAACTGATCCCCGGGGGTGTGGGGAGCGCGATCCAATACACAGCGCCGTACCCCTTGTACCTGGCTGACAGCAAGGGATCGAGGGTCTGGGACCTCGACGGCAACGAGTACATCGACTACCTGCTTTGCTACGCCGCGATGGTGGCGGGTCACGCGAACCCTTTCATCGTCGAGGCGATCAAGGCCCAGGCCGAACACGGGACGCTGTTCGGGATGCCCACGACGCTCGCGGCCGACCTGGCTGAAGAGATCATACGGCGCTACCCACCGATCGAGATGATCCGGTTCACGCAGTCGGGCGTCGAGGCCACCCAGACGGCGATCCGTCTCGCGAGGGCGGCGACCGGCCGCAAGCACATCGTCAAGATCGAGGGTTCGTACCATGGTGGGACCGATCACCTCCTCGTGTCAATCGGCGGCGCACCCGCGGAAGCGATCGGTCCGCCGGAGGCGCCCAGCAGCACCGCCGACTCCGCAGGGCTGCTCCCCGCATCCACGGAATACACGGTGGTCGTCCAGTTCAACGACCTCGATGGCATGCGCGCCGCGTTCGACCGGGCCGCTGGCGACGTCGCTGGGGTGATCGTCGAGCCGGCGATGACGAACGGAGGCGTGATCCCACCGCAGCCCGGCTACCTGGAGGGCGTCCGCAAGCTCACACGAGAGGAAGACGCCGTCCTGATCTTCGACGAGGTGAAGGTTGGCTGCCGGATCGCGCCGGGGGGAGCGTGCGAACGTTTCGGCGTCACGCCAGACCTCGTGACCCTTGCTAAGGCGATCGGCGGGGGTGTGCCGGTCGGAGCATTCGGGGGTCGGCGGGACCTGATGGAGCAGATCAGCCCGCTCGGCTCCACGGTCCATTTCGGCACCTACAACGCGAACCCGCTCGGCATGGCGGCCGGTCTCGCGTGCCTGACGAAGGTCATGACCGGCGAGACGTACGAGCGTCTGGAGCACCTCGCGACGCGACTCGCCGACGGGCAGCGGAAGATCATCGCGGACCTGGGGATCCCGGCTTGCGTGACGCAGGTCGCGACGCTCGGAGGAATCTTGTTCACCCCGCAGGAACCGAAGAACTTCCGCGAGGCGGCGGGCTGCGATACGGCGAAGTGGAGTGACTACTGGTTCGGCATGCTCAACCGCGGCGTGATTCCGATGGGAAGCGCCTGGTTCGAGGAGTGGTCGATCTCGGCGGCGCACACGGACGAGGACATCGAACGCACGCTTGAGGTGACCGAGGAGGTGCTGAAGGACATCTACTCGTGACACATCATAGGGAGGAGGCCAGCCCGATGAGCGAGCCGCTTGCACTGCAGATGTATGTAGGTGGGGAGCGCGTCGAGGCGCGCTCCGGCGAACGCTTCGACGTACTGAATCCCGCGACCGGAGATGTATACGCGACGGTCCCCAAGGCCGATGTGGAGGACGTCGACGCGGCGGTGGATGCGGCGCGCAGGGCGTTCGAGGGCCCGTGGGGTGGTGTATCCGCGATCGAACGTGGAGCGATCCTTCAGAAGATGGCCCGAGCCCTGGAGGCGCGCGCCGATGAGTTCGCCATCGCCGAGACGTCGCATAACGGAAAGACGATCGGGGAAGCGGAGTTCGACGTCGCAAGCACTGTTGGATGCTTCGACTACAACGCGGGAGCCCCGACGAAATACTTCGGCGAGACCATTCAGGGGCCGTCGGACTACCTCCTCTACACACGGCGGGAGCCGGTGGGCGTGTGCGGACTCATCGTGCCGTGGAACTACCCGCTCGCCATCGCGGTGTGGAAGCTCGCTCCTGCGCTCGCTGCCGGCTGCACGGTCATCCTGAAGCCGGCAAGCGACACACCAGTGACGGCTCTGATGCTCGCCGACTTGGTCGAGGAGGCGGGGTTCCCCCCGGGCGTCGTGAATGTTGTGAGCGGCCCCGGCTCGGTGGTCGGGAGACGGTTGGCGGCCCACCCCGACGTCGACAAAGTGTCCATCACGGGTGAAACGGTGACCGGTCGGGAAGTCATGCGAGAGGCCTCCGAGAGCTTGAAACGGATCACGCTCGAGCTGGGAGGCAAGTCGCCGGCTGTGATCTTCGCCGACGCCGACCTCGATGCGGCCATCGATGCCTCGATGTTCATGATCTACACGAATGCCGGCCAGGTGTGCGACGCTCGCTCCCGGATCTTCGTACAGGAGCCCGCCTACGACGAGTTCGTCGGCAAGTTCGTAGAACGGACCGAGAGGCTTCGGGTCGGCGATCCCGTGGATCGATCGAACCATGTGGGTGCGATCACGTCGGCGAGACAGCTTGATCGAGTCGAGTTCTACGTTGAGCTGGGTCAGAAGGAGGGGGCGAGGCTGGCGGCCGGCGGGGAGCGCGTCGATGCTGGTGGCGGGTACTTCTATCGGCCAACCGCCTTCGTTGATGTCGACAATTCCATGCGCATCGCCCAAGAGGAGATCTTCGGGCCGGTGGCATGCATCGCGCACTTCCGCGACTACGAGGAAGGGATCCGCCTCGCAAACGACACCATCTACGGGCTCGCAGCAACCGTGTGGACGAGCGATCTCACCACCGGACACCGCGCGGCTCACGACATCAAAGCGGGAGGTGTCTGGATCAACACGAGCGAGTTCCTGTTCAACGAGTCGCCATTCGGCGGAATGAAGGCGTCGGGCTTCGGCCGTGAGCTTTCCCTCCACGCGCTCGACGCGTATACAGAGGTGAAGAACGTCGGGGTCTCTCTGGGCGCACATCTGCCTACGTTCGAGCTCTAGGGATCGAGAAGGGAGGGTGCCGTGAGGAGTCGTCTGCTGCTCCTGCTCGTGGGATTCACGCTGATCGGAGTTGCCTGCGGTGGCAACGGCGATGGAGGAGGCGAACAGACTGGTGCAGCCACGGAGGCGGAGGGTCCGGTCCCGATCACAGTCACGATGACGAGCTGGATCGGGTATGGCCTTTTCCACCTGGCGGAGGAGAAGGGGTTCTTCGACGACCACGGGGTCGATGTCACGATCACGGTGAACGAAGATGAGTCCACCAACCCCGCGGCGTTGGAGTCGGGCGACCTCCAGGGTGACCTCACGACGGTTGACACGAACGTGCGGACGATCGCCGCCGGCGTCGATATCGTCCAGGTGCTCGTGGTGGACGACTCGAACGGTGCAGACGGCATCGTCGCGACGAGCGACATCCAGTCCGTCCAGGACTTGGCGGGGAAGGACGTGGGTGTGAAGGTGGGCGCGACCAGCTACGTCTTCCTGCTCTCGGTCCTGAAGGACGCCGGGATGTCGGTGGACGACATCCACGTCGTGGACATGAACCCGGGTGAAGCAGGGACGGCGTTCGTGGCCGGGCAGATCGACGCGGCGGTCACGTGGGAACCGTTCCTGTCGGGGGCCACCAAGCGTGAGGGCGGACACGTCCTGATCTCCAGCGCCGAGGCGCCGGGTCTGATCGTCGATTCACTCGCGATCCGGCGTGAATGGGTCGAGGCGCACCCAGACGCGGTTGTCGGTCTTATCCAGGGTTACTACGACGCATATGGCTTCTGGCAGTCGAATCCCGACGAGGCCCTGTCAATCATGGCGGCCTCGCAGGGTGTCTCGGCGGCCGATTACGAGGAGGTCTTGCCCGGCGTCACGATGTACAGTCCGCAGCAGATCGTCGACTTCATGAACGCGCCCGCTGACGAGACGGGGATCCAGAAGCTCACTGCGTACATCAACGAGTTCTGGGTCGATGAAGGGGTGATTCCCACTCCGATCGATCCGGCTGCGTCGATCGACGGCTCGTACACACAACAGGCGCTTGCGGCGGCGTGAGCCGGATCCGGGAGCGGGGCCGGGTACGCGGGGGCGACGCACCTGCTGGGCGACGCCCGGACCGTCGATCGGTCAACCTCAATACCGTCCTCACACCCCGGCGCTCGATCAGCCTCTGGCTGTACGTCGTGCTCGGAGGGGCGTTCTTCCTGCTCGTCCTCGGGTTCTGGGAGCTCGCCGCGAACGCGCACATCGTGAATAGCCGGTTCCTGCCGGCCCCCCCAGACGTGTGGAGAGGCTTTCTCGAGTACATGCGGAGCGGCAACCTCTGGGTGGACGTTTGGGCCAGCACGAAACGCGTGCTCATCGGGTTCGCCATCTCCGCGGCGCTCGCGATCCCCATCGGCCTCTTGATGGGAACCTTCCGCGCGGCTGAGGGGTTCTTGGAACCGTTCACCGATTTCGTTCGATACATGCCCGCCCCCGCCTTCATCCCGCTTCTGATCATCTGGATCGGCATCGGCGAGGAGCTCAAGTGGGCCGTGATCTTCATCGGGGTGTTCTTCCAACTGGTACTTCTCGTCATGGACGCAGCGGCCAGGGTCCCGATGGAGATCATCGACACGGCGTACACGCTCGGGGCATCGAAGCGGCAGGTCGTGTTCGGGGTGATCGCTCGGGCCACCGCCCCTGAGATCTACGATCTGCTCCGGATCACGCTGGGGTGGGCGTGGACCTATCTGGTGGTTGCCGAGGTCGTGGCAGCGGACTCTGGCCTCGCACACTCGATCGTCGTCGCCGGACGATTCCTACGGACCGACCTCGTCATCGTTGGAATCGTGATCATCGGCGTGATCGGGATGGCCTTCGACTTCGCGTTCAAGATCGGATCCCGATATCTGTTCCCCTACGTACGTAAGGAGCGATAGAGGGTGCTGGCCGGCCAGGTCGTGCTCGAGGTGCAGGACCTCGACGTGGTCTTTCCGGCCGGCAGAACCACCTTCACGGCTCTGAAGGACGTTTCGTTCGAGGTTCGCGAGTCGGAGATCGTGATCCTGGTGGGGCCGTCGGGCTGCGGAAAGTCGACGCTCCTGAACACGGCGGCCGGACTCATCGCCCCGTCGGACGGGGGGATCCTCGTGGACGGCGAGCCGGTCGTAGGTCCGGGCCGCGATCGCGGGATGGTGTTCCAGGCCTACACCCTGTTCCCGTGGCTTCGCGTGCAAGAGAACGTCGAATACGGGATGAGGCTCAACAAGGTCCGGCGCGAGGGACGTCGGCGCGTCGCCGGGCACTACCTCGGGCTGGTCGGACTGCTCGACGCGCGGGACCGATATCCCTACCAGCTCTCCGGTGGGATGCGCCAGCGGGTGGCGATCGCACGTGCCCTCGCGAACGAGCCCAGGGTTCTGCTGATGGACGAGCCGTTCGGCGCCCTCGACGCGCAGACCCGAGTCCTGATGCAGCAGTTGTTGCTCGATGTGTGGGAGCGCTCGCGGATGACTATCTTGTTCGTGACCCACGACATCGAGGAGGCGGTCTTCCTCGGTGACCGGGTCTACGTGATGGACGTCAACCCAGGGCGGATCACGACCGAGATCGCAGTCGACATCGCGCGGCCACGCAAGCTCGACGTGATCGCGACCGAAGAGTTCCAGTCCCTCCGCCGACAGATCTTCGAACTCATACGCCGAGAGCACGCGTGGGCCGAGGAGCTCGTCATCGACGAGTTGAAGTCGGTGTCGGACGATCTCTGAGTGGCCCATCGAAGAGTAGAGACGGGAGCCAATCGGCTGGGTACTGACGCGGCTCCTTCGGAAGCCAAGGTGGATGAGGGGTTCGCGACGCGGTTGCAGCGGTTGAGGGCCGCCATGGAGCGCTCAGGCCTCGACGCGCTCATCGCCTACTCCACCGCGTCGGTCCAGGCCAACGTCCGCTACCTCACCGACTACTCGCCGCTCCTCACCGGACTGCAGGGTCTTGCCGACGGTACCGAGCACATGTTCGGCTCGTGCGCGTGCCTCCTGCCGCTCGACGGGGAGCCAGTGATGAGGCTCGATCAACCGTGGGACATCGAACGGGCCCGTGCGGTGTCGCGGATCGATGACGTGCGATACGCGCCGGCGGCCGCCCATGATCTCGGTCCGCTGATCCGGCAGGCGGGGTTCAGCCGGGTAGGGATCGACAACTGGCACCTCTTCCCGGCGAAGGAGTACCTAACGCTGGCGGCTTCGGCGCCGGAGGTTTCGTTCGAGCCGACTCGGATCCTAACGGAGCTCCGGCGCGTCAAGAGCGAGGCGGAGATCTCACTGATCCGCAAGGCGGCCGCGCTTGCCGATGAGGCGGTTCACGTCGCGCTGGACGCCGTACATCCCGGAGCCATCGAATATGAGATCGTGCTCCGCTGCGAAGAGGTCATGCGGAGCGGGGGAGACATCCAGCTCGGTGCCGGGACGATCGGAGGGTGCGGCTCCAACTCGTCGACCGGTAGCGCCATGCCGATGAGAAACGTCGGCCGGACCATCTCGCGCGGCGAGTGGATGCTGTTGGACGTGTGCCCTCGTGTGGACGGGTACTGCGGAGACATTGCACGAGCGCGGCTCGCCGGAGACCTGGACGACCTCGACGGCGGATTGCAGCGGATCGCTCGCGCCGCGATCCTCATCAATGAGGAAGTGCGGAAGGCGGTTCGGCCGGGCGTTTCGGGACGACAACTGAATGAGCTGGCCAACCGCGTGGCACGGGAGGAAGGGGTGCTCGAGAACAAGATCGACCTCCTCGGGCATGGCATCGGGTTGGACGTGGTCGACGCACCCTCGTTCTACTTCGACGACAGCCCGCTATCGATCGGTGAGGTCATCACGGTGGAGCCGTGCCTGTTGGTTCCGGGCGTCGCCGGTTTGCGGATCGAAGATATGGTTCTCGTAACCGAGAACGGTGGCGAGACCCTCACCTCACTCGAGCGCAGCCTCGTGCCGATGTAGATCCGCGAGCGGCGCTCGGTGGTCGGCGGGAAGGACCCGCACCGCCGGCTAGACTGCTCTCGTGGTCAAGCGGGTTACGCGAGCGCGTCTTGAGCAGCTCGACACGCTGGATACGCCGCCGCCGACGTTCACGTCGTTGGACGCCGAACGAACGGCCGCGGAGGTGTTCGGCATCCGCGGAAACGCGTCCTTGCTCGTCAGCGAGCGAGATCAGAACTTCCGGATCCAGCCGGTCGATGCCGGCCCAGCCTTCGTGCTGAAGGTCAGTAACCGAGCGGAGGATTCTGCATTCGTCGAGATGCAGACGAAGGCGATGCTCCATGTGTCCGCGACGGATCCGGCGCTTCCCATCGCGCGACTGCGAGAAAGCGTCCACGGCGATTACGATCCGAGAGTCGAAGGTCCCGATGGCCGCCCCTATATCGTCCGCCTGGTCACCTTCATGCCCGGCCAGCATCTCGCGGCGTCAGCGCTCGATCTCGACGCGATCCGCGACTTCGCTGCGACCTCCGCACGCCTGGGTCGAGCCCTGCGTGGGTTCTTTCACCCGGCGGCGCGGCACGGACTGTCGTGGCTGGTGCAGAACTTCACCAACCTGCGCCCACTTGCGCGCCTCGTCCAAGACGGCTCCCGGCGTTCGATCATCGAGCACGTTCTCGACCGGTTCGAGGATCACGTGCAGCCCGTGTTCGGACGGTTGCGCGCGCAGGTCATCCACAACGACTTGACGCTGGACAACTCGCTCCTCGATGAGCGCCGCCGGGTGAGCGCGATCCTCGACTTCGGGGATATGGGGCACACGGCCCTCGTGTGCGACCTGGCATCGACCGCCGAGTCACTCATCAGTGGGCGCCCTGATCTCTTCGAGGCCCTCGAGGCGTCGATCGCCGGCTTCGAGTCGGTCACGCCACTCGAGGAGCATGAGAAGGAAGTCCTGGGCAACATGCTGCTTGCTCGCGCCGCGACGACGGTGATCCTCTCGGCGTGGCGCGCCGACAAGTACCCAGAGACCGCGGAGTACATCACCGGCTGGGACGCCGGCGCATGGTCGCTCCTCACGGTGTTCGATGATCTCGTCGGCGGCGCGTTCGATCGGAGGATCCGCGAAGCAATCAACGCTGCGACGCAGGGGTCGCGGACGATTGCCACGCCGGAGCCGATCGAGGACCTCGTTGGGCGCCGGCGCCGACTACTGGGCTCGGCGATTCTGCCGCTCACGTACGACCGACCGTTGCATCTCCTCCGCGGCGAGGGCGCGTGGCTCTACGATGCCGAAGGTCGTGCATACCTCGACTGCTACAACAACGTGCCTGTCGTCGGGCACTCACATCCGAAGGTCGTCGACGCGATCTCCCGGCAGGCGCGAACGCTGAATACGAATACGCGGTACCTGCACCGCTCAGCTCTCGAGCTGGCCGAGCGGCTTACCGCAACGATGCCCGATGGACTCGACACGGTGATGTTCGTTAATTCCGGGAGCGAGGCAAACGATCTCGCGTGGCGTTTGGCGACAACGGTCACCGGAGGGTCCGGCGCGATCGCGACCACGTACGCGTACCACGGCGTCACAACGGCGATCATCGACGTCTCACCCGAAGAGTGGCCGAGCGGTCGCCGTCCGGATCACGTCGAGACGGTGCTAGCGCCCGACCCGTATCGAGGGCCCTATCGCGAGGAGCCAGGCTGGACCGCGCGCTACGCGGCGCACATCGACGACGCCGTGGGCCTGCTGGCTGAACGCGGACACCTACCTGCCGCGATGTTCATCGATCCTGCGTTCACAAGCGACGGAGTCCTCATTCCGCCGCCCGAGTATCTCCAGGACGCCGTCCGCAGGTGGCGTCAGGCGGGCGGCCTCTTCGTCGCCGACGAGGTGCAGACTGGGTTCGGGCGCCCGGGTGGGTGCCTGTGGGGGTTCAAGGTCCACGGCCTCGTGCCGGACGTCGTGACGCTCGGCAAGCCGATGGGCAACGGCCACCCAGTCGCGGCGGTGGTCACGCGGGCCGATATTGTCGACCGCTTCGCGCAGGAGAACGAGTGGTTCAGCACGTTCGGCGGGAACCCGGTTGCCTGCGAGGCAGCCCTGGCAGTGCTCGACGTGATCGAACAGAACGGCCTGCTTGATCACTCCGTGGTGATAGCGACCTACCTGCGTTCCCAGCTCGAGCGCTTGGCAGCGCGCCACGAGTTGATCGGCGACGTCCGCTCGTTCGGGCTTCTCCTCGGGGTCGAGCTGGTTGATGACCGGGGGACGCGCACGCCCGCCGTGGAGGAGACGCGAATCGTGACGAACGCCATGCGCGAGCGTGGCGTACTCATCGGCACAACGGGCCCGCACGGCAACGTGCTCAAGATCCGCCCTCCACTCGTAATCTCGGCGAGCGACGTCGAGATGCTCGCGGAATCACTGGATGCAGTATTGGCCGGTTCTAGCTCGCACATAGCGGAGCGTTGATCGTCGCCTGCGCCGAAATCAACGCGTCCGCTTCGGAGCGACGGGGGAGAGACGTTCGAGATTCTTGAAGGACCGAGAATCTGGAATCGCTGCGGCGACGTCCAGCGAGGTGCAGTCGCGGCTGCAGCGGCGTGAAGGACCCCGTGGGGTGCAAGAACTCGATCAGGCAGCCTCGCCGGAGTGGTCGGTGGTTGAGCATCGCCGGGCATGACAGTATCGCCGTCATGCTTGCTTCACTCCTCTACATGGTGCTTCGTCGGCTCCTCACCCTTGTCGCGCCAAAACATCGCTCCGACGATGGCGCACAGATTGAGATCCTTGTGCTTCGCCACCAGCTCCGGGTCCTACGCCGGCAGGTCAAGCGCCCGGTCTACCGGCACATGG
>Ga0184612_10000303_pt1 | contig 22624 bp, 17 predicted proteins | sample PLM3_60_coex_FD_133163 | JGI IMG/M metagenome (GOLD analysis project Ga0184612, IMG submission 133163) | Groundwater sediment microbial communities from an aquifer in East River, Colorado, USA - PLM3_60_coex | ecosystem: Environmental > Terrestrial > Soil > Riparian zone | place: USA: East... | reverse complement strand
TCGGATGGGGCTCCAGCAGGGCCGGGCCTAGCTCGGCCGGCGACAGCGTGGCGACGCCAAGGGGCAATGCCGAGAACTTTTCCCGGTCGGCCGGTTCAAGCTTGTCCATCGCCAGCACCGTGGGATCGCCCCACACGGCAGGGTCCTGTTTGCGCAGTTGCGCTTCCGGCGACAGCAGGAAATCCGCCGTCACCATCGCCGCCTCCTTGGCGCTGGCGTTGAAGGGGATGGCCAGGAAGTGGGTGTTGCCGATGGTGCCGCCCTCCAGGACATAGCTGCGCACCGTCTCCGGCAACAGGCCCTGGGCGATATCGGAAGACGCTTCGCCTGGATTGAAAGACAGGGTGATATCGATCTCGCCATCGTCCAATAGCTGGCGCTGCATCTGCGCGTTCTGCGGGAAGCTTTTTCCGCCGCGCCAGAGATGGGGATGAAGTCTGTCGACCCAGGTCCACAAAGGCTCGGTCACGACGGGAAAGTTTTCATCCGTCGCGGGCTGCTGCAGGACGACAGGATCGGCGGCGAGTTCATATAGCGCCTGCTTCAGGAAAGTACTGCCGATGAAATCCGGCGGTGCGGGGTAGGTGAATCGTCCAGGATGGGACTCCGCCCAGGCCAGTAATTCGGCCATGGAGCGTGGCGGCTCCTTGAGCCGCGCAGTGTCGTGGATGAACACGATCTGGGCCATGCCCCAGGGCGATTCCATGCCGTCCACGGGCACGGTGAAATCGCTGCGCACCGTGGGTTTGCCCGCGACATCCACATAACGATAGTAGGGCAGGGATTCCGCGAAGGGACCATAGAGCAGGCCCGCGCTCTTCATCGCCGAGAAATTCTCGCCGTTGATCCAGATGAGATCGACGGAGCCGCCTTCGATTCTATCCGCCGTCTTCTCCGCCAGCACGCGCGCCACGGCATCGGCGGTGTCGGCGAGCTTCACATGCACCAGCTTGATGCCGTAGCGCGCCTCCAATTCCGCCGCGGTCCAGGCGATATAGGCATTGATCTGTTCGCCGCCGCCCCAGGCGTTGAAATAGACAGTCTGGCCGCGCGCCTTGGCGACGATGCCGGGCCAATCCGCCGCCGCGGCCGCAGCTGGCAGCAGTAACAGCGCCCAGAACCACAGCGCACATGCCGACAACAACCGACGCATGAATTCTCCTCTCCCACAAGGAATCGAACCACCGACCGACCGAACCATTAGCGGCTTTGCCCCGCGACCGCCATTGCCGCCGGGTTGCTCTTCACGGTGGTTTGATCGAATGATCCTGCTCCACCGGAAGCGTTCCATTGGGGCAGCCAACATGCAAGTTCATCAGAAAGCCGGCGATGCGGTGCGGATAGCACCGGAGCGGCTGAACGGTTTTATCCACGACATCTGCCGCCGCGCCGGCTGCGACGATGAGGAAGCAGCGGCGATCGCCGATCATCTGGTGGACGCTAATCTGACCGGCCATGATTCCCATGGCGCCTGCAAGATTCCCGAATATGTCGCGGTCATGAGCGATGGGCGGCTGAAGCTGGGACAGCGCGCCCGGATCGCCAGCGACAATGGTGCGGTCGTCGTCATCGACGGTAATCTCGGCGTCGGACAGCTGGTGGCGCGGCAGGCAATGGAAATCGGCATGGAGCGGGCGGGCCGTTTCGGCGTCAGCGTCATCGCGCTGCGCCGTGCCCATCATATCGGCCGCATCGGCGCCTGGGCCGAACAATGTGCCGCCGGCGGCTTCGCCTCCATGCACTTTGTCAATGTGATCGGCCATGCGCCCTATGTGGCGCCTTTCGGCGGCCGCGACGGCAGGCAGGCGACGAATCCGTTCTGCGCCGCTCTGCCAATCGCCGGCGAGCCGCCGGTGGTGCTCGACATGGCCACCAGCAAAGTGGCGTGGGGAAAACTTCTGGTGGCCGCCAACAAGGGCGAGCCGGCGCCACCCGAGGCGGTGATCGACTCGGACGGCAATGCAAGCCTGGATCCCACCGTCATGTTCCGCGAGCCCAGGGGCGCCATGCTGCCGTTCGGCGAGCATAAGGGCTATGCGCTGGCGGCGCTCTGCGATCTGATGGCCGGCGCGCTCGGCGGCGGCGGTTGCAACCGGCCGGAGAACAGCGCCAGCAGCACGGCGATCAACAACATGCTGTCGATCATCATCCGCTGCGACGCCCTCGGCGATCCCCAGGCGATTGCGGCGGAGGCCGGCGCCTTCGCCGCCTGGGCCAAGAGTTCGCGCCTAAGGCCGGGCGCCGACGAGATCATGCTGCCCGGCGAACCGGAACGGGCGCGGCGCGCGGTGCGGCAGCGCGACGGCATTCCCCTGGATCGCACCACCTGGGGCCAGTTGCTGGACACGGCGCGGAGCGTCGGTTGTCCGGCCGACGAGGCTGTACTTTTGGCGGCTTCTGCGGCGCCACCAGACAGGCGGTCTTGAACAGGCCCGGCGCCCGGCATAAGCTCGCGGCGGCCGCGGGTGTAGCTCAATGGTAGAGCAGAAGCTTCCCAAGCTTAAGACGAGGGTTCGATTCCCTTCACCCGCTCCAACCTCTTCGAGTCGGATCGTCTCTTGGGCCAAACCTGGCACGACTTAACGGCGGCCTATCACAGTGAAGATGACCAACGGAATACGCATATCTATCGGGCGGTCCATGCGGCTTCCTCACGACGACTTCACGGGCACACATATCCGCTTTGACGGGTTTGGCAGCCCAGCCGCTCTCCGTTCTCTCCTTATCTTGCGACTGTATGGGTTCGTCGCAAGATCTCATAATAGAGCAGATTCAAACAGCTAGACATCACTATCGATGCCATAGTTCGAATCAATAACGGTTCTTTGTCAGAACTAATTTATCGTTCGAAACAATACAACGCCCTGCACCATATGGAGGACACCCGCGTTCACTGGGTGGCGCCACGACTTCCTTCGTTGCCCGCAAATTTTGGCTCAGCCAAGCGATATAGAAAGCCACTCCAGAGCAAGCTCACGGGAAACGGTCGTTGTGTGACTCGTTCGTCGGTGCTGGCGGAAAAGCGAAGTGCGAGTTCCGATGTTGTACGCCTCGAATGAAGCTAGGCCCATTTCGGGAGTCTTGACGTGGAGCGACGGCTGGCTGCCGTAGTGTGGAGCGACCAGTGCGGACAGTTTCGGTGGGATCTGAACTGTCATGTACTGATAGCTAAGGTCGTATACTCATAAATCGAGGTGGTAAGCGCGGCTTGCCCAAGGTCCGCTTTTCCCCCAATAGCGGCCACATGGTAGACATCCCGCCAGGTCCGAGAAGTGCCAATAGCAGAAGTATCACGCTACAGGATCACGCAAGTCGTTTTGCACGACGCCTAGGTGGAACTCGACAGGGGTCCTTGCCCTATTGCGTGGCATGGCGCCCATGTCGCGGGCAGTATCTGGCTTTGCGATCAGTGGTCGATGCTCGCCATGTGTTCTTCCGACAGTCGCTCGCCCTGCACCTGGATTGTTGCGAAGGCCTGTTTGATGTCCCGAAGGTCCATGGCGTTCAGCTCGACCTTTGCAGCGCCTAGATTTTCTTCTAGGTGCTTGAGCTTGGTCGTCCCCGGAATCGGTACGATCCACGGCTTTTTCGCCAGCAGCCAAGCCAGAGCGATCTGCACGGGCGTCGCCTGCTTCCGAGCTGCCATCTCGTTCAGGAGGTCGAGCACGGGCCGGTTGGCGCGAATGGCTTCGGGCGTGAAGCGGGGGAATACCGCCCGGAGGTCGGATGCAACGTCAAATGTCGTGCTTTCCTTGATCTTTCCCGTCAAGAAGCCTTGGCCCACCGGGCTCCACGGCACGAAGCCGATACCAAGTTCCTCGCACGTCGGCAGCACATCGGCTTCCCAGTCGCGGGTCCAGAGGGAGTACTCATTTTGCACTGCGGTGACCGGTTGGACCGCATAGGCGCGGCGGATCGTCCGGGCGGTCGCCTCGGACAGACCGAAGTGCTTCACCTTGCCTTCCTGAATCAGGTCCTTCAAGGCTCCGGCAACATCCTCGATCGGCACGTTCGGATCGACACGGTGCTGGTAGAACAGATCAATCACGTCGGTCTTCAGGCGCTTGAGCGACGCCTCAGCCACGCTCTTGATGTGCTCGGGGCGGCTGTTCAGGCCAGGGTAATTGTCCAGGTCGAAGCCGAACTTCGTGGCGATCGCCACTTTGTCACGAAACGGCGCAAGCGCCTCGCCAACCAGCTCCTCGTTTGCCCGCAACCCATACACTTCGGCCGTATCAAAGAAGGTCACGCCGCGCTCGTAGGCTGCGCGGATGATGGCGATGGCCGCCGTCTTTTCGGTGGGCGGGCCGTAGCCGGAGCTCAGGCTCATGCAGCCGAAACCGAGCTCCGAAACCGTCAGGCCACTTTTTCCAAGTTCACGCTCACGCATAGGATATCTCCGAGTTTCAAGGGAAAGGAGGCCCGCCATGGACTGGCCGACCGCCCTCTGTTCAAGTGTGCGACATCGATGGGCGACAACAGCGTCTTGGAGGAAACGCGACTCCGGCTTGGCGTCTCTCTCAGGCGTTGATCATGCCCCTATCAACTGGAAGCTTGCGCAGTCGCTTGCCGATAGCAGCTGAGACCGCGTTGCCAATTGCCCCGCCGACTGCCGCGGTGCCAGGCTCGCCGGTGCCGCTGGGCGGCTGGTCGCTCTCCACAAAGTAGACTTCGATCGTGGGTGCCTCGTCGATCCGCATGACCCGGTAGGTATCGAAGTTAGTCTGCACGATGCGCCCCTTCTCGATGTCGATGGCGTTGTAGAGCGCCGCACTGGCGCCAAAGATGATGCCGCCCTCGATCTGAGCCTTGGCGCCGTCGGGATTGACGACCCGTCCGCAGTCGACCGCGCAGACCACGCGGTCAAGCCGCACCTCTCCGTCGGCGTCGACCGAGACTTCGGCCACTTGCGCCACGTAAGTCCCGAACAGCAGGATTACCCCAACACCGCGACCTTTGCCGGCGGGCACCGGCGTGCCCCAACCCGCTTTTTCGGCCGCGAGGTCGAGGACGGCCTTTGCGCGCGGCGATTCCGCCAGCAGGAGCCTCCGGAACTCGACAGGGTCCTTGCCGGACGCTCCGGCCATCTCATCGACGAAGCTTTCGACGGGGAAGCAGTTGTGGGTCACCCCGACGCCGCGCCACCAGCCGGTCACCAACCCCTCTGGGGGCTCCGAGCGGCTGTACTCGATGAGCAGGTTGCCGAACTTGTAAGGCCCGGCTGCACCGTCGACCGCATCGGGGTCGAGCCCGTTGACGAACCAGGCCGGTGTCCAGCGGGCCATCACGCTGGAAGCAGCGACGCGGTGCGAGAAGGCCGTCGGAACCCCGTTGGCATCGAGTCCCGCCGAAAGCTTGTCGACGTAGCTGGGACGAAAGAGGTCGTGCTGGAAGTCCTCCTCGCGCCTCCAGATGACTTTAACCGGGAAGTCGACCTGCTTGGCGATCATGGCCGCCTGCACGGGGTAGTCGGTTTCCAGCCGGCGACCGAACCCACCACCCATGATGAAGTTGTGCAGGCGCACCTTCTCGGCGGGAAGGCCGATGGCCTCGGCAACCGCCGACTGGACGCGGGCGATTATCTGGGTTCCGACCCAGATGTCGCAGCCGTCGGCCGTGATCCGGGCGGCGCAAGCCATCGGCTCCATCGTCGCATGGGCGAGCAACGGCGCCTCGTACCTGGCTTCGAGGGTCTTTGCCGCAGCGGATAATGCGTTCTTGAAGTCGCCGTCGTTGGTCGCGACCACGGCGTCGCCGCCGACTGCCTTGTCGAGTTCGCCCACCAGATCGGCTGTAGAGTATGTTGCCGCGCCGCCTTCCCATTGTGGGTTCAGCGCAGCGAGCCCCTTTATCGCCGCGCCCGTGTGGTCGGCGATGACCGCCACGGTTTCATCAAAACGAACCACCTTGCGGACGCCGGAGATGGCAAGGGCCGCGGTCTCGTCCATACTGACAAGCTTGCCGCCAATGATGGGCGAAGCCTGCGGCACCGCAATCTTCATGTCGGGCAGCATGAAATCGATGCTGTATTGCGCTCGGCCAGTCGTCTTGTCGACGGAATCTCTCCGCTTGAGCGATGTGCCAATGACCTTGAAGTCCTTCGGATCCTTCAGCGCGACCTCCTCCGGCACCGGGAGCGTGGCCGCCTTAGCGGCCAGCTCGCCAAAGGTAACGCTCCGCTTGCTCGCATCATGGATGACGGTTCCGTTCTCGGCCCGGCAGCTGGACGCGTCGACGCCCCACGTCTCCGCGGCCGCTGCGACCAGCATCATGCGCGCCGTGGCGCCGGCCCGCCGGAACGGCTCGTAGAACGCGGCAATGGAGGTAGAGCCACCTGTTGCCTGGAATCCGAGCCGCGGATTGGCGTAAAGCTTGTCATCCGCCGGCGCGTGCTCCACCGCGATCTGGTTGGGCGCCACTTCCAGCTCTTCCGCGATCAGCATCGGCATCGACGTATAGACGCCTTGCCCGATTTCGACCTGCGGAATGATGGCGGTCACTTGGCCGGTCCTGTCGATCCGGATGAAGGCGCTCGGCGCGAAGTCCGCAACCGACGCGTCCGCGCGAGCTGCTCGCAACATCGGCGCGTTGATCGAAATCAGCAGACCACCGCCGGCGGCGACGCCGGCATGCAGGAAGGAACGCCTCGACAGCTGGGCGTCGACGGGCGATCCCTTCGAGGAAAAATGGTTCATGCGCATGTTCAGCCTCCCTGCTTCGCATTGCCGTCGAGCTTCGCGGCGTACTTGATCGCTTCGCGAATGCGAACATAGGTGCCACAGCGACAAATGTTGCCTGACATGGCGCCGTCGATGTCGGCATCTGTCGGATTGGGATTCTCGGATAGCAGAGCCGCCGCCGACATGATCTGCCCGGACTGGCAGTATCCGCACTGCACCACGTCGAGATCCTGCCAAGCCTTCTGAACCTTGAGGCCGGTCGGCGTATTGTGGATCGCCTCGATCGTGGTGATCACCGAACTCCCGACGCTCTCGACCGGAGTCTGGCAGGATCGCGCCGGCGCGCCATCGATATGGACGGTGCAGGCGCCGCATTGCGCAATGCCGCATCCGTACTTTGTGCCGGTCATTCCCAGCACGTCGCGGATCACCCAGAGCAGCGGCGTATCGCCATCGACGTCCACGCTGCGCTGCTCTCCGTTGACGTTTAGCGCGAATGCCATGAACTCCTCCCTTGCAGTTGGCCTAGCTTGTTGGTGCGGGTGAGATGCAGGTTGCGCACCGGCGGCCGCCGGATCGATCCACTCCGGGTCGCTGACAACCAGATAGTCCTAGTTGGTGATTTCGATTAGCCGCTATAATTCACTTGGGCCTATGTATGCGGTGCATAAATGAAGCGAGACGACCTATACGACCTCACCGCCTTCGCGGTCGTCGCGGAGCAGGGCAGCTTTACCCGCGCGGCGGCCGAGCTCGGCATGTCCCAGTCGGCGTTGAGCCACGCCATGAAGGCCCTGGAGGAGCGGCTCGGGGTGCGGCTCCTGTCGCGGACCACGCGCTCAGTGTCGACGACCGAAGCGGGCGAGACGCTGTTGCGCTCCCTGCGCCCCGCACTGGAGGAGATCGCCTCCGGCGTGGACGCGGTCGGCGCCCTGCGGGGGAAGCCATCCGGCACCGTCCGCATCACTGCGACCAAGCATGCGGTCTCGTCCGTCGTTATGCCTATCCTGCCGGGCTTCCTTACGTCCCATCCTGATATCCGGGTGGATATGATCGTCGACGACAACCTGACCGACATCGTCGCGAACCGCATTGACGCTGGCATTCGCTTCGGCGACATCGTCGAAAAGGACATGATCGCAGTCCGGATCGGGCCGGACATCCGGATGGCCGTCGTCGGCGCTCCGTCGTATTTCGCCAACCATCCGGTGCCTCGGACGCCCCGCGAGCTCTCAGGCCATCGCTGCATCAACTACCGGCACGTCAAGTCAGGCGGGCTCTACGCCTGGGACTTCGAGGAGAAGGGGCGGCCTTTCGAGGTTCGCGTCGAGGGTCCCCTCGTACTAAACAACGTCGACCTGATCCGGGACGCAGCCCTGGCTGGCCAAGGTCTCGCGTTCACATACGAGGATATCGTGGCTGCCGATATCAAGGCCGGTCGGCTTACGCGCATTCTTGAGAAATGGTGCCCGACCTTCCCCGGCTACTATCTCTATCACCCCAGCCGGCGGCAGACGCCCCCCGCGCTGGCTGCACTCATTGGAGCGCTTCGTTACAAACCATAGTTCAGGAAAGACCCTTGCCCGGTTGGGCTCAAGCCATTCTACGCGACGCTCCTGGGTGCCGCCCACGGGGCATCTATCCTCTTGGGTTCGGAGTCGACTTCCAATGTCTGCAACGGGTCTTGGCTGTGTGAAAACCATTCTGAGGGTCGGCCGCGCGCAAGATTGATTCAAATAGAACGCCGTTCGCGCATGAAAGATTCGCCAAGGCCGCAATCTCGATTCTTTAGTTGCTAGCCGGCGACTGCTTCGAGCGTTTTTACACAGCCTAGGTCAAGACCCGACAAGTCTCGAAGTGAGCAATCTCTCGGGTTTGCCTCCGAAAGCGGACCTCCGATCAAGGATTTAAGGTGCTCTTCGCGGCTGGGTAGGAAGTTTGCCGGAGACACTCTTGAAGCGGTGAGCGGTGACGTCGCGGAGCAAATTCGTACCTATCTTGGTCCGATCTTGAAGGGAGCTGCGGATGGAAACGTGGCGATAGTTCGCAGCTGGAAGCCGCTATGAAGCCGCTATATGGTGCGAAGAAGTGATGCACACAAAGGAGATCGTGGTGTCCGATCGTTGCAAGACGAACCGCAGTTCCATGACGTCCTGCGCGACGAGTACCGCCAATGGTGGCATGCGCCGGAGGCGCTGCGCCTGGAGTGCGCGGCGAACCAGCAGACATGCGGGGTCTGGTGGTTCGCCGAATCAAATGTCCCTTCGCTCCCTGGTCGTCGCCGCCGCTAAGTCATCGAGCCTCTTGACATTACGAAAACCTATTGACTAAGGTCCCTGAACCTAAATCAGGACTGAGACAGGCCCCGTCGCCGGACGAACCGGCGGCGGGGTTTATTTTTGCGGTCCGCCAGTTCGCCGACGCCCACTCGCCGTCGAATCTGGATCGGCGTCCAAGGCGATTCAGCGGCGGCGCGTCACTGTCCTGTACTCGACGCGCCGCCAGTCGCGAATCGCGTTCGGTCGCGACGGGTCCTTCCACAACTCGACGCATCGCGGGAGTCCTCTCAAAACGCTAACACTGTAGAAACGTCTGGCACGCGTTATTGAGCAACATCGCTGAGCTGACCCCGGTGAGCCAAGCGATCAAGTAATCAAAACGCGCGTGCAGATTTCCAATCTTTTGAAGTATGCAACGCGGAACTACTGAAGGGTCCGCCTTCCCGACGAGTCCTGACAAAATGGATGGGAGCAGTACGGTTGCTAGGCAAGAGGCAACCGTCTGTGACCTGTCTGTGCCGAAATTCGACTCGGCAAATCATTGCCTCAATTATCGACGAGAGCATGCGACGATGTTCAGTAGTGATCCGCAGCCAACTGAGGATGGTCCGAAGGAGCTGAGGCGCAGCTCGTCGCTGATAGCCTGCGAGCACACCGCTAAACTTATGCAGGTAGGACCCGATTTTGAGGCTCCAACAACCGCGAACTGCGGTCTGTTGGGCGAGATCGCCCAACTACTTGCGATTGGCTACCTGCGCCACTGCCTACGCAATCGGTGGATAAAAGCCAGCAATACGAAAGGCTTGCCGTTCTCTTCGCTGGACTTTACGGGGGACCAGAGCGTGTGTGTCGAACCATCTCACGACGGGGATTCGACATGACCAATCAGATTCTGGCTCAGGTTGCCGCTCTCCCAAAGACGTCCACGGCGGACCTCAAGCGGCTGTGGCGAGAGCTGTTCGGTAAGGACGCCCCTCCCTACAACCGTCCCTATCTAGTTAAACGCCTGGCCTACCGGTTGCAGGAGCTGCGGTATGGGGGACTTCCCGATTCGGCGCGTTTCACGATGCGGGTCGTGCTCCAAAATATTGGTGCCGATGAGTTAGCCTCCACGCGGCCGAAAGGCCGCAACACGCTACACAGGCGCAACATCGATTCGCTGGTCGCCGGTACTCGACTGATTCGTGACTGGCAGGGGACCCGGCATGAAGTCACCGTCCTCACGGACGGCTATGAGTATGCCGGACGCCGCTATCGGTCCCTGTCGGCAATCGCAAGGGCCATAACCGGCACGCAGTGGAACGGCCCGGCCTTCTTCGGCCTGCGCTCCAAACGGGCAGGGGGCGGGTCATGAGCCGGCGCGATCGTCTCAAGGCCGATGCTCAGGTTGCTGCCCTCCGCCAGCTGCGCTGTGCGATCTATACGCGGGTCTCCAGCGATGAGCGGCTGAACCAGGAGTTCAGCAGTCTCGATAACCAGCGCGAGTCCTGCGAGGCCTATGTCGCCAGCCAGCGCCAGGAGGGCTGGGTCACTATCGCCGGCAGGTACGACGACGGCGGCTTCTCCGGCGGTACCATGGAACGTCCGGGACTGAAGCGACTGCTGGAGGATATCAACGCAGGCAAGATCGACGTAGTGGTCGTCTACAAGGTCGATCGCCTCAGCCGATCTCTGCCGGACTTCGTGAGGTTTATCGAGTGCTGCGAGGCGCACGGCGTAGCCTTCGTGTCAGTCACCCAGCACTTCAAGACCGACACTCCGATGGGCCGGCTGACACTGAACGTGCTGCTGTCGTTTGCCCAGTTCGAGCGCGAAGTCATTAGCGAGCGAATCAGGGACAAGGTAGCGGCTTCCAAGCGGCGAGGGATCTGGATGGGCGGGTGCCCACCCCTCGGATACCTGGTGAAGGATCGCAAGCTGATCGTTATCCCCGAGGAAGCCGACCTCGTCCGGCACGTCTTCCGCCGGTTTGTGTCCCTCGGGTCTTGCACGGTCCTGGTGCAGGAGCTTGCGGCCCAAGGCCACAAATCCAAGAGCTGGGTCACCCAAGAGGGCAAACACAGGGTCGGGCGAACCTTCAGCAAAGGCACCCTCTACAAGCTCCTCAACAACCGCACCTATCTCGGGGAGGTGGCTCACAAAGGTCAGATCTATGCCGGCGAGCACGAGGCGATCGTGCCTCGGGACCTCTGGGACAAGGCCCACGCCATTCTCGCGGAGAATTACCGGACCCGTGCGAATCGCACACGCGCGAAGACGCCCGCCCTGTTGCGAGGCGTGATTCGCTGCGCCGCCCATGATTGTGCCATGGCGCCAACTTTCACGCGGAAACGAGGCAGACTCTACCGGTACTATCTCTGCACCCATGCCTCCAAGCATGGCTACAGCAGTTGCACCAACCCGACGGTCGCCGCCGGCGAGATTGAACGTGCGGTCATCGATCGGTTGCGAGGGATATTCAGTTCGCCGAGGGTCTTGGCCCGGTCGTTCAGAGCCATTCAGGTCCAACAACAGGCAGCGATTGAACACTCGAAAGCCGAGCACGAGCGACTGACCCGGCACGTCAAGCAGTTGCGAGATGCGGCCAGGCGCGCACTCGCCGCAGAGGTTGCACCCGACGGCGCGGTCGTACGGCATCTCGGCGAAGAACTCTCGGCCGCCGAGGAACAGCTTGCCAAGGCCACGTCAGAGTTGACGGCACTAACCTCGATAAGCGTCACGGAGCGCGACGTTTGCGAGGCTTTCCAGAGCATTGATCCAATCTGGGCTGAACTCTTCCCCGCCGAGCAGGAGCGGGTCATCCGCATGCTTGTGGAAGCCATACTGGTTGGTCCGGACGGTCTCGAACTTCACTTAAGGACAGACGGTCTCGCCGAATTTATGGCCGAGGTAGGCACTGGGATTGAACGGAGGGTGGCGTGACAGACTCGTTCCGCACCACCGCAACTGCGCCCACCGTTGTCATCAAGGTCCCATTGGTGATCCGGCGGCGTTCAGGGCGCAAACAGATCGAGTTCATCAGCCCGGGAGGCATGACTGAACCGCCGAAAGCGCACCAAAACCAACCGAGGCGCCATGACCCGCTGACAGTCGCCGTAGCGCGGGCCCACCGGTGGCAAGAGTTACTGGACAGCGGCAAATATCCGTCGATTTCTGCTCTTACGCGCGATCTCAAAGTCGACTTTGGTTACGTGAGCCGGCTTCTTCAGCTGACGCTCCTCGCGCCGGACATCATCGAGGCCATCCTGAACGGCAATGCGCCGTCAGGCGTCTGCCTCGACAAGCTGCAATGGCGGTTGCCGTTGCTGTGGGATGAACAGCGCCAACTGCTCGGGTTCAGTTCTTCAGCCAAACCGCCGGCGCGCGAAGGGCGGTAGGGGGTCGGTCCATGCCAGATTATTTCACACGCTCTGTCTGCCTAGAACGCAAGGAGTCAGGGCGCGAGCTGGCCATCGCACGGACCGTACCGGTTTCAGAAGTGATCGGCCGCCATGTTGCGCTGAAGCGCGTTGGGCGCGAGTGGGTTGGTCATTGTCCTTTCCACAGGGACCGGACCCCGTCGTTTACTGTGGTCGATGCCAAGGGTTTCTTTCACTGCTTCGGCTGTGGCGCCCATGGTGATGCCATCGAGTTTTTGCGGCGAGCGGCGAACCTCTCGTTCTCAGAGGCCCTAAGCCAAATCGCAAGCTCGGCGCCCGCAACGATTTCGCGAATCTCGCAGCGCTGGTCCAATCCAGCCTCAGCCACTTCCGAATGGTGGGAGCAAGTGTGGCCCGCAAGCAGGCCCGCCGCTGGCAGTCTGGCAGAGCACTACCTCCGATGCCGAGGCATTACGATTGACGTACCGCCAACGCTACGGTTCGTCCCCCGCCTGCGTCATGCACCCTCGGGTCTCGAGCTTCCGGCGATGGTTGCCGCCTTCCAGGATCTAGCTGGAAAGATAACCGGCATCCATCGCACGTACTTGTCGCCGGATGGCTCTGGCAAGGCGGACGTATCGGCGCCAAAGCGGATGGCCGGTCGTTGCTCGGGTTCGGCGATTCATCTTGCGGCCGCCGGAGAAACTCTGGCGATTTCTGAAGGCATCGAGACCGGCCTGTCGGTGATGCAGGCAATCCCCAGCCTTCCAGTTTGGGTGGCAGGCTCGCTCGGCAACCTCGCCGGCGGCGGGCGCGGCGAGGGCCGGAATCACCCTGAGTACCCGGCCAGACGGTTACCTAGCGAGCAGCCCGACACACGACGCCCTGGCGTCCTTACCCCGAACGGCGTTCGCGAGGTGATCGTGCTGGCTGATGCGGACGGGGACCCTCACATCGGGGCTGCTCTCGCTGAACGCAGTCTTCGGAGGTTCCAAGCAATGGGTATAGGCGCGCGGATTGCCTGGCCGCGACCGGGCACTGACTTCAACGACATGCTACGCAAGGAGTTTCCGAAATGAGTGGAGGCAACGACATCAGAGACGCTGTTATCGGGAGTGTTTCAGCGAATGTGCCTGACCCCGCACCTGCAAGCCCTGTTGATTTCGATCTAATGCTGGCAGGTTTGTCGCAGCACGACGTTGGGAGTTCAAAAAGATTCATAGCACGCAACGGCCGAGACTTTATCTGGATCGCCGATAGCTCCGGCAGAGGTACCTGGTACGTATGGAAAGGGACTCACTGGAGTCTGGACGACGGTGACCGCGAGGCCCGCTTGCGGGCACAGGCGACCGCCGCTGCGATTCTGGATGAGGTCGCAGCGCTCCAAGCCGCCGGACCGCAGGACGGTGAGGGCCGTGAGGCTTGGCAAAAGCGGCTTTCCGAGCTTCGTAAGTGGGCAAGGTCCAGCGGGTATGCCGCACGATTGGAAGCAATGCTTACGACGACCGCGCCGCAGCTGGAGAAGCGGCCGGTCGAGTTGGACGCCAACCCATGGCTTTTCAATGTGCGCAACGGCACGCTCGAGCTACATGGGGAAGCTGACGGCGGCGTGACATTTCGCGCCCATCGACGCGACGATCTGATTACCCGCGTCGCCCCTGTCTCCTACGATCCGAATGCGGAGTGCCCCGATTTCCGAGCGTGGCTTAAGGAGATCCTTCCCGACCCCAACGTGCGCAACTTTCTCCAACGGTACTTCGGCTACGCGCTTTCGGGTGCCATCGATGAGCAGTGCATGGTCATGCTCTGGGGGAAAGGACAGAACGGGAAGTCAACCTTGCTCAATGTCGTCCGGAACATCCTTGGCCCATACTGCGTGACGCTTCCGGTCGCCTCACTTCTAGAGCAGCAATACCGCCGCGGCGGCGACGCAACGCCAGAGCTTGCAAGATTGGCCGGCGCGCGCCTGGCGCTTGCCAGCGAACCCGAAAAGAAGGAGCGGTTGTCGGCATCGGCGATCAAGACGTTGACCGGTGGCGAGCCAATCGCCGCTCGGCCTCTGTACCGTGGCTTCGTTGAGTTCGTGCCCGAGGCCAAACTCGTGCTTACCGTGAACGAGAGGCCAACGGTCTCGGCCCAGGACCACGGGATGTGGCGCCGATTGTTGCTGGTCGAGTTCGGAGTGCAAATCCCAACCGAGAAGTTGATCGGCAGGTTCGAGCAGGTATTGCTGCGGGAGGCCGAGGGTATCTTGAACTGGCTGCTCGATGGCTTCCGTTTATGGCGTGAGGACAAACTCGGCGTGCCGGATGCGATCCGAACGGCGACCGACGAATATCGGTCGGATCAGGACTTTGTCGGTCAGTTCCTGAATGCGGCAGTGATACGCAGCAAAGATCCCGACAGCTGCGTCAGTAGCGTTCAGCTTTGGCATGCATACATAAAGTGGTGCAAGGACAATGCTCTCGATGCCACGACTCGTAACAACTTCGGGCGCGCCTTGAAGAGCCACGGTTTGCGGCGCGGCAAGTCCAGCAACATCGTCTATCGGGGGATTGAACTGACTGAGGCCTTCAAGGTTCAGGAGGAGATGGATGTCGGCGACGCCTGAACTTCCCAACGCTCCCAAACCGCCGGCCGCCGGGGTGTTGATAACGCTGGGTTTGGGAGGATTGGGACGATTGGGAGTTGGACCTGTACGCGCGAGGAGTCGAATGCAAATTGTTACCGGAAGAATCCAACAGATCATCCCAACCTCCCTGCAACACATGCGGGGAGCAGCGATAGCTGGTGCGACTGTGCCTCGGCCCCCAAGGCGGGCTGCGGGTCCTCCCAGCGAAGAAAAAAGATGCGGGCGGCTTGCGCGCGGGAGTTTTCTAGTCGGTCAAGTGAAATCAAGCTTGACCGGACTTGACGCCTTGACCGGCAGTTACTTGACCAAACCTAGCATGACCGGGGATTCTTATGCCGGCATTTGCTGAACTTACCTATGCCGAGAAGATTGAACGCTGGCCTATCGAACGCCTAATACCCTATGCGCGAAACTCGCGCACACATTCGCCCGCACAGATCGCACAGATTGCCGCTAGCATTCGGGAGTTCGGGTTTACCAACGCGGTTCTGGCTGATGCCAAAGGCGGCATCATCGCGGGGCATGCTCGTGTCATGGCAGCTCGGCAGCTCGGGCTTCTCGAGGTCCCCGTGGTCGTCATTAGCCACCTCACGGAGACACAACGGCGAGCCTATGTGATTGCGGACAATAAACTGGCATTGAATGCCGGCTGGGACGAGGAGCTCTTAGCGCTCGAACTGCAGGACCTGAAGCTTGCAGGCTACGAAATCGAACTGACCGGATATCCCACGGAGGAGATTGACCGGCTTATTGCCGAGTTGAATGGGCAAGGTGACGGTTTCACAGATGCCGATGCCGTGCCCGAAGCTCCCGTCCGTCCCGTCACGCAGGCTGGGGATCTCTGGCTCCTTGGCGAACACCGGCTCTACTGTGGCGACGCCACAGAAGCCGATTCCTATGCCGCAGTTCTCGGCGAAGGACTCGCGGACATGGTGTTTACTGACCCGCCATACAATGTCGAATACCTCGGCTCGGCATCGGACAAGGAACTGGGGCGGGTGCGAACGGTCCTAAATGATGATCTCGGCGATCGTTTCGGGCAGTTTCTTCATGCCGCTTGTGTGCAGATGCTCGCTGTCACCAAGGGCAGTGTCTACGTTTGCATGTCGTCGGCGGAACTTCACACCCTGCGCCTGGCGTTCACGCGCGCCGGCGGGTACTGGTCGACATTTATCATCTGGGCAAAGAATCACTTCACCCTCGGGCGCGCCGACTACCAACGACAATACGAGCCGATCCTCTATGGGTGGAAGGCAGGCAGTGACCATTTCTGGTGCGGCGCTCGGGATCAGGGTGACGTTTGGTTTATCGATCGCCCAGTTGCGAATGATCTGCATCCAACGATGAAGCCGGTCGAACTAGTCGTCAGGGCGATCAGAAACTCATCGAAATCGAGGGATACGATTCTCGATCCCTTTGGTGGCGCTGGTAGCACGATTATGGCGTGTGAACAGACTGGCCGGATGGGCCGGCTGATCGAACTCGACCCGGCGCTGTGCGACGTAATCATACATCGATGGCAAGAGCATACACATGGCATGGCCACCCTTGCCAGCAATGGAGCTGCGTTCCCGTCGGTTGAGGAGCATCGCCATGTCGATGCCAACTGACGAGCGACCAGCTGGAAACTCGACCTCAGCTGGTCTGCTCACCCAGAAAGAGTACGCACGACGTAGGGGTTGGTCTAAACAGTATGTTCATCAACTCGTCAAGCAGGGGCGAATTCCATTCGTCAACGGGCGAATTGATCCAGCAGCAGCCGATGCTGCGCTCGCAGGAAGCCGCGACCCAAGCCGTGGACCGCGGGTGCGAGTATCGGCGGGTAACAGCGCGACGTCTGGGCCTCGATCAGACTTGGGTGCGCATCCGACACCGGGGGGAGCAGAAGGTACATTTGTGAAAGCCCGGACTGTGCGCGAGCACTTCCGCGCCATGCGCGAAAAAATGGAGTTTGAAGCCGCAACGGGGGAACTAGTTCGGCGGCGGGACGTAGAGGATGAGGCCTATGCAGTGGGCGTCATGTTTCGCGAGCATATGATGCGATGCGCAGAGCTGATCGCCACAAAAATTGCGGCGCACTTCAAGATTGAGTTCCATGAGACAAGAAGGCTGGTCACTGAAGGCGTAACTTTAGCACTTGTGCAACTCGTCGACCAAATCCGCGGCAACGAGTGGGGATTCGACAGTGGACTGGTGGAAGCGACCGGCGAATCCAAACAAGTCAGCAGTGCGGACAAGAATCAACAGCGGGATACGAACTAATTCGGTTGGAACGCGAGATTGCGTCCGGTGTGTGGGTATGAGCAGCCTTACCACGAACTGGCATCACATTTCAGGTAGTGACCCAGACCAGACTCGCAGTTGCCTTATTTTAGTTTAAGATTTGGTGACCACTGGGCGTCGATTGCTGGGCAACCTGCAATGTACGCCGATTAGCCGCCATAATGGCTGCGGACGTGGTTCGGCCACTGGCAGGCGGCGGCGCTACAGCCGGATCTTCAGCAACCGGCCGAGCTCGCCGATGACGCCGCGGCGGAAGGTCAGCACGCAGATCACGAAGATTGCGCCCTGCACGACCGTGACCCAGGCACCGAGCTGTGCCAGGTAGTTCTGCAGCGACACCATGACACCGGCGCCGACCAGCGGCCCGAAGACAGTGCCGAGCCCGCCGATCAGGGTCATCAGCACGACCTCGCCCGACATCGACCAGTGCACGTCGGTGAGCGACGCCAGCTGGAAGACCAGCGCCTTAGTGCTACCAGCAAGACCCGACAGCGCCGCCGACAGCACGAAGGCAACCAGCTTGTAGTGGTCGACGCGGTAGCCGAGCGAGATGGCACGCGGCTCGTTCTCGCGGATCGCTTTCAGTACCTGGCCGAACGGTGAGTGGATCGTGCGGTAGACTAGCAGAAAGCCGGCGAGGAAAATACCGAGCACGACGAAATACAAGCTCATCATGTGGCTAAGGTCGATGACGCCGAACATGACGCCGCGCGGGATCGCCTGAATGCCGTCCTCGCCCCCGGTGAAGGGCGCTTGCAGGGCGAAGAAATACACCATCTGCGCCAGTGCCAGGGTGACCATGGCGAAGTAGATGCCCTGGCGGCGGATGGCGAGCAGGCCAAAGCCGAGGCCGAGCAGTGCGCCAGCGCCGGTGCCTGCGAGGATCGCCAGCTCCGGCGAAAGGCCCCAGACCTTCGCGGTATGACCCGCAACGTAGGCGGCGGCGCCGAAGAACGCCGCATGGCCGAACGATAGTAACCCGACATAGCCGATCAGCAGATTGAAGGCGCAGGCGAACAGCGCGAAGCACAGCACCTTCATCAAGAACACGGGATAGATGAACAGCGGCGCGACCAGCAGCAAACCGAGCATCAGCGCAAAGGCGATGAGCTGGTGCCGCGGCATGGTCGACACTGCCGCCGGCGTTGCAGCGGAACGGGCCGGTTCCTTTATCGTCGCCATCTCAGGCCGTCCTGCCGAAGAGGCCGGCCGGCTTGAGCAGAAGCACGATTACCATGATGACGAAGATCACGGTGTTCGAGGCTTCAGGATAGAACACCTTGGTCAGGCCTTCGATGATGCCGAGGCCGAAACCAGTGACGATCGAACCGATGATAGAGCCCATGCCGCCGATGACGACGACAGCGAAGACGATGATGATGAGATCGGCGCCCATGTTGGGATTGACTTGGTAGATCGGCGCCGCCATCACGCCGGCTAGCGCTGCCAGTCCCACGCCGAAGCCGTAGGTCAGTGTGATCATGCGCGGCACGTTAATGCCGAAGGCCTGCACCAGCGTCGGATTCTCGGTCGCGGCGCGCAGATAGGAGCCGAGCTTGGTTCGCTCGATGACGTACCAGGTGCCGAGGCAGATGACGAGCGAGGCGCCCACTACCCAGGCGCGGTAGTTCGGCAGGAACATGAAGCCGAGATTGTGCCCGCCGGCGAGGATATCCGGAATGACGTAGGGCTGCCCCGACGAACCGAACCAATTGCGGAAAAGGCCCTGGATGACCAGCGCAAGTCCGAAGGTTAGCAGCAGGCCGTAGAGGTGATCGAGGCGGTAGAGGTGCTTCAGCATGGTCCGTTCGATGACCATGCCGAAGACGCCGACGATGACCGGTGCCAGCACCAGCGCCCCCCAGTAGCCGATGCCGAGGTACTGCAGCAGGAACCAGGCGACGAACGCGCCCATCATATAGAGCGCGCCGTGCGCAAAGTTGATAATGTTGAGCAGGCCGAAGATGACGGCGAGGCCGAGGCTGAGCATGGCGTAGAACGCGCCATTGATCAGCCCCAGCATCACCTGGCCAAACAAGGCCTGGGGCGGAATACCCAAGAGCTCGAACACTCTGCCCCTCCCCGACCGCACCGTTGCCCGCGAGATTAAGCCTACTGCCGGCCTACTTCACGAGCGGGCATTCGCCCTGATCGATCGGGCGGAAGGCTTCCGCGGCGGGAATCGTCGCCCGCACCGTGTAGTAATCCCACTCGTCCTTCGACTCTTCCGGCTTCTTGACCTGGAAGAGGTACATATCGTGGACCTTGCGGCCGTCGGCGCGGATGAGACCCTTGCCGAACAGCGGGTCGTCCGTCGGCAGTTCCTTCATCTTAGCGACGACCGTGGCGCCGTCGTCGGTGCCGGCCGCCTCGATCGCCTTCAGGTAATGCAGGACCGAGGCATAGACGCCAGCATGAATCATGGTTGGGTGGATACCGTTGTCGCGCGGTACGAACCGTTCGGAAAAGGCGCGCGTCTGCTCGTTCATGTCCCAGTAGAAGGACTCGGTCATGATCAGGCCCTGGGCGGTCGGTAAGCCGAGCGCATGGACGTCGGTAATGAACACCAGCAGGCCGGCGAGATTCTGGCCGCCGGCGACAATGCCGAATTCCGACGCCTGCTTGATGGCGTTGGTCGTGTCACCGCCCGCGTTGGCGAGGCCGATGATCTTCGCGCCGGACGACTGCGCTTGCAGCAGGAAGGAGGAGAAATCGGCGGTGCTCAGCGGATGCCGCACGGCGCCCAGCACCTTGCCGCCATTGGCCTCGACAACGGCCGCGGTGTCGCGCTCAAGCGCGTGGCCGAAGGCATAGTCCGCGGTGATGAAGAACCAGCTGTCGCCGCCAGTCTTGGTGATGGCCTTTCCTGTGCCATTGGCCAGCGCCCAGGTGTCGTAGGTCCAGTGCACCGTATTGGGCGAGCAGGCCTTGCCGGTAAGATCGGACGATGCCGCGCCGGAGACGAGAAACGCCTTGTTTTTCTCGCGCACGATCTCATTGACGGCGAGCGCCACGCTCGACGTCGGCACGTCGACGACGACGTCGACCTTGTCGACGTCGATCCACTGGCGGACGACGTTGGAGCCGATATCCGGCTTGTTCTGATGGTCGGCGGAAACGATCTCCACTTTCATCCCCTTACCCTCGGCACCAAAATCCTCGACGGCCATCTGCGCGGCGACCACCGAGCCCTGGCCCGACAGATCGGCATAGAGGCCGGACTGGTCGTTGAGGACGCCGATCTTGATGACCCCATCAGAAAGGTCGGCCGCTGTCGCCGCGCCGGCGATGAAAACGATCACAGCCGAAACCAGCAATGCTTGCCTGAATGCCATTGTCGTATTCCTCCTTGCCTGTGTCAGACGCCAAGATATTCGTGAAGCTTGTCCATGTTCGCCGCGAGGTCGTGATCGGGGATCATTTCGACGACTCGGCCATGCTCCATCAGGTAGTGCCGGTCCGCAAGGCCTGCCGCGAAGCGGAAGTTCTGCTCGACCAGCACGATGGTGAAGCCTTCCGCCTTCAGTCGGCGGATCGTCGCGGCGATCTGCTGGACGATCACCGGCGCCAGGCCCTCGGTCGGTTCGTCGAGCAGCAGCAGCCGCGCGCCGGTGCGCAGGATGCGGGCGATCGCCAGCATCTGCTGCTCGCCGCCCGAAAGCTTCGTGCCCTGGCTGGCGAGCCGTTCCTTAAGGTTCGGGAACAGCTCGAAGATCGCTTCAAGCGTCAGCCCGCCGGAGCGCACCGCCGGCGGCAACAGCAGATTCTCCTCGACGTCGAGGCTAGCGAAGATGCCGCGTTCCTCCGGGCAGATGGCGATCCCGAGCCGGGCGATGCGGTTCGACGGCAACTGGATCAGCTCAATCCCGTCGAACGTCACGGAACCCGTGCGCTTGCCGACGATACCCATGATGGACTTCATCGTCGTCGTCTTGCCGGCGCCATTGCGGCCGAGAAGCGTGACGATTTCACCGCGCTGCACCTCGAGATCTACGCCATGCAGAATGTGCGATTCGCCGTACCAGGCATGCAGATCCTGCACCGCGAGCAGCGGCTCGGCGGCGCGATTGTCGACCGGCACGGTTGCGGCGAGGGCGAGCTCAGGCATGGCCGGCTCCCATATAGGCCTGAATAACAGCCGGATCGCGCGATACCTGGTCGTAGTTGCCCTCGGCGATCACTTCGCCGCGCGCCAGCACGGTGATCGTATCGGAGAGGTCGGCGACGACGCTCAGATTGTGCTCGACCATCAGCACCGTGCGATCGGCCGCGACTTTGCGGATGAGCTCAGCAATGCGGCCGATGTCCTCGTGACCCATGCCGGCGGTCGGCTCGTCGAGCAGCATCACCTCCGGGTCGAGGGCCAGCGTCGTAGCGATCTCCAGTGCCCGCTTGCGGCCGTAGGACAGCTCGACCGCCATAGTCCGTGCGAAGTCGGTGAGGCCGACGGCCTCGATCAGCTCCATCGCCCGGTCGTTGAAGGCGCCGAGGGAGCGCTCCGAGCGCCAGAAGTCGAACGAGTCGCCGCGTTTGCGCTGCAGCGCGATGCGGACGTTCTCAAGCACCGTCAGATGGCTGAACACCGCGGAGATCTGGAACGAGCGGACCAGCCCAAGGCGGGCGATGTCAGCAGGCCTCGCATGGGTGATCTCGCTGTCGTTGTAGAAGATGCGGCCGCGCGTCGGCGTCAAGAACTTCGTGAGAAGGTTGAAGCAAGTAGTCTTTCCGGCACCATTCGGACCGATCAATGCGTGGATGGTGCCGCGCCGCGTCTCGAGGTTGACGCCGTTCACGGCAACGAAGCCGCGAAACTCCTTGGTCAGGCCTTCGGTCCTCAGGATGATCTCAGATTGCATCTCAGAGCTTTCACCGGTCGGCTTGCGGTCAACCTGTCCCGGGGGGCTGGTTGCTCCCCCATCGCCTGCGGGCGAAAGATGTGAATATCATCTGAAAGTTTGAATTCCTGCAAGGCTTCTGCGTCGAGGGTAGTAGCGTGGCGGACTGGCAGCGTGGCAATTGACGGTTCAACTGGTCTGATCACGGCCGCTTCTGATGCAGTGGACGGCTCCTCCACCGGCACGTAAGTGCCAGGGAAGTGGTCGCCGATGGGGTGACCACGATTCGGAGGAGGCAGGCATGCAAGCGGTCACTACGATTGGTCTCGACATCGCCAAGTCGGTTTTTCAGGTCCACGGCATCGGCGCGGAAGGCAATGTGATTATCCGCCGTCAACTGAAGCGCCGCCAGGTGCTGGCGTTCTTCCAGAAGCTGTCGCCGTGCCTCGTTGGTATTGAAGCCTGCGCATCGTCGCATCATTGGTCGCGCGAACTCAAGGCGCTCGGGCACATAGTGCGCCTGATGCCGCCGGCCTACGTGAAGCCCTACGTCAAG
>Ga0184612_10000301_pt1 | contig 22710 bp, 19 predicted proteins | sample PLM3_60_coex_FD_133163 | JGI IMG/M metagenome (GOLD analysis project Ga0184612, IMG submission 133163) | Groundwater sediment microbial communities from an aquifer in East River, Colorado, USA - PLM3_60_coex | ecosystem: Environmental > Terrestrial > Soil > Riparian zone | place: USA: East... | reverse complement strand
GGTGGTCGCGGCGTCGCGCTTGCGCGGCCGTGGCGGAGCCGGCTTCCCGACCGGCGAGAAATGGCGTGTGGCAGCCACGACCGAGGCGGACCGGCGGTACGTCGTCGCCAATGGTTATGGCGCCGATCCCGCGTCCCACACCGACCGGACGCTCATGCACCGCGATCCGTATGCCGTGCTGGAAGGGGCGGCCATCGCCGCGTTCGCGATCGGGGCAACCGAGGCGTTCATCGCGGTACGTGCCGAGGACACGGACGTCAGCGCCCGACTGAGCGCCGCGATCGGCGCGGCGACCGATGCGGGCTTCCTCGGTTCAGACGTACTCGGCTCCGGACGAGACCTGTGGATGACCGTCCGCCCGGTGCAGGGCGCCTACATGCTCGGCGAGGAGACCGTCCTGCTGAAGGCCCTCGAGGGCAAGCGAGGCCAACCGGAACAGCGCCCGCCACACCCGGCTTCGGTCGGCCTGTTCGACCGCCCGACCGTCGTCAACAACGTCCAGACCCTCGCCTCGGTCCCGTGGATCATCCGCGAGGGGGCCGATGCGTTCCGGGCCATCGGTTCGACCGATGCGCCGGGCACGGTCCTGGTCCAGGTCCGCACACCTGGCAAGGACGGGATCGCGGAGGTGCCGCTCGGCACACCGCTGCGCGACGTCCTCAAGCTGGGCGGCAAGCTCGCAGCGGACCGGACGCTCCAGGCGGTGCTGATCGGCGGCCCGTCGGGCGGCCTGCTCCCGCCCGACGCCCTGGACACGCCCTACGACTTCGCGTCGCTTCGCGAGGCCGGTGCGCACCTGGGATCGGGCTCGCTCGTGGCCGTCGACGATCGGACCGACCTGCTCGAGCTGGTCGGCGTGCTGACGCGGTTCTGCTCGAATGAGGCCTGCGGCAAGTCGATCCCGTGTCGGATCGGCACCAAGCGCCTCGCCGAGATCGTCTCGCGCCGCGAGGGCGGCCTGCTGCGCCCGGTCGATACCCAGCTTGCGGCCGATCTCGCCCACGACATCGTCGAGTCCGCGCTGTGCGACCACGAGCGGCTGGCGACGCTTCCGATCACGAGCGTGATGCGATACTTCGAGTCCTCCTTCGACCCTGCCAGCCGACCTCGACCTCTCGCCACCGAGGCCGCCCGATGACCGACACCCTGGCTCGACCCGATCGCCTCCCCACCGACGCCACGACCTCCACCCCGACCCCATCAGCGGAGTCGCTGGCCGAGCGACTGCTGGACACCCAGTCGCCGCAGCGCCCACAGGCGACGCCGCGGATCCGGATCGAGGTCGACGGGCGGGTGATCGAAGGTTTCGAGGGCCAGACGATCCTCGAGGTCTGCCGCGACAACGGCATCGAGATCCCCACGCTGTGCTACGAGCCCAAGCTGCCGGGCTTCGGCGCATGCCGGATGTGCGTGGTCGAGGTCGAGGGCGAGGAACATCCGCCGATCTCGTGCTCGCGGGACTGCGAGGACGGGATGAAGGTCCAGACGCAGACCGAGGAGGTTCGTCGCCTGCGCCGGACGAACCTCGAGCTGATCTTCTCGGACCACAACGCCTACTGCCTGCCGCCGTGCCAGAACAAATGCCCGAGCCATATCGACATCCCGGGCTTCCTGAAGGCCAATGCCGAGGCGGACTGGCGCGAGAGCACCCGCATCTTCAAGCGGACGATCCCGTTCCCGAGCGTGCTCGGCCGAGTCTGCCCGGCGCCGTGCGAGGAGCATTGCCGGCGCGACGAGGTCGATGAGGCGATCGCCATCCGCGACTCGCACCGCTACGCCGGCGACCAGGTCCTCAAGTCGATGCTCGACGACGGCGTCGAGCCGCCCGTCCCGTTCGAACGCCAGGCCCCGTCGGGGCGTCGCGCGGCGGTGATCGGGTCGGGGCCGGCCGGGATGGCCGCCGCCTACTACCTGCTGATCGCGGGGCATGATGTGACGGTCTTCGAGCGCGACCCCGCTCCCGGCGGCATGCTCCGTTACGGCATCCCGCAATACCGCCTGCCGAAGGTCGAGGTCCTCGAGGCGGAGTACGAGTCGGTCGTGCGGCTCGGGGCCAGGATGGTCTGCAACGCCGGCCTGGGCCGGGACTTCACGCTCGACGACCTGACGAACCAGGGCTTCGAATCGGTCGTCGTCGCGATCGGCTGTTACGACACCAACAAGCTCGGCATCCCGAATGAGGACGCCAACGGCGTCATCGACGGCCTCGAGTACCTGCGCACCGCCACGCTCGGTCTGCCCTACCCCGACCATGCCGGGCGACGAGTCGTGGTGATCGGCGGTGGATTCACCTCGATGGACTGCTCGCGGACGTCGATCCGCCAGGGCGCCAAGGAGGTGACCCTCGTCTACCGCCGCGACATGAAGGACATGCCCGCGGCCGACGAGGTGCACGAAGCCATCGAGGAAGGCGTCACTGCGATCTTCCAGGCCGGGCCGATGCGCGTCCTCGTCGACAAGAATGGCAAGGTCAACGGCGTCGAGTTCATCCGGATGCAGCTCGGTGAGCCGGACGCGTCCGGCCGGCGGCGCCCGGAACCGGCACCCGGCACCGAGTTCACGATCCCCTGCGATCGAGTCCTGCTCGCCATCGGGCAGGGGCCGGAGCTGGACTGGGTCGGGACGCCAGGCAACGAGGGACCCGAGGCGACCAGGCAGCGGCGGCTCAAGGCGGACGCCGTCACGTTCGCGACCGGCCGGCCGGGCGTCTTCGGAAGTGGCGACGTGCGGATCGGCGCGGCGACCGTCGTCGAGGCCGTCGCGGAGGGCCGACGCGCCGCCTACGCGGTCGACGCCTATCTCAAGGGCATGGACCTCGATGCGATCCGCACGCGACAGACGCTCGCCGAGCCGCAACCCGAGTTCCTCTCGATCGTCCCGTTCACCGGCGAGATCAAGGAACCGCGCTACCGGATGACTCCGCTCAAGGCCGACGAGCGGAACGACAGCTACATCGAATACGAGCTGCCGTACACCCGCGAGGCGGCGATGGCCGAATCCACGCGCTGCCTGCAGTGCACCTGCGAGGCGATCGGGTTCTGCGACCTCCGCCGCCTGGGCATCGAGTACGGGACGACCCTCCAGACGCTCGAGCCCCAGTACCACCAGGGCGCCGGCTACCGCAGCCTCACGGAAAACCGCTTCACCGGCATCAACCACGACTACATCCGCGACGACTCGCACGCGTTCATCCTTCGCGAGCCGTCGCGCTGCATCGACTGCGGCCGTTGCGCGAACGTCTGCGCCGAGGTCGTGGGCGCCGCCTGTTACGACTTCATGCGGATCGGCTTCGACACCCTCGTCACGACCCCGCTCGATATGAGCCTCAACGACACGCCGTGCGTGTCGTGCGGTCGCTGCGCTGAAACGTGCCCGACCGGGGCGCTCATGCCGAAGCCGCGCATCCTGCAGAAGTACGAGGTCGACGAGAGCCGCTGCATCCTGTGCGGCATCTGCGTCGACGCCTGCCCGTATGACGCCCTCCGCGACGGCGCCGACATCGAGCTCGCCCACACCGGCCGAGCCGATCCCGCGATCGACCTCATGGCGCTCGCCGCGATCGACCGGGAGACCGAGGTGACCTACATCCGGCGCGAACGCGACTGGGTGGCGCGCGCGACGGCCGAGGGCCGGATCGTGGACCAGTCACGGCTCCTGCCGATGCTCCCGCCGGCGATCGGCGGCGTGCCGACGAACGGCGGGAACGGACACGGGCACGACCACGGGAACGGTCACGGGCACGACCACGAAGCGGTCGCGGCGCTCGGCCCCGGCGGCCACGAGTAGCCGGCTGTGCGTGCCAAGCTTCCCCAGATAATCCTCGCCCTGATCATCATCAGCGTGGTCCTCGGCATCGCGACGCTGATGCTGATCGCCCTCAAGCAGGACTGGCAGGATGCCCTCCTCTGGGTCCTGGCTGCGGTCCTGATCGGATCCGCCCTGCTCGTCGTGACGATGCGCGACATCATCCGCTGCGGGCTGGCCATGATCGTGTGTTTCCTGGCCCTTGCCGGGATCTACACGCTGATGGGCGTCCCGTTGCTCGGCGCCGCCCAGGTCATCGTCTACATCGGCGCGATCAGCGTCCTGATCCTCTTCGCGATCATGCTCACCCAGACCAAGGATGCCCCGAGCCGCCTGGTCTTCCAGACCCAGGCAGGCGCGGCGTCGATCGCCGCGGTCGTCGTCGCGATCGTGATTGCACTGGCGGTCAGCGCGACGGATTGGGGTGAGATCCCGCGACGCACGCGACTCGGGACCGATGTCATGTCCCGGATCCTGTTCGAGCAGTTCGTCTTCCCGTTCGAGATCGTGAGCGTGCTGCTGCTCGCAGCCGTCATCGGCGGGGTCTTCCTGGCCAAGCGCGAGCCGGGCGGGCCGTCGTGAGCAACAGCCTCGACGCCTACCTGATCCTGTCGGGGCTCCTCTTTGCGATCGGCACGTTCGGCTTCCTCGCGCGGCGCAACGCGATCAGCATGCTGATGTCGATCGAGCTGATGCTCAACGCGGTCAACCTCGCGATCGTCGCGTTCGGGTTGTTCGGTCCGCACGCGGACTCGACCGCGCAGGGTGCCGTGTTCGCACTGATGGTCATGGCAGTCGCCGCCGCGGAGGCCACCGTCGGGCTGTCCATCGTCATCGCGATTTACCGCAACAAGAAAACTCCCCTCGTCGATGAATACGATTCGATGCGCCAGTGATCGAGCAGCTGCTGCCGCTGCTCCTCGTCCTGCCCATGGCGGGGTTCCTGATCACGGCCTTCATCGGCCGCCGGTTCGGCAAGCAGGCCCACTGGATCCCGGTCGGCGCGATCTTCCTGGCCTGGGTCGTCGCGATGCTCGCGGTCGTCAACGTCCTCGGTGGGTCGGCGCCGCTCTTGCCCGGCTCGGAGGCGACGCACGGCTACGTCGTGGGGCCATGGACCTGGATCCCTGCCGGCCAGTTCGACGTCGAGCTGGGCCTGTACGTCGATCCGCTGACGGCGTGCCTGCTCATCGTGGTCACGACGATCGGCCTGCTGGTCCACGTCTACTCCATCGGCTACATGAGTCACGACCCGGGGTACTGGCGTTTCTTTGCGTATCTCAACCTGTTCATGTTCTCGATGCTCCTGCTGGTCCTTGCCGACTCGTGGCTGGTCGTGTTCGTCGCCTGGGAGCTGGTCGGGTTGTGCAGCTACCTGCTCATCGGCTTCTGGTACCGCAGGCGCGTCGCGGCGCTGGCAGCGAAGAAGGCGTTCATCGTCAATCGCGTCGGCGACGTCGGCTTTGCGCTGGGGATCATGGCGATCTTCGCCAACACGGTCGCCGCCGGACATCCGACGCTCAACGTCCGCGAATCGATCGAGCTGCTCCTCGGGCGAGGCGATGCGAACCCGATCCCGCTGATCGCGGTCGCATTGCTGGTGTTCTCGGGGGCGATGGGCAAGAGCGCGCAGTTCCCGCTCCATGTCTGGCTGCCGGACGCCATGGAGGGCCCGACCCCCGTGTCCGCGCTCATCCATGCGGCGACGATGGTCAACGCGGGCGTCTACCTCGTGGCGCGTGCCAACCCGCTGTTCGCGGCCGCGCCGTCGGCGATGGTGGTCGTTGCGGCGATCGGCATCTTCACCGCGATCCTCGCGGCGTCGATCGCGATGACCCAGACCGACATCAAACGGGTCCTCGCGTATTCGACGCTATCGCAGCTCGGTTACATGTTCGCGGCGCTTGGGGTAGGGGCGTTCACGGCGGCCATCTTCCACCTCATGACCCACGGCTTCTTCAAGGGCCTCCTGTTCCTCGGCTCCGGATCGGTCATCCACGCCGTCCACGAGGAGCAGGACATGCGCAACATGGGTGGCCTGGCGCGGAAGATCCCGATCACGTACGCAACGATGCTCGTCGGCTCGGTGGCGATCGCGGGGATCCCGCCGCTGGCCGGATTCTTCTCGAAGGACGAGATCCTGGGCGAGGCTTTCAAGTTCGGGTTCACCTGGGTCTGGGGGATCGGCCTCTTCGTGGCGCTGCTGACGGCGTTCTACATGTTCCGGCTCATGGGCCTGACGTTCTGGGGCGCATTCCGCGGCCCGAAGGCGGTCTGGGACAGGATCCACGAGTCGCCCTCGGTCATGACGGTGCCGCTGATCCTGCTGGCCATCCCCTCGGTGGTGCTCGGCATGGCCATCGGGTTGCCGTTCGGCGACGGCGCGCTGATCCACTGGCTGACGCCCGTCTTCGAGGAGGCCGAGGTCATGCTCGCCCGACCGCACGAGGCCTTCGCGCTCCTGGGCATCGACGGCGGCCTCATCCTCGCGAGCGTCACGGTCGCGGTCGTGGGCCTCGTCCTGGCCTGGCGCTACTTCGGTGTCGAGCTCGGCGGTCTCAGCCTGCCGGCACGGCCCGAGGTGGTGCGCGAGACGTCGGCCCGACCCGGGCTGTCGTTCCTGTACCGGGCGTCGCTCAACAAGTGGTGGTTCGATGAGCTCAACCACCTGCTGTTCATCGTCATCGGGGGCCGCGTCGCGCAGGCGATCTGGTGGTTCGACCGCGAGGTCGTCGACGGCACGGTCAACGCAACCGGTCGCGTGACCGTTGGGGCGGGGCGAGGCCTGCGGCGCGTCCAGACCGGCCGGGTCCAGAACTACGCACTAGGCATCGCCCTGGGGTTGATCGTCATGGCGGGCTCGTACCTGCTTCTAACGGGGAACAGCGGCGGATGAGCTTTTCCATCGGCATCCTCACGGTCGTCACGTTCCTCCCGCTCGTGGGAGCGCTCGTCGTCGCAATCCTCCCGACGTCGTGGACCCGTCCCGCCGCGCTTGCCTTCGCTCTCGCCACGTGGGTCGTGTCGCTGTTGCTGCTGGTCGGCTACCTGCCGGACCGCGAGGGCATGCAGTTCCAGTACGTCGAGGCGGCGGACTGGATCCCCGTCTTCGGTATCCAGTACAAGCTCGGCGTGGACGGACTGTCTGCGGCGCTGGTGGTCCTGACCACGACCCTGACCTGGATCTGCATCCTGGCCTCCTGGACCCCGATCCAGGTGCGCATCAAGGAATTCATGATCTCGTTCCTCGTGCTCGAGGTCGGCATGGTCGGCGTGTTCCTCGCGCTGGACCTGTTCCTCTTCTACATCTTCTGGGAGGTCGTCCTCGTCCCGATGTACCTGATCATCGGGATCTGGGGCGGCGCGAACCGGATCTACTCGACGATCAAGTTCGTGCTCTACACCCTCGTCGGTTCGCTGCTGATGCTCGTGGCGATCCTGGCGACCGCGTTCGCCTACCAGGCGGCCAACGGGACATGGACCGGGGCCTTCGACTTCATCGCGCTGCGCGAGTTCGCGGCCGCGGGAGGGTTCGCGCCGGCGCTCCAGGCGGGCGCATTCATCGCCTTCTTCCTGGCCTTCGCGATCAAGGTGCCGATGTTCCCGTTCCACACCTGGCTGCCCGACGCGCACACCGACGCCCCGACGGCCGGGTCCGTGATCCTTGCCGGGATCCTCCTGAAGCTTGGCGCCTACGGATTCATCCGGTTCGCGGTACCGCTCTTCCCGGACGCCGCACACACGTTCGCCCCGACGATCATCGTGCTGTCGCTGATCGCGATCATCTACGGCGCGATCGTGGCGCTCGTCCAACCCGACCTCAAACGCCTCGTCGCGTACTCATCGGTCAGCCACATGGGCTTCGTGACGCTCGGGATCTTCGTGTTCAACGAGCAGGGCATCCAGGGCGCGATCCTGCAGATGATCAACCACGGGCTCATCACGGGCGGCCTGTTCCTGCTCGTCGGCGTGATCTACGAGCGGACGCACGATCGAACGATCGCGAAGATGGGCGGGTTGGCAGAACGGACACCAGTCTGGGCCGCGACGTTCGGATTCTTCGTGTTCGCCTCGGCCGGGCTGCCCGGCCTCTCCGGGTTCGTCGGGGAGTTCCTGAGCCTCGTCGGCACGTTCCTGTTCAGCCCCGCGGCCGCGGCCGTCGCCACCCTCTGCATGATCCTGGCAGCCGCCTACCTGCTATGGATGTACCAGCGGGTCGTGTTCGGCGAACTCTCCGATTTCCTGGTCGGGCTCGGCGGCCACGTGTACGACATGACACCCGCTGAGCTGCTCACGCTCGTGCCGCTTGGCACGCTGATCGTGCTGTTCGGCATCCAGCCGGGCCTGATCCTGAACCTCGTCCAAGGGACCGTGGACGACACCGTCCAGGCGGCGGGCCACGGGACGCCGATCGCGGTCGGCCCCGAGGTGGTGCTCGTCGCGCTAGCGGTGGTCGGGGTGCTTGTCCTGGGGCGGATCGCGGCTGCGCTCGCAGGCTCGCGCAGCGGCGCTGAGGTCGTCGCCGAAGGCGGGGCCGCACATTGACTGCCGCCGACGTCGTCACGATCGGCCCGCTGATCGCCGCGGTCCTCACCGCGTCGGCGATCCTCATCGTCGACCTGGCCTGGCCGGGTCGCAGCAGCGCGGCAGTCGGGACGGCATTGGTCGGCCTGGCGGTCACGGCGCTCGTCACGCTCCTGGTCGGGCGGGAGAGCGTAACGGCATTCGGTGCCTCCTACACGGTCGATGCGCTCACGACCTTCCTGGACATCCTGTTCATCTCGATCATCGCGCTGACCATCGTCTTCGCGCCCGACTACCTGCTGCCGCGCAGCCTGCCGATCGCCGAGTTCGCGATCGTCCTCGTGTTCGCGATGACCGGTGCGATGCTGCTCGCCGGCTCGACCGATCTGCTTTTGCTGTTCCTCGGCCTCGAGCTGATGGTCCTGCCCGGGTACCTGCTGGCCGGGTACCACAAGACCGATGCGTACTCGACCGAGGGCGCGATCAAGTACTTCCTGCTCGGCTCGTTCAGCTCGGCGATCTTCCTGTTCGGGATCGCGTTCGTTTGGGGGCTGACCGGCACGACCAGGATCACCGGCGACGACGGCATCGCCGCGCAGCTGGCGGCGATCGTGGCCGGGACCGAACCGTTGTCGGCGGGCCTCGCGATCGGTCTCGCCTTCCTGACGACCGGCGTGGCATTCAAGATCGCGGCCGTCCCGTTCCATTACTGGACACCGGACGCCTACCAGGGATCACCGACGCCGATCACCGGCTATCTGTCGGTCGGGCCGAAGGTCGGGGCGTTCGCCCTGATCCTTCGCCTTTTCGTCGAAGCGCTGGGGCCGCTGGCCGAATGGTGGCTCCCGGTGATGATCGTGTTGGCCGCGACGACGATGACGCTCGGCAATCTCGTCGCGCTCACACAGGACAACGTCAAGCGGATGCTGGCGTACAGCTCGATCGCCCATACGGGCTACATGCTGGTCGGGCTGGCCGCGTATGCGGGCGGCCGGATCGAGGGCCTCCAGGGTCTCCTCTATTACGGCGCGGCGTACGCGTTCATGAACCTCGGCGCGTTCGCGGTCGTTGCCGCGCTCCAGAAGCGGGCAGGTGTCACGTCGTCGCTCGACACGTTTGCCGGGCTCTTCCGACGCGAGCCCCTGTTGGCCGGCCTCATGACGCTGTTCCTGCTATCGCTGACGGGAATCCCCCCACTCGCCGGGTTCGTGGCCAAGGCCTACGTGATCCTCGCCGCGGTCCAGGCCGGCGGACCGCTCACGATCCTCGCCGTGATCGCTGTCCTCAACGCCGCGGCGGCCGCGTTCTACTACCTTCGGGTCGTGGTCTACATGTTCATGCGCGAACCCGTCGACGACAGGCCGCCACTCGCCCACGGAGCATTGCTGTGGGGTGGACTTGCCGCTTCGATCGCGCTGACCATCCTGCTGGGCATCGTCCCCTCGCCGATCTTCGAGATCGTCGAGCAGGCCGCGGCCGCGATCGCCTCCTCCGGGTAACGGGCATCACAGCCGCCGCGCAAGCGCGGCGAGCAGGCGTCCGACGTCGTACGCGCCGGCCAGCGCCAGATCAGCCCGCTCGAGCAGCTCCGGTGGCGCCGGTCGGAGGCCACCGTGGACCGCGACGGTCACACCGCGCAGCTTCGGGTCGGCCGATCGCGCGGCGATCACCGCCTCGAAGGCGTCGATGTCGCTCAGCTCGTCACCCAGCACGACGATGCCACCCGGGCGGTGCCGCCCGATCAGCCGATCGACCGCCTCGCGCTTGCCCCCGGCCTCGCGCGGACGCAGGTCGACCACCGACCGGCCGCGGTAGTGGGCGAGACCGTGGACGAGGCCGAGTCGTCGCTCGACGGCCGCGATCGCCTCGACCACTGCCGAGCGGGCGACGCGCACGTCGTCCGCCTGGCGGACGTGGAACGCGACCGACGGACCCTTGCGCTCGACGAAGAGCCAGGGCGGCGCACCGAGCTCGACGGTGACGCCGGTCGCCAACGCCTCGGCCGGGTCGCGGTGGATGTCGAATGCCGCGTCGGTGGCCGGGTGCAGCCGCTCCGCCCGAGTGCCCCGCGCGAGCGACGCGTGTTGGAGCCCGTGGTCGCCGAGGTATTCGACGCCGCCCGCACGGACCCGGACGGCCACGTCGGCCACGATCCGGCCCGTGAGCACCGCGACGTGGAGCCGTTCCGGTCGCTCGGTGGCGATGCCGCCGAGCCGGCGCAGCGCACGCTGGGCGAGCGGTTCGATGCGGGCGGCCGCCGGATCGCGCGTGCCGACCGCGAGCGTCCCGTCGAAGTCGACGACGACGAGCAGCGGAGGATGCGCATCGACCAGGGCGTCGATCGTCCTGGCGACCTCGGTCGGCGGTGAAGGATCTCCTCGTGCCGGCAGACCGGCCCGGGTCACGGCCCGACCTCGACCCCCGGCAGGATCGTGCGCAAGCCCGCCGACATGACGTCCGGCCCGATCCCGCCGAGCGCCCCGTCGCGGATGATCCCGTCCTTGTCGATCCAGAAGTGGACCGGGAGTGCCACGGCACCCCAGCGCGCCTGGGCGGATCCGTCGCCGTCGAGCCCGAGCGGGAAGGTGGCACCCAACCGTTCGGCGAAGGCCGCGACTACCCCCTCGTCCTCCTTGACGTCGACCGCGATCACGACGAGGCCGTCGTCGGCCAGGCGAGTCGCGTAGCCGCTCATCAGCGGGAACTCGTCGAGGCACGGCGGGCAGTACGTGCCCATGAAATTGACCCACACTGCCTTGCCGCGCAGGTTCGCGAGGTCGATGATCCCGCCGCCGACCTGCGGCACGACGAGGGCAGGGGCGGTTTCGCCGACGTGGAAGAGCGCGGCGGCTGACGATGGGTCGGCGCCGCTCGGTGCTCCCGAGCCCGACGGACCGGCGGACGGACTCGTGCTCGGCGCGGTCGACGGCGTCGACGACGGGAGCACGGTGAGCGATGCCGACGGTTGGGGCGGCGGGGTCGCGGCAGCACCTGGCTCCGGGGCGAAGGCGAGAATCCCCCCGATGACCAGGGCCGCGGCCGCGACGCCGGCCAGCAGGCCGGCGAGGATCGACAGGCGGGGCCACATGCTGGCGGGGAGCGTACCAGTACCGATGGTCAGGGGCGCGTCCGTGGGTCCCACGCTACGATGCCGCTCCGATGGCCGGCCCGACCGAACAGATCCGAACCCGCGTGGTTCCCGCGTTGCTCACCGCGTTCGGCGTGACGATCCTGTCCGCCGGCCTGCTGACCTATTCGGTCCAGGTCCAGGCCGAGCCCGCTACGCCGGCGCCCGACCCGACCATCGCCGAGGTCCCGTCGCCTTCCGCATTGCTCACGCTGCCGCCGATCGGGACGGCCTCGCCGGGCCCGACCGCGTCGGCAACGCCGCCACCACCCGCCGACCGAGTCGCGACCCGGGTCCGGATCCGGGGACTCGGGATCGACTTGCCGGTGGTCAAGGGCAACAGCGGCTATCCCTATTGCAATGTCGCGATGTTCCTCAGCGCACTGTCCCAGCCCGGCTTCGGCAAGGCGACCTACCTCTACGCGCACGCCCGCGACGGGATGTTCCTGCCGCTGCTGCGCACCAAGGCGAGGGCCCAGCGCGGCCAGACCGTCGAGGTGTGGACCAGCGACGACATGTTGTTCCGCTACGAGATCGTCGAAGTCGTCCGACATGTGCCGTACGACAAAGGCCTCGACCGACCCGCCGCCGCGACTACGGAGGAGCTGTGGCTCCAGACGTCGGAGGGGCCGCGCCGACCGCCCGGCCAGCCGCCGGGCCCCAAGACACAGGTCCTCGCGACGTTCGTTTCAGCGGCTCCGGCGAGCCACGCGGCCGCCCATCCCAAGGCGCGACCAGTCGTCTGCGGCTAAGGCGCTCAGATCCAGTCGATCTTGCGCAATACGACGGCCGCTGCGGCGGCCGCGATGACCGTCGCAAACGTCACGACCCAGAAGCCGATGCCCTCGCCACCCGACAGGGCAAGCGCCGCTTCGCTCATCCCGAAGATCCCGGCGATCGCCCCGATGCCGGCGACGATGACCGTGACCCCCGTCAGCCGCTTCATGATCACCGACAGGTTGTTGTTGACCTGGGTCAGGTAGACGTCGAGCGTCGAGGACGCGAGCTCGCGGTAGTTGTCCATCTCGTCGGTCAACCGGATGACGTGGTCGTACACGTCGCGGAAATACACGATCTCATCGGGGTCGATCAGCGGGATGTCGCGGTTCGTGATCTGGTTGAACACCTCGCGCGTCGGACTCGAAGCACGGCGCACTTCGATGAGCTCGCGTTTGAGGGCGAACAGCCGTTCGAGCGTATCCGGCGTCGCTTTGGCGACGACCGCGTCCTGGACCTCGTCGATCGCGTCGCCCAATCGATCCGCGTATGGGAAATAGCCATCGACGATGTCGTCGCTGATCGCCCAGAGGAGGTGGTCCGGGCCGTGGCCCATGATCTCGGCCAGCCCGTCGCGCAGGTGGTGCGAATTGCGCGGCTCCCACTCGGGATCGTGGACGGAGAGCAGGTAGCCGACGCCGAGGACGAGGTCGATCTCGTTGACCGCCACGCGGTCCCCGCGATCGAGCGCGAAGAGCACGATGTGGACAAGCCCGTCGGTCGTCTCGATCTTGGCGCGCTGGTTGCCCTCGAGCACGTCCTCGACGATGAGGGGGTGCAGCCCCAGCGCGTCCCCGACGGCCCCGACCTGGGCCGGCGAGGGGCCCGCGAGGTCGACCCACACGGGGGCATCGGGTCGCTTGAGCCAACCCGGCAGGTCGCGCATCGCGTCGTCGCCCTCGGCCTCGCGGAGTTTTCCGCCGATGATGGCGGCGACCCGGATCACGCCGGGCGCCCCGGCCGATGTCGGAGAGCGGCGGCTCGCGACCGGCTCGCCGACGCGGCCGGTGGGTCGATCAGAGGATGAGGCCGGGGTCGGGCGCGCCATCGGCGGCCAGCATACGCGTCGATCGGGCCCGCCGTCCGGCACCACCGCCGCCCATCGCCAGGGCCGGGAGGGCGGCGGCAACCGTGACCAGCGCCGCGAAGATGTAGAGACCGACCATGATCGATGCCGCTTCGCGCGAGGCCCACGATTCGAGCGCATCGACGACGAGCGGGTCCTTGAGCTGGCGATCCCTGAGGCCCTCCGGGATGTAGGCAAGGTAGGCATCGGGTGTCGCGTACACCTCGGCCGACAGGCGGTCGATGGTCGTCGAGCCGTACGCCGTGAGGATCGCCAGACCGACCGCCATCCCGAGCATCCTGGCCACGGTCACGACCGAGGACGCGGCGCCGAACGCCATGCGACCGGCGGCCTCGACCGCGGCGGTCGAGCGAGGCGTGACGGACAGCCCGAAGCCGATGCCGAAGAGCGCCAGGGCGACGGCGACGTCGCCGATCGTGCTCGCGGGTGACCAGCGCGACATCAGCGCGAGGCCGACGACGCTGGCGGCGAGGCCCACGATCGTCACGACGCGATATGACGCGAAGCGAACCGCGAAGCCCGACGCGAGCGCGCCCAGCGCCGTGGCGCCGGCCAACGACCCGAGAGCGAACCGCTGTTCTTCCGGGCCGCCATACAGGACGCGATCGACGAAGACCGCCCCGCCGATGATCGCGGTGGCGAACGCATAGCCGGTCAGCGCCGATACGACGGCCGCGGCGGTGAACGCCCGTCCGCGGAATAGCCGCACATCGAGGAACGGATCCGATTGGCGAACCGCCCGAACGATCGCGAGGAGCGTCGCCACGGCCGCTACCCCAGCGAGCCCGGCCGAGATCGTGACGGGCTCGATCGTGGCGTCCGGGGCCGGCTGGGCGCCGATTAGCGTCAGCGCGACGAGCCCGGCCGCCAGCGCGATGCCGAAGATCGCCGCACCGGCGAGGTCGATGCGTCCGGATCGGCGTTGTGTGTCCCAGCCCGGCGCGAGCGCCCACGCGACGACCAGCGCGGTGATTGCGATCGGCACGTTCGCGAAGAAGATCCACCGCCAGGCCGGCGAGAACAGATCCGCCACGGTCGAGTTCCCGAGGCCGGCTTCGATCAGGGCGACCTCGGGATGGATCGACGACAGGATCGCTGCGCCCAGGAATGGGCCGGCGGCCATGCCGAGGAACGTCAGCGCGCCGACGACGCCGAGGGCCCGTGGCCGACCTTCCGCCTCGAACAGGTGGGCCGCGGCGGCGGTGCCGACCGGCACGAGCACACCACCACCGACGGCCTGGACCAGGCGCCCGGCGATGAGCTGGTCGAGGTCCTGCGCAAGACCGGCCAGGGTCGATCCGACGGTGAAGATGGCGAGTGCCGCAAGGAATAGCCGGCGTGCGCCCCACAGGTCGGTGAGCCGCCCGGCGAGCGGCATGACAAGGATGTACACGAGCAGGTAGCCGTTGATGATCCAGCTCGCCTTGCGAAGCTCGATCCAGGCGGACGTCCCGTTCGGGGCGACGAGGTCGGCGAGGATCGAGGGCAGCGCGACGGCCGTGATGATCAGCTCGAGTCCGGCCAGGAACACGCCCGCACCGAACACGGCGAGAAGCGCAACCGCCGATCGGCGACTCATGGCGGCGAGTCTAGTGGCTTCTGGCCTGCGCTCCGGGCGCGTCGAGGACCCCGAAGTCGGTCAGTAGCACCGCAGGCTCCCCGTCGCTCCTGAGGCCGACGAAGGTGGGGTATGCGCCATCGCCGAACCCCGACGAAAACGCGACGACGTTCGCACCGCTGCCGGGATCGATGTCGACGGCGACCGTCAAGGGAAACACGCCGTCGCCCGGGTTCATGGCGGCCATCAGCTTCTGCGAATACGTTTCGTACGCGCCGCGGTCCTTCAGGTGCTCGGTGGCCTCGGGGCTCGTGAAGGAGCCGGTGCCGCCGTCGACGCCGTAGCCGAAGAACTCGTCCGGCCCGAGGGTGGACGTATCCTGGCCCGGCACGAGGGCCAGCTCCCACCTTACGGGTTGGTTCGGGGCCACCGTGACCATCGCCGCAGCGACCCGTCGGTCACCGTCCGCGAAGTCGGCCACCAACACCGACACGGCATAGCGCCCCCGTGGCACGGCCTCGGCGAACGGCAGGGAGTCGATGATGAACGCGTCGGAAGCGACCAGCCGACCCGTCGGCAGGACGACATGCCCGGCGTCCTCGACGGTCAGCGTCACGCTCTGGCTGAATGAGGTCCCGCTCCCTGGCGACGCGATGGCCGCGTACAGGTCCGCGGGCGCGATCCGCGGTGGCGCCGACTCTGCAGCCTCGGACGGGGCCGTGGTCGATCGGATCGGGTCGGCGGGCCGCGGTGCGGGTGGGATGACGAGCGACGCGACGAAGGCCACCAGGACCAGCGTGGCCACCAGCGACAGGATCCAGGCGCGTCGGTCCACGCGGCGGAGTCTACTTCTCGATCAAGGTTGACCTGCTTGACAGGCCTTGGGCTCCGGCCTAGCATCAACGCCCGTTGATATCAACCGTCGTTGATGCGACGTCCGCGATCCACCCTGGAGCTTCCCCACTCGTGCCGACACCCGCCCGGATCCGATCCACGCTCGCCTCGATCGTCCTCCAGCCCGAGGAGCTGCGCGAGCTCCGGGCATTCCACAAGGCGCTTTCCGACGTGAACCGCCTCCGGATTGTGAAGCGCCTCGCTGAAGGCGAGGCGAGCATCGCGGAGCTCATCGCGCACGTCGGCCTGTCGCAGCCGCTTGTCAGCCATCACCTGAAGCGCCTTCGTGTCGCGGGACTCGTCGAGACACGGCGCGTCGGCCGCGAGACCATCTGCACGCTCCGCCCGGAAGCCTTCGGCGAGGTCGCTGCGCGCGAGCGGGCCATCCTCGGCTTCGCGAGCTGAGCGCCATCGCGTGACCCTCTCAAACGATTCCCGAGACCGCGTCAAGAAGGTCTTCGAACCGATCGCGCTCGGCATGGGCCGTGTTGGGCTGACGCCCGACGGCCTGACCCTGATCGGGTTCGGGATGACGGTCGTCGGGGCGTTGCTGCTGGCGGGGCAGCAATGGCTCGCTGGCGGGATCGTCGTTCTGCTCGGCGGCATCTTCGACATGTTCGATGGGACCCTCGCCCGCGCCACCGGCCAGGTCAGCAGGCTCGGCGCCTTCATTGACTCGGTGTTCGACCGCTGGGGTGAGGCGCTCGTTTTCCTTGGAATCATCGTCGGCTGCGTCGCTGCCAGCTTCGACGCCGCCACGATCCTCGCGGCGATGGCGATGGCATCCGCGTTCATGGTCAGCTACACGCGAGCGAAGTCCGAGGGCCTCGGCTTCTCCAATGGGACGGGCATGGCCGCTATCGGCCTCATGCCCAGGGAGGTTCGGCTTGTCGCCCTGAGCGTCGGCCTGGTCCTCGCCTCCGTGCTCCCTGGCCTTCGCCCGGACGAACCCGATGTGTTGGCCAACGTGCTGGGAAGCACGCTCGCCTTCATCGCCTTCGGCGCGACCATCACCACGGTCCAGCGCATTCTCCACGTCCACAGGCAAGCCACCACACCGGCCGCGGGCCGGTCCACCGAACAGGAGCACTCGTGAGCAAGAACGGCAAGAACGGCAACGGCAAGGGCGGCACGACCCCATCCAACACCTGGGCAGGTGCGGCCCGGCGTGGCGACGGCAAGGTCCGGGTCGCGATCGTCGGCGTGGGCAACTGCGCGAGCAGCCTCGTCCAGGGCCGCTACTACTACGAGAACGCGAACGCGGACGACTTCGTCCCGGGCTTGATGCACGTCGACCTCGGCGGCTACCACATCGCCGATATCGACTTCGTCGCAGCGTTCGACATCGACAAGAATAAGGTCGGCAAGGACCTCGGCGAGGCGATCTACACCAAGCCGAACAACACGTATGTCTTCCAGAAGGTGGGCAAGCTCGGCGTCACCGTGGAGCGGGGCATGACCCATGACGGGCTCGGCAAGTACCTCTCCGAGATCATCGAGAAGGCGCCCGGTCCCACGGCGGACATCGTCGGCATCCTGCGCGAGCGCGAGGTCGACGTCATGGTGTCCTACCTGCCGGTCGGCAGCGAAGAGGCCACCAAGTGGTACGCCGAGCAGGCGCTTCGCGCCGGGGTTGGGTTCGTCAATGCCATCCCGGTCTTCATCGGCCGCGAGCCCTACTGGCAGCGCCGCTTCGCCGAGGAAGGCCTGCCGGTCATCGGTGACGACATCAAGAGCCAGGTGGGCGCGACGATCAGCCACCGCGTCCTGACGCGGCTGTTCATGGACCGCGGCGTGCGGCTCGATCGCACCTACCAGCTCAACTTCGGCGGCAACACCGACTTCCTGAACATGCTCGAACGCGAGCGCCTCGAGTCCAAGAAGATCTCGAAGACCAATGCGGTCACGAGCATGCTCGATTACGACCTCGACCCCGACGACGTCCACGTCGGTCCGTCCGACCACGTCCCTTGGCTGCTCGACCGCAAGTGGTGCTACATCCGCATGGAAGGGACGACCTACGGCGACGTGCCGCTGAACGCCGAGCTCAAGCTCGAGGTCTGGGACTCGCCGAACTCGGCCGGGGTGATCACTGACGCGATCCGCTGCCTCAAGCTCGGGCTCGACCGGGGCCTCAAGGGCACGCTCGTCGCGCCGTCCGCGTACTTCATGAAGAGCCCCCCACGCCAGATCCCCGACGATGTGGGCCGAGAGCGCGTCGAGGCGTTCATCCGCGGCGAGGACTCGGAGACGCTGATCGGCACCGAGAAGCCGGCGGTCCGAACGCTGCGCAAGCTCGCCGGCTCGAAGGCGCGGGTAGCGACCGCCGCCCAGTGACGGTGGGCGAGGGGCCCGGGACCGCGTCCCGGGCCGCCGAGCGACGCCTCGAGGCTCCGCATCGGCGCGGTGGGGCGAGCCCACGCGTGGTCGAGCGCCTCGCGGTGCTCGGCTACCGTGCGGCGTCGTGGCTGATGGCGGTGTTGCCACCAGGCCCGGCTGCGACCGTCCTCGGTCGACTCTCGCAGCTGTCGTACCTCGCATGGCCGACGAAGCGCCGCTGGTCAAACCGCAACTTCGGCCACGTCCTGGGGCTGCCGCCCGAGCATCCCCGGGTCCGCGAGGAAGCGCTTCGGGCGTACCGCGGCTATGGCCGCTATCTCGTCGAATTGATGCGCCTGCCATCGCGACCGCCCGAGGAGCTGGTGGCCCGCGTCCCGGACCTTGATGTCGAGGCCGTCGAGCGGATCTGGCACGAGGCGCCGGGCGGTGGCGGGCTGATCCTGGCGGTCGGCCACGTCGGCAACAACGAGGCCGTCGCCGCCGCCATCGCCCACCACGACATGCCGATCAGCGTCGTCGCCGACGACTCGTCGTTCCCCGAGCTCTTCGAGATGCTGCGCAAGCAACGCGAGCGATGGGGCGTGAAGATCATCGCCTGGCGGAACCTGCGCGAGATCTTCGGGGTGCTGCGGCGTGGTGAGATGTTGGGCCTCCTGATCGACTGGGGATACCGCTCCGACGGGATCCCGGTGCGCTTCTTCGGTGCGTGGACCGCACTCCCGGCGGGACCGGCGACCCTGGCCGCGAAATCCGGCTCGCGGATTCTGCCGATCACGATCCGCCGGCAGCCTGACGACACGTTCCACGTATCGTGGCCCCCGCCGATCGACGTCGCCTCCTCCGATCCCGCGGAGCTGCAGCGCGCGACCCAGGCGATGGCCGACGCGCTGGCGGCGACGATCGCTGCCGCCCCCGACCAGTGGTACAGCTTCAAACCGATCTGGCCGGCAACCGACGAGGAAGCCGCCGACCTGGAGCGCCGGGCCGGACAGATGCAGGCGGGGTTCCCGGATCCGGGCCCGTCGCGACAGTTCGCCTGACGATGGGCCGGTGACGAGCGACCGGCGCGTGAGCACCATGCGCGGCCGGGCGCTGCGTGCCCTCTCATGGCTGGCCTGCCACCTGCCCGAGCGGCCGCTCGTCGGGGCAGCGGAACTCGCGGGCGACGTCTGGTACCGGACGACACCGGGCCGCGCGGCTCGTGCCCGTCGCAACCTGCGACGCGTGACGACCTGGCTCGCGGACAACGATCGCGGCACACCGCTCGCTCGCGCCGCCGCCCGTGATTCGCGAGCGTTGGAGCGACTCGTTCGGCACGCCTATCGCCATGCCGCGCGGTACTACCTCGAGGTCGCTCGGACGCCGGCGCTCACGCCGGCCGACCTGGAGGAACGGATCCACGTCGAAACGCCGGAGGGCGTGGCCGACGCGTTCACGCCCGGCCGCCCATCGATCTTCGTCGGCCTCCATTTCGGGGCGATCGAGCTGCCGGCGCTGTTCCTCGCCGTCCGCGTCGGCGAGGCAGTCGCTCCGATGGAGACGCTGACCGATCCCGACCTGCAGGACTGGTTCGTTCGCACGCGCGGGGCGGCCGGCGTGCGGATCGTCGGGCTGCGCGAGGCGCGCCGCGAGCTGACGGCCGCCCTGCGCAACGGCACGAGCGTCGGCCTCGTCGGCGACCGCGACCTGACCGGCGGTGGCACGTTGACCGAGCTGTTCGGTGCGCCCGCGAGGCTGCCGCTGGGCCCAGCCCTGCTGGCGGTCGAGACCGGCGCGGCGATCTTCGTGGCGGCCGTGCGCCGCGCACCGGGAGGACGCTACATCGGCGGCGTGGAACGCGTCGACGTACCCGCCGATGGCTCGCGCCGCGAGCGCGCCACGGCCACGACCGAGGGGATCGCCCGCGCGTTCGAGCGAGTCATCGAGCGCGCTCCCGAACAATGGTGGGCGGTCTTCTTCCCGATCTGGCCGGACTTCGAGGACGCGCCAGGGGATGGCACGAGCGCCGAGGCCGGCGGATGATGGATCGCCTGGGTCGAGCCGACCTCCACATCCACACGACGGCGTCCGACGGCGTCGACGACGTCGTCGCGATCGTCGAGCATGCCGCCGCGCGCGATGACCTCGACGTCATCGCGATCACCGACCACGAGCGGATCGATGCGGCGCTTGCCGGACGATCGATCGCGCGCGATCGAGGGCTCGCGATCGAGGTCCTCGTCGGCGAGGAGGTCACGACGCTCGGTGGCCATCTGCTCGCGCTGTTCATCGAACGACCGATTCGGCCATACCGATCGTTGCGCCGCACGATCGCCGACGTACATGAGGCAGGCGGCCTGGCCATCCCGGCGCACCCCCTGGTGCCATACCCCCTCTGCGCCCAGGGCTGGGTGCTTCGTCGACTGCTCGACGATCCCGACGAGGCGGTTCGACCCGACGCGCTCGAGACGTTCAACCCGACGGCGCTCGGTCGACCGTGGCACGATCGTGTCGTGCGATTCGCCGACGAGCAGCACCTGGCCCGTGTCGGAAACAGTGACGCCCACTCGGTCGACGTCGTGGGGACTGGCTGGACCACGTTCCGCGGCCGCACGGCCGACGATCTCCGCGCGGCGATCGTGGCGCGGGCCACGGACCATGGCGGCTCGTTCCATGGTGCGACCGGCCAGGTCGGGGTCTTCGGGCGCCAGCTCCGCAAGCGCGCACGGGACGCGCGCGACGAGGTGGCCGGCCGAATCCGGCGGGATGGCACGGGACGCGACCACGGCTATCCGGGCGGTCGTGCGCGGCCCCCGCGGTTCGATCCCGCCGCCGAGCGGCGGAAGCCGTGAAGATCGGGCTCGTCTGTCCGTACATCTACCCGGCTAGCGGCGGGGTCGCCCAGCACGTTCAGTTCCTCTACCAGGGCCTGCGCAAGCGCGGCCACGACGTCCGGATCCTGACCGCCAGCCACGGGCCCCAACGGGCGTCGGAGGGCGACATCATCCGCCTCGGCGTGGGCGTGTCCGTCCCGATCAACGCGTCCGTCGGCACGCTCACGTTCTCGCCGCGCTACCTCGGCCAGATCGGGACGATGCTCCAGCGGGAACGGTTCGACATCCTCCACTTCCACGAGCCGTTCGTGCCGTTCCTGTCGCTCTTCCTGCTGCGCGAGTCGAACAGCGTGAACATCGCGACGTTCCACGCGTATGCCGGCTTCTCGCCCTCGTACGAATTCGGCAGTCGGACGCTGCGCGGGTACGCGACGCGGCTGCACGGCCGGATCGCCGTCAGCGCGGCGGCTCGTCACTTCATCGACCGGTTCTTCCCCGGGGACTACAAGGTCATCCCCAACGGCGTCGACGTCCAGCGGTTCGCGACGGCCGTCCCGATCGCCCGCTGGCAGGACGGCACGCCCAACGTGCTGTTCGTGGGTCGCCATGAGCCACGCAAGGGCCTGCTGGACCTGCTGAAGGCCCACCGCATCCTGCGCAAGACCGGATCGGGCTCGCGCCTCCTGATCGTGGGCAGCGGCCCGCAGGAGCGCGAGGCGCGCCGCTACGTCGCGACTCGCGGCCTCCAGGAGGTCGAGTTCCTGGGACGGGTGTCCGACGCCGAAAAGGCCCAGCTGTTCCGGACCGTCGAGGTGTACGCGTCGCCGGCGACGGGCGGCGAGTCGTTCGGCATCGTGCTGCTCGAGGCGATGGCCGCCGGGACGCCCATCGTCGCCTCGGACATCCACGGCTACAAGGGCGTCGTCCGCCGTGGCCGGGAGGGCCTGCTCGTCCCACCGCGCGAGCCCCGCGAGCTCGCGATCGCGATCGATCGCCTCTTGCGCGACCCGGCCCTCCGCGAGCAGATGGGCGCCGCCGGGCAGGCCCGGGCGGAGGAGTTCAGCTGGCCGCGCGTCACCGCCAAGGTCGAGGACTACTACGGCTTCGTGATCCGCAGGCTCGCGGCGAGCGGCTCGCTGCCGGAGGGGTTCCGAGCGGAGGTGCCTCAGGCGCCCCCGCCGCTCCGCGCCAGACCGCCGGCCGATTCGTCGGAACCGGACGGTTCGTCCGAGCCAGGCTCACCGCCGGAGCCGGCGCTCGTACGAGACTCGGCGAGCGCCAGCCGCCACGTCGAGGCCGAATAGCTCACGACCAGGCAGGTCACCACGATCGCCACCGTCAGGGCGACGAAGATCGGGCTCGCGAGGGATGTCGTCGGCCGCGCCACGTTGTTGATCGGGAACTGGAACGCATAGAGGTAGGTCGGGATGATCCCCTGGTACGCGTTCACGACCGTCGAGGGGAGCGGCAGCGCCGACAGGTTCGGGTACCAGGCGACAAACCATGCGGCCGCGGCGACCCCGAGCCCGACGACGAACCGCCGCGCGTCGCGCGCGGCGAGGACCTGCGCGGCGAGATAGGCAAGCGGCAGGAAGGCCAGCAGCGCGATGGGCTCGACGGGGATCCGCGGCCACGCCAGGATCCTCGCGTCGGGCAGGAGGGACGCGCCGGCGAACGCCAGGCCGACGGCGACGCCGGTGATGAGCAGCGGGCGGATGCCCCCCGCCCGTTGAACCGGCCCGTCCGCATCGTCCTGGGGCCGCCCGAGGCTCCATACGCCGCGTCC
>Ga0184612_10000300_pt1 | contig 22753 bp, 16 predicted proteins | sample PLM3_60_coex_FD_133163 | JGI IMG/M metagenome (GOLD analysis project Ga0184612, IMG submission 133163) | Groundwater sediment microbial communities from an aquifer in East River, Colorado, USA - PLM3_60_coex | ecosystem: Environmental > Terrestrial > Soil > Riparian zone | place: USA: East... | reverse complement strand
GCCCGGAACTCGGGATCGGCCAGGCCTGCCTCCGTGCCAGGGGTGGAGATGAACGTCGGCGCCACGGCGTTCACCGTTATGCCGTGCTGGCCCCACTCGACGGCCAGGCACTTCGTCAGATGCACGATGGCGGCCTTGGTCAAGCAGTAGACGGACTCGGTGGGAAGGGCAACGAAGCCGGCTTGCGAGCTGAGGTTGATGATGCGCCCGTTCCCTTGCTTGATCATGGCCCTGCCGGCGGCCTGGCTGGCGAAGAAGGTCCCCTTCACGTTCACCGCGACGGTCAGGTCGAAGTCCTCCTCGCGGACGTCCTCGGCCGGGTTCTCGGGCCCGAGTCCGGCGTTGTTCACCAGGATGTCGAGCCGCCCTAGCCGCTCCACGGTGTCGTCCACCGCGCGGAAGACCTGCTCCATGCGGGTCACGTCCATCTGAAGCAGTAACGCGCGGTGGCCCAAGCGTTCGACCTCGGAGGCGACGTCGCCGGCGGCGTTCGCGTCGCGAAGGCCGAGCGCCACGTCCGCGCCGGCGTTCGCCAGCGCGAGCGAGATGGCGCGCCCCAGCCCGCGCGCGGCGCCGGTCACCAGCGCCACCTGCCCGTTCAGGTCGAAACGGGGGAACTCGTCCATCCGGCTCTCCTCCCGACTGCGGTTGTCTTGACCGCCGACGCCGGGGGAGCGTAGCATCCGCCCGAATAGTTAGGAAAGTTTCCTTAGCACTGGAACGAAGGGGGACGAACGGGCGCCGACCAGACCTTCGCGGCGGGCACACCGAGCCTGCTCAAGGCGATCAACGAGCGCACGGTCCTCGAGTTCATCCGCCAGGTCGGGCCGGTCTCGCGAGCTCAGATCGCCAGGGACAGCGGCCTGTCCAAGCCCACGGTCTCGCAGGCGCTCGTGGCCCTGGAGCGAGGTCGTCTGGTGCGGCCGGCCGGCCGGTCGATCGGGGGCAAGGGGCCGAGCGCGGTGCTGTACGAGCTGAACCCCCGGGCCGGCTGGGTGGTCGGGATCGACGTCGGAAGGTCAGTCGTCCGGGCCGCGATCGGCGACCTGAATGGCGACATCGTGGCGCACCGCGACGAGCGGGCCAGGGCGACCAGGGCCGACACCCTCATCTCGCAGATCGGAGAGGTTGCCCGGGCGCTGGCCGACGAGGCCGGGATCAAGTGGAAGCAGGTCACGTTCGCCACGGTGGGGAGCCCGGGCGTCTTCGAACCCTCGCGCGGCCTCGTCTCGCTCGCCCACAACCTGCCGGGCTGGGGGCGTCACGGCCTGGTGGAGGCGGTCCAGCGGGAACTCGGCACGAACATCGCGTTCGAGAACGACGTCAACCTGGCCACCGTGGGAGAGCAGTGGCGGGGCATAGGCAAGGACGTCGCGAACTTCGTCTACCTGCATGTGGGGACCGGCGTCGGGATGGGGCTGGTGCTGAACGGGGAGCTGTACCGGGGCGCGACCGGCGCGGCCGGCGAGGTCGGGTACCTCCCTCTCGCCGCCGCCGATCCCCACGACCCCGCGAACAGGCGCCGGGGCGCGCTGGAGTCGGCCCTCGGTGCCAAGGGCGTCGTGCAGGCCGCCCGCGCGGCCGGGATGACGGCGCCTCTCACGCCGAAGAAGGTTTTCGCCGCGGCCAGGAGGGGCGACGAGCGAGCCCGGGGCGTGGTCGCGCTCGTCGCCGAACGCATCGCGCTCGCCGTCGCCGCTGTGGTCCCAGTGGTCGATCCGGAGCTCGTGATCCTGGGCGGCGGGATCGCCCGGAACGGCGATCTCCTCCTCGAGCCCATCGAACAAGAGCTCCGTGCGATCTCCCCGTTCCTCCCCAGGCTCGAGATGTCGGCCCTGGGGGAGGACGCGGAGCTGCACGGGGCCGTGGCACTGTCGCTCCAGGCGGCCCAGGATCAGCTGTTCACTCGGACCCGATCGAAGACAGAGGGGGTAGTGGGATGAAGCGGATGCTTTGCTTCTTGGCCTCGTTCGCGCTGTTCGGTGCGGCCTGCACCGCAGGCGGCGGGAGCAAGGAGCCCGTGGAGACGGTGAACCCGAGCGGGTCGCACGCGCCGGTCACGCTCACGGTCTGGGACTACTTCACCGAACGGGAGCTCAGCAACCTGACGGGCGTGCTGAACCAGTTCAAGGCGAAGTACCCGTGGATCACGGTGAACGTCGTTCCGGGCAAGCGGCCCATCGAGTTCGTGCGGGGGATCAACGCCGGTGAGACGTTCGACGTGGCGATCGACTCGGAGTCGACCAACGTTCCCTTCTACTGCTCGACCGGGGGGCTGGTCGACCTGACGCCGTACCTCGAGGCCGACGGCATGGACCTGACCGCCATCATCCCGCCCGCGGCGCTCAGATACACGAGCTATCAAGGCGCGCAGTGCACGCTGCCGCTGCTCACCGATGCGTACGGGCTGTACTACAACAAGGACATGCTGGCGGCCGGGGGCTATTCGGCGCCGCCAAAGACCCTCTCCGAGCTCACCGCGATGGCCAAGAAGCTGACCGTGCGCAACCCTGACGGGTCGCTCAAGGTCGTGGGCTTCATGCCGCTCTCGACGTTCTACGAGAACACCAACATGTACAACGGGAACGCATGGGGCACCGAGTGGTACCAGGAGGACGGGAAATCGGCATTCGCGACCGATCCGGCATGGAAGGACATGCTCGCGTGGAACAAGGAGATGGTGGACTACTACGGGTACAACGACCTCCAGACGTTCTTCCAGCAGCTCGGCGGTCCGAACTCGGAGTGGTCCTCTGCTCACGGCTTCGAGCAAGGGAAGATCGCGATGCTCTACGACGGGGAATGGCGGGGGACCTTCATCTCGGACGACAAGTCCAAGGTCGACTTCGGGACGGCCCCGTTCGCGGTCGCCGACGACAGGCCTGAGCTGTACGGCTCCGGCCAGGTGGGCGGAACCGTCGTCGGCATCCCCAGGACGGCCGAGCACCCCTCGGAGGCCTGGCTGCTGGTCAAGTTCCTGACCACGGACACCAAGGCGGTGGAGACGCTGGCCAACCTGTTGGGCAACGTGCCGACGACCTACGAGGCGCTCAAGGATCCGAAGCTCGCGAACGACCCCCTGTTCAAGCCGTTCATGGAGATCTTCCAGAACGAGCACTCCTACCTCCTGCCGCTCACGCCGGCGGCCTCCGCGCCCGCCGACCTGCTGGCGGACTTCCAGGGGAAGTGGGAGGCGGGCAAGGTCTCCGACCTCCAGGCCGGGCTGGAGGATCTGGCGAACGCGGTCGACCAGCAGGTGGGCCTGGGGTGAGGGTGAGGGCGGGCGGCTGAGTGGCGACGACCCTGAGCGCGAGGGTCGGCGGGGCGGCGCCGGCGGCGATCCGCCGGCGCCGCCCCCGCAGCGGGCGGTTCCGACGCATCGCGATCGTGTTGCTGTTCATGTCGCCGTGGATCATCGGGTTCTTCGCGTTCATCCTCTACCCCATGCTGGCCAGCCTGTATTTCTCCTTCACCAGGTACAACCTGCTTCAGCCTCCTGAATGGGTCGGGCTGTTCAACTACAAGTTCATGTTCCTGCACGATCCGCTGTTCTGGCAGTCGGTCAGGAACACCGTCTGGATCGTCGTCTTCGGCGTTCCGGTCTCCATCGTGTTCGCGGTGGGGACGGCGATGGTGCTCACCCGGGTCAAGGTGGGGTCCAGCGTCTACCGGACGATGTTCTTCCTGCCGACCATGGTCCCCGCCGTGGCGGCCACGCTGGCGTTCGTCTTCCTCCTCAACCCCTCGGGCCCCATCAACACGATCCTGCGGCTCCTGCACATCCCCCAGCCTCTGTGGTTCGCCAGCCCGCAGTGGTCCAAACCGGCGCTGGTTGGCCTGAGCCTGTGGGCGATCGGAGAGACCATGATCATCTTCCTCGCGGCCCTCCTCGACGTGCCACGCCAGCTGTACGAAGCGGCCGACATGGAGGGCGCAGGGCCGTGGCAGAAGTTCCGGCACGTGACCCTGCCGATGATCTCGCCGGTCATCTTCTTCTCGGTCGTCATCGGGGTCATCTTCGGGTTCCAGTACTTCACCCAGGCCTACATCGCCTCCGGCGGCCAGCTCCACCTGGGCGAGCCCCAGGGGTCCATGCGGTTCTACGCCGTGTGGATGTTCCAGCAGATCCAGTACTCCCACATGGGCTACGCGTCGGCGCTCGCGTGGGTGCTGTTCCTGGTCGTCATGGCGTGCACCGTGGTGCTCATCAAGGCGTCCAGGCGGTGGGTCCACTACCAGGGAGGGTTCCGATAGCTACCGCCTCCGTCACCGGCCCGGCCATCCGCAGGCAGATCGTGCCTCGGGCCATCCCGGTCGAGGAACGCCGACGGCGCCTGCTGATGGCGGTGGCGAATCATTCCATCGCCATCGTCATCTCGGCCGTCTTCGTCCTGCCCTTCATCTTCATCCTGGTCACCGCGCTGATGACCCAGCAGCAGGCCCTGACGACCCACCTGTGGCCCAGCCCGTTCCAGTGGGGGAACTTCGCCAAGGTCTTCAGCGAGATCCCGCTGATCCGATACACGTACAGCACCCTCGTCTACGCCGTGCTGGCAACGATCGGCGTGGTTGCGTCGTCCATCCCGGTGGCCTACGCGTTGTCTCGGATGAGCTGGCGGGGGCGCAACCTCGCGTTCCTGCTCGTGATCTCGACCCTGATGCTGCCGGTCCAGGTCACGATCGTGCCCCTGTACGTCGTGTTCGTGCGCCTCCACTGGATCGGCTCCCTGAAGCCGCTCATCGTGCCGGCGTTCTTCGGCGACGCGTTCACGATCTTCCTGCTGCGCCAGTTCTTCCTGACGATCCCCCAGGAGCTCTCCGACGCCGCCCGGGTCGACGGAGGGGGGGAGTTCCAGATCATGACCCGGGTGATCATGCCGCTGGCGAAGCCGGCAATCGCGGCGGTGGCGCTGTTCCAGTTCCTCTACTGCTGGAACGACTTCTTCGGGCCGCTGCTGTATACGGGGAGCAATCCGAAGATCTGGACCCTCGCTGTCGGCCTGTCCCAGTACAGCGAGACGGTGCACCGAAGCGTGCTGTGGAACATCCAGATGGCCGCCTCGGTCCTGTTCATGCTGCCGGTCATCGTCCTGTTCTTCCTGGCCCAACGGGTATTCGTGGAGGGCGTCACGTTGACGGGCGTCAAGGGCTGACCGCGGGCCGTGTCGGCGATCCGCCCGACGCATCCGTCACCGGCACTTGACGGTGGTGGTGCTGGCGTCGGTGAAGTTGGCCGGCTGACCGGCGGCCGTCGCCCACTCCCAGGAGTACCCCGCCCGCCGCAGCGTGATGCGGAGGATCCCGAAGGCGGCGTCCTGGGCCACGGCCAGGTTGGCCGGCCTCTGCCCGGTGGGCAGCGGGTACTTGCTTGCCCCTCCCGTCCCCACCACGAACTCGCGGATCCCGTGGCCGGGGGCGAACGCTCCGCCCGGAGCCTGGGGCCTCCACCGCTGGTAGTTGTGGGAGTGGCCGTTCACCACGACGTCGGCATGCGCTCGGTAAAGCAGGCGCCATAGCGGCCTCATCGCGGGTGACTCGCCGCTGCCGCTGGAGAACGAGAACAGCGGGTGGTGCCAGTAGGCGAGGGTGCAAGCGTAGGCGGAGGCCGGGTGGTCCGAGACGTCCTGCTTCAGCCAGTCGTGCATCTTGTTCCCGAGCCCCGGATTGGCCGGATCCGATGGGGCGCCGCAGCCGCCGCTGGCGAAGCAAAGCTCGGAGGAGAGCGCGATGAAGTGCCAGCAGACACCCTGCCCGGGAGTGCATCCCTTGGGCACGTCGAAGCTGTAGTAGCCCAGGCCGTCGGGCCCCTTCACCCGGTCCCCGAAGTACCGGAAGTACCCACGCGGTGTGGAGCTCGGATCCTGCGCGTACTCGTGGTTCCCGGGAACGGGATTGGTGTTCGCCAGGTACTGGCCCCATGTGGGGTCGTAGTAGGTCGTGTACCCAGTGTAGGAGCCGGTCGGGTACTGGTTGTCGCCGAGGGCAAGGATCAGGGTGAGCCCGGTGAGCAGGTCGGCCGTGTCGTCGTACTGGCAGTTGTCCGGCTTGGTCTCGGGGTACGGGTCGGCGTTGCAAGCGATGTCGCCGGCGGCCCCGATGACGTACGACGTCGCGGCTTGGGAGGGGCCGGCCGGGCCGATCTGCTCGGCCGGCGCGGGGGACGGCGATGCTAACGAGCCGAGCAGGAGGATCCCGAGTACGAACGCGAGCTTCTTCATCCCTTGGGTCGACCGGTCGTGGACCCACCGAGGATACGCGACCTCCGGCCCGGAGTGGGCCGGAGGTCGCGCCTCTGCCTTCTCAGAAGCTGAACGAGAAGCCCGGTGGACGAGGGCGGCACAGCTGCACGAGGCGGTCGCGCAGGGGCTTGCGCTCATCGCGGTACGCCGGGTCGTTCGCCCTGCTCGTCAGCTGGTTGGGATCGCGGACCAGGTCGTAGAGCTCCTCTTCGCCGGTCGAGTAATCGACGTACACGTACCGGCTCGAGTGGACGCCGCAGTACGTCGGCACGCCCCCGACATCCATCTTCAGGTGCTCCAGCAAGAAGTCGGATCTCCAGGAGGCGGTAGGCGACGCGATCAGCGGGAGCAGGCTCCTTCCCTCCATGTTCGGAGCGGCGATGCCCGCCAGCTGAGCGAAGGTCGGCGCCAGGTCGATGTTCATCACAAGGTGCCCATCCTCGCGAGGCGAGTCGAGAAGGGCGTCAGCGCGCACGACGAACGGAACCCGGATGCTCTCCTCGTAGGGGACGACCTTCTTGTTCCAGCGGTGTTCGCCCCACAGCATCCCGTTGTCGGACATGAAGACGAGCATCGTGTTCGACAGCCGTCCCGTGTCAGATAGCGCATCGAGGATGTCCGAGACGGCGCGATCCACTGCCAGCAGCGAGCGATACTGGTCGAGTCGGAACTGGTCGATCTTTGCCGCCATCGTCCCGCCAAGGGATTCCTCGGCCCGGATGTAGTCGGGCTTGTCGGATACGTTCGCCTCGTCGTAGCTGACCGGCCTCCACGGCTCGAGGTCGGAGAACTTGCTCCCGTCCCCTGGTGCAGGGGTGGCCGGCTCGTGTGGGGCGTGCGGCGCGAAGTACAGGAACAGCGGGCGGCCGGGATCGGTGGTCCGGATGAAGCTCGTCGCACGCTGGGCCAGCACGTCGGTCCCGTAGTCGATGGGGTCCGATCCGAACGTGCTCAGGGCCCCGTCGGTGTTCGCGGAGTAGCCGTAGAAGCCGCCCTGATCCCAGGTCACGAACCAGCGATCCCAGCCCGGCGGCACGTAGGCTCCCCGGTACCCGTTCAGGTACTTGCCGAACAGGGCCGTGCGGTACCCGGCCCCGTGGAGCGAGGTGGCGATGGTCCACTGGTCGTGGAAGGCTGGGAAGCCGCCGTAGGGCTGGTTGGGCTTGTTCGTGTACACCTCGGTTGAGTGCGAATACCGTCCCGTGAGGATGCTCGTGCGGCTGGGACAGCAAAGCGGGTTCGACACGTACCCGTTCGTGAACTCGATGCCCTTGGCCACGAGCTCGGACTGGACGATCGGCATCGCCCACAGCGTGTCGAATCGCTGATCGTCTGTGAGGATCAGCACGATGTCCGGTTGCCCCGTTCCGGCGGCGGCAGCTGTCCCCACCGCCTGGACGGGGCTGGCGGCTGGTGCCACCGCGATCAGGGTGGCCATCACGACGGCGAGGACCGTCACGATCACCAATGCGCGCCTCGCGGATCGCTTGCGAGCCAACGGATCGCGAGTGGACGCCCAGCTCTGGCGAGGCGGCTGCCATGCCAGCAGCCGGATCGTCGTTGCCGTCAAGATGGGCTTCATTTCGGTCACCTCCGTCCTCTCGTGGCCCTCGATGGGCCTTGGAGGCGACGCTAGGGACGGCGGTGATCCGGGAAATCCGCAGGACTACGCGCGTTTAGGTGCGCGACTACCTAGGAATGCGGGGTGACGGCTCGACCTAGACGATGTGGAGCCCGAGCTCCGTGCGTGAACGAACGCCGAGCTTCGCGTAGGCGCGCGACAGGTGGCCCTCGACGGTGCGCACGCTCATGAACAGGGTGTCGGCGATCTCGCGGTTCGTCCTGCCGGCGGCAGCGAGCTTCGCCACCCGGGCCTCGGCCTCGGTGAGCTGACCGGCCACCGATCGGCGCCCGCCGATCCGGGCGAGCTCGGCTCTCGCCTTCTCGGCCCACAGCGGTGCGCCCAGCCGCTCGAAGATGGCCAGGGCCTCCTCGAGCGCCTCGCGAGCGGGCCGCTTCTGCTTGGCCCGGCGCCGGATGGCTCCGAGGGCCAGCATCGTCCGGCCGAGCTCGAAGGGCATGGGCAGGCGCTCGTGTTCCTTCAGCGCTCGATCGAGTGAGGCGAAGGCCGCCTGGAAGTCGCCATCGGCGCCGGCAAGGAGACCGCGGTAGCGGGCCGAGACCGCGAGCGCCCACGGCCGGTCGAGGGCGTGGCCCCGCTCGTCGAGCCAGTCGATGACTTCAGTAGCTTCTGCATGTTCGCCGAGCTCGATCAAGCCCTCGGCGTGGTCGGCCACGAAGAGGAACACGGCCGGCTCGCCAATGCCCCAGCCGCGGTGCAGGTACCAGGCGCGACCGAGATGTTCACGCGCTTCGGCCGTGTTCCCCAGCGACAGCTCGATGAACCCAAGAACGGATAGGGCCAGGAGCTCGCCGACCGCTGAACCTCCTCCACGGGCGGCATCAAGGGCCTTCGCAGCCTCGGCCCTGGCGGCATCGATGTTGCCTAGGCAAGCCTCGATGAGCGCCCGGGGTGCTAGCCAGTCGGCGGGCTCCGGGGAGAGCACGACCATCCTCTGGTAATGGGCAAGAGCGATCTGCCAGTTGCCGGCGAACAGTTCCGTCCAGCCCAACGGCCAATGAAGGGCAGTGACCGAGTCCTCGTCCCCCCGTACGGTCGCCTCGTCCAGCAGCGACGTCCAGATCCCACGCGCGTCATCAAGATTGCCCGCCCAGAGAAACTCGTATGCATGGAGGAAGCTCGGCCGGTCGGAGACTGAGAGCGGCTCTATGGAGTCCTCCAATTGCAGCGCCCGGTCGATGAGTTCGCGAGGGCTGCTGCGGCCGAGCCATATTCGCAATGAAGCCAATGCCATGAGCGCCTCGATCAGTACGGCTGTATCGTCCCCAAGTTCCGCCAGCCGGAGGGCCTCTTCCGCATGGTGTTCCGCACTCGCCAGATTCCCCGTCCAGGCGAGAGTGTTCGACTGCCACGAGTGGATCGAGCAAAGGGTGGCCGGCGAGATCGTCTTCTCCCGCAGAGCCTCTGCGAACACGTCGACGGCTCCACGGTGGTCATCTGAGAGGACGAGGGCCTTGCCGAGGCGCAACAAGGCCTCGGCCCGCTCCGGTCCCGGGGGTGCGGTCGAGGCGACCGGCTTTAGGAGACTCAACGCCATTCCGTAGTCCCCGGCCAGCAGGCGGTAATCGGCAGCTGTCATGCGCCGGCGACGGATGTCCACATCCTGTCCAGGTGGCGTGAGTCGGTCGGCCATCTCGCAGAGCTCGGCTGCGGCGATGGGCGACCCTCGAGCTACCGCGGCGTGGGCTGCATCCTCCAGGGCGGCAGCTGCCTCGTGGTCGGGACCGTCCGAGGCCAGCGCGAGATGCCGGGCACGTTCCTCCGGGTCCTCGACGACTTCTGCGAGCCGTCGGTGGACCTGATGCCGGTGGTCACGGGACGCTTCGGCGTAGATCGCCGAGCCGTACAGCGGGTGCGTGAACCTCACTTCGTCGCCGTCCGCCTCGAGGATCCCCGCGTCGACCGCCTTTGTCAGCACCCCCCTCACACTCGAGGACTCCGCCGCCTCGAGCAGCCCGACCGTTGATCGCGAACAGGCGGACGCGTACAGCAACGTCTCGCGGTTGGCGGATGGCAGACCTCTCAGTCGATCGCGGAGCAGGTCTTCTCGCAGCGTCTGCGGGATGGGGAGCGCCGCCCCCGTGGGGCGTAGCTCCCCCCGCAGCTCAGCTCGGGCGATCTCGAGTGCGAAGAACGGATTGCCGCCCGACATCTCGTGCAGGCGTTTGAGGGTCGGACGGGGGAGGTTGGCGCCGAGTCGGGCGTGCAACAGCGCACCCAGGTCATCGACGGAGAGCGGCTCCAAGCGGATCCGGGCGATGCGATCCTCGGGAAACGCCCGAGACAGTCCGAATGGAAGCGACGCTCCGGCTTCGCGCCTCGCGAGCAGGAGCCCGATCGGTTCACTCTCCAGCCGGCGGACCGCGAACCCCAACGCGGACGCGGTGGAGGGATCGAGCCATTGCAAGTCATCGAGTGCGATGAGCACCGGACTCGCAGCGGCTGCCTCACGGAGCGCCGTTAGCGCGGCTGCGGAGACCGCGCGAACGTCTGATGAACCTCCCTCGGGCTCAGCCCTGAGCAGGGCGACCTCGAGGGCGTTCCGCTGCGGGTCGGGCAGGGTCTGGAGCACGTCGTCGGATGCTTCGAGCAGGTCGGCCAGGCCGGCGTAGGAGAGCTTCGCTTCGGACTCCGCCGGGCGTGTGGAGAGCACGCGCCACCCCCTGTCCACCGCGGTGGCCACGCCCCGCTTCCACAGGGTGGTCTTCCCGATCCCGGACTCGCCTTCGAGGAGGAGGACGGCCGGGCCGTCCGCGACATCTTCCATGAAGGCGTCGAGTCGGGAGAGCTCGCTCCCCCTCCCGACGACGCGGTCGGCGCCCGAGGACGGGACAGGAGTCATCGCAGGACCAGCGTCATGCTGGCCCCAGGGTTTCGCGCGGTCAACCCGCCCCTATCCGGCGCCGTCGCCGGGGTGTTACAACCGGCTCATGGGAGCCGATCCCAGGGTCGGAACCGAGCTTGCCGGCCACCAGGTCATCTCGGTGATCGGCCGGGGGGGCATGGCCGTCGTGTACTTGGCCGAGCACCTCCGACTGGGTCGCAAGGTGGCCCTGAAAGTGCTCGACCCTGAGGTGGCCGGGGACGAGGCCTTCCGGGAGCGGTTCATCAGAGAATCGCGCATCGCGGCAGGTCTGGATCACCCCAACGTGGTGACGGTCTACGACGCCGGGGAAGCCGACGGGGTCCTGTACCTGTCCATGCGATATGTGGAGGGAACCGACCTGGAGCGCCTCCTTCGGGCGGAGATCGTCCTCGAACCCTCCAGAGCCGTGTCGATCGTCTCCCAGTGTGCAGCCGCACTCGACGCAGCCCACGCCGAGGGGCTCGTGCATCGGGACGTGAAGCCGGCCGACATCCTCCTCGAAGCCGAGCCGGATGGCAGCGATCGGGTCTTCCTCTCCGACTTCGGGATCAGCAAGCAGCTCGCGGCAAGCACCCGCCTGACCCGAACCGGCTCGCTGATGGGCACCGTGGACTACGTCGCTCCCGAGCAGATCCGGGGCGAGGAGGTGGATGGCCGGGCGGACGTGTACTCGCTCGGCTGCGTGTTGTACCGGTGCCTAACCGGCGAGGTCCCGTTCCCCCGGAACTCCGAGATCACCACGATCTACGCGCATCTCAACGACCCGGCTCCGCACCCGAGCGAGCATCTTGAGGACCTTCCTCCCGGATTCGATGAGGTGATCGAGCAGGCCCTGGCCAAATCGCCCGGCGAACGCTTCCCCACTTGCGGCGCCCTCGCTGACGGGTTGGTTGAGGCGGTGAAGGTCCCGGCCGAGGCATCCCCGATCGGGCCGGAACCTCCCAGCATCGACGAACTGAGTTCGGGCACGTTTCGGCGGAAGACGGCAGGGATCGTTGCAGTCGTCGCCGTCGCGGTCATCGCCTTCGCCGGAGGGCTGTGGGCCCGGTCGTCGGGACGACCCGAGCCGGGCGGGTCGACATCCCCACAGGGGGAGGTAGCAGTGGTCGGAGGGACAGGTCCGTTCGTGATCGCGGCGGCCGGCGAGATCGCGTGTCCGGTCTCTCCGTTCCCCGACGCGAATCCCGACGCCTGCCAGTACGACGACACGGCAGACCTCATCCATCCCGGCGAACTGGCTGCCGTCCTCGCGCTGGGGGACAACCAGTACGACAACGGCGCTTACGAAGACTACCTGGCCTACTACGACATGGAGTGGGGGCGAGCCAAGTCGATAACCAAGCCCGTGCCGGGCAATCACGAGTACGCAGCCCCGCCGCCCGCGACGCCGGACGGCTATTTCCGATACTTCGGAGACTCGGTGAGGGGACCGGACGGCCAGGGCTACTACAGCTTCGATCTCGGTGCGTGTCCCAAAGCCCCCTGCTGGCATCTCATTGCGCTCAACTCGCAGCTGTGTGTTGGTTCGGGAGGGTGCGGACCCGCGCCGAGAGGGAGCGAGCCGGGCGCGGGCAATCGGATGTATCGGTGGCTGAAATACGACCTGACGACGCATCCGAACAAGGAGTACCCGTGCACCCTGGCCTTCTGGCATCACCCCCTCTTCTCGTTCTCGACGGGGAGCGGCGCGACTCCGGAGGTGAGGCCGCTCTGGGACCTGCTGTATGCGGCCCGTGCGGACGTGGTCCTGAACGGCCACTCGCACAATTACCAGCGGTGGAAGCCCCAGGATCCCGCGCAGAACGTCGATCGCGAGCGAGGCATCCGACAGTTCGTGGTGGGGACGGGTGGCTCGACGAAGTCCTTGCTCCAGTTCGGTACGTGGCCGCCCAACCTGGTCGCAGCACAGGACTCGTCGTTCGGGATCCTGAAGATCACCCTCGGCCGGTCGTCGTACGGATGGACGTGGGTCTCCGCTGCCGGCCAGCCTGCCTACTCCGACGCGAACACGCGTCCCGCGCGCTGTAGCTGAGTCCGGTTCGACCCTCGACCCTCTCGCAGTGAAGCGGGCCCCTATCGGCTGGGCAACGTGGAGTGTTACAACGGGTGCATGCGAGCCGATCCCCGGGTCGGAACCGAGCTTGCAGGCCACCAGATCCTGGCGGTAATCGGCCGGGGTGGGATGGCCGTGGTGTACCTGGCGGAGCACCTCCGCCTGGGCCGGCGTGTGGCCCTTAAGGTGCTGGACCCGGAGATGGCGGAGGACGAGGCTTTCCGGGAGCGGTTCATCCGGGAGTCCCGGATCGCGGCCGGCCTGGACCATCCCAACGTGGTCACGGTCTACGACGCCGGCGAAGCGGACGGGGTCCTGTACATCTCCATGCGGTACGTCGAAGGGACCGACCTCGAGCGGCTGCTCCGAGGAGTGACCAAGCTGGAGCCGCCCCGGGCAGTGTCGATCATCTCCCAATGCGCGGCCGCCCTGGACGCCGCTCACGCGGAGGGCCTGGTCCACCGAGACGTGAAGCCGGCGAACATCCTGCTCTCCTCGGAGGGGAGGACGCCCGGTGATCGGGTGTACCTCTCGGACTTCGGGGTGACGAAACGTCTTCACTCAGGGGCGGGGTTGACCCGAACGGGCCAGTTCGTCGGAACCGTGGACTACGTGGCCCCCGAGCAGATCCGGGGGGAGGACGTTGACGGCCGGGCGGACGTCTACTCCCTTGGGTGCGTCCTGTTCCGGTGCCTGACGGGCGGCGTGCCGTTCCGCCGCGAGACCGAGGTGGGGACGATCTACGCGCACCTCGAGGACGATCCACCGTCGGTAAGCGAGCTGTCGCCCACGCTCGCGGAGGTGGGCGACGTGGTCGCGCGCGCTATGGCCAAGTCCAGGGACGATCGCTTCGCAACCTGCCGGGAGCTCGCCGCCGCGGCCGGACGTGCCATCGGCGTTCCTGCTCCAGCGCAGGAGCCGGCTGCCCGCACTCCTGCTGGGGCCCCACCGGGAGCGCGGTCGCGTGCGAGGCATGCCCGCCGCCGCAGCGTCGCGGTCGTCTCGGGCGCGGTCGTCACCGGCGTCGCCGTGCTGACGGGCGCGGCCCTGCTCTTCGGATTACTCCGCTCCCCTCCCGAGAGCGGCGGACCGACTGGCCTCAAGGGATCCCCTTCAGCACCGGTTGCACCCCCGAAGCTCTCGTGGATCCCAGTCCCGGACGTCCGCAACGTCCTCGGCGGCCCCGCGAACCAGGCCCTCGCGGCGGCGGTCAAGGTGAACGGGACGCTCGTGGCCGTCGGTCACGACGAGTCGGGAGGAACCGATGACGCCGCCGTCTGGACCTCGTCGAAGGCGACCCGGTGGGAGCGAGTCCCAAGCGATGCGTTCGTGAGCAGCGGCGGGGAACGGATGGACGGGGTCGCCGTGGTGGATGGCGTTGTCGTTGCGGTCGGCGCGGAGATCGCCGGCGGAGACACCGACGCCGCGGCGTGGACCTCCTCGGACGAGGGCACGACGTGGCAGCGGGTCGACCCCATCACGAGCGGGCTGCACGAGCCCGGGAATCAACTGCTGCACCGTGTGGTCCGAGGGCCGGCGGGTCTGGTGGCCATGGGTCACGCGGTCACGGGCGAGAGCATCGACGCGTCGGTGTTCGAATCGCCGGACGGGATCGAATGGACCCGTCACAGCACACCTTCCTTCGGTGGCCCCGGGCATGAGGAGATGTTCGACGCCGCAACCTTCGGTGATGAGTTGATCGCGGTGGGATTCCGGACCACGGATGCCGGTGATAAGGACGCCGCCGTGTGGATCGAGTCGGGGGGCGCGTGGTCAAGGATCGACCAGGACGCGCTCCGCGGCGCCGGAGAACAGCAGATGAACGCGGTCTTGCCCGCCGGGCCGGGCCTGGTGGCGGTGGGAACCGACGATTCCGGGGGCGATGTCGACGCTGCGGTGTGGACTTCGACCGACGGCCGGACCTGGACCCGGGTTCCTCACGTGGAGGCGACGTTCGGCGGACCGCGAGCGCAGTGGATGTCCTCGCTATGCGTCTTCGATTCGACGATCATCGCCGCCGGATACTCCGAGACCGCCGCCGGGGACTCGAACGGGGCCATCTGGCTTTCCACCGACGGGACGAGCTGGACGAGACAGGGTCCCATCGCGTCGTCACCCCTGGGGGGCCAGGGGCGCCAGCGGATCAACGACCTCGTCGTGTTGGGCCAGAAGCTCGTGGCCGTCGGTTCGGAGACCAGGGCGGTCGACGATCAGGGGGCTGTGTGGATCGGCAAGGTGGAGTCGGCCTGATCCTGAGCAGCGCGGCGCCGGGACCGGTCTCGGTCAGGCGAAGCCGATCTTGGTCACGAACGCATCGCGGTCACCCTTGTTGACCTCTCCCTCGAACGCCCCGTGGGTCTCGCCGGCCAGGTAGGCGGCCTCCGCGCTCGCGGCAAGGGCCGATCCAGTGTCGAAGTCGCCCGTCCCGAACTGGGTCGTCCACAGTTGCACGCCACGGGCGTTGTACTTGGCCAGGAACGCGTCTGTCTCGCCGAGCAGGGTCTGGTCGGGGATGGCTCCGTCGGTCGAGCCGGCGACGAAGATCCCGTCGGCCGTCACGTCCACCCCGTTGACGTCGTCGGTCCCCTGTGAGCCGAACTGCCGCGTCCACACCTCGTTGCCGCGGTGGTCAAGGCGCCGGACGAACCCGTCGATCCCTCCCTGCGTCACCTGCTCTGGGAACGTCCCGTCGGTGGAGCCCGAGACGTAGATCGCCGAGGGCCCGGCGGTAACACCCCGGATCCCGTCCGTGCCGGTGGTGCCGAACTCGGACACCCACCGCTTGGCCCCGTTCGGCCGGTACGCCGTGACGAACGCGTCGAGCCCTCCGGCGCTCGCGTGCTCGAACGCCCCGTCGGTCGAGCCTGCGACGTACACGCCGAGGAAGTCCACGGCGACGGCGCGGACATCGTCGGTGAGCGTTGTCCCCACCTGCTTCGTCCACAGCTCAGTGCCCGTCTGACTGTACTTTCGAACGAAGCCGTCCACGCCTCCCCGACGGGTGTCGCCGAGCCTGCCGTCGGTGGTGCCGGCGACGTACACGCCCCCGGCGTTCACGGCCACGGCCAGGGCCCGGTCGTCCCCCGTCGAGCCGAACTCGCGGGTCCACAGCACGCCGCCATGGAGGCTGTACGCGCGGACGAAGGCGTCGATGCCGGCCCGATGCTTCTGGCCGTGGAGAGCCTGATCGGTCGCGCCGGCCACGAAGATGGCGCTCCCGGTCGCGGCGACGGCGAACGCCTGGTCGATCCCGGATGTGCCGAACTCGTCGGTCCACAGCTCTCGGCCCTTCGAGCCGTACGCCCTGACGAAGGCATCGGTCCGGGCTCGGAAGTCCTGGCCGGGGAGGGAAAGGTTCGTGGACCCCACGACGAACACCCGGTCGGCCGCCTCGGCCAGCCCAAGGGCCAGGTCGTAGCGCAGGGTCCCGAACTCCTCGGTCCATTCGGGCTTGGGGGCTGGGGTCACCGAGCCGCAGCCAACGTGGGCCACCAGGCAGTCCGCCACGAGCTGGTCCAGCCTGGGCTGCTGCCAGGTGTTCCAGAAGTCCGCGTGCAGCGTGTAGTAGGCGCCGCTCGAGAGCGTGAGGCCGACGGTCCCGTCCGGGTTCAGAGGGTTCATCACCCCGAAGTGGATCCGCTCGCTCACCCTCGCCAGCACGTGGTCGAAGCCCGAGGGACACGCTCCTCCGACGGGGTAGACGATGTTGGAGGGCTCGAGGCCGACGCCATCCCAGCAGTTGGGGAGGTCCACCACCCCGACCACGCCGTCGACGAACCGGTACTGCGACCACGGCCCGCAGTCGTACGGTGCATCCATCTTCGGCGTCTTCACCGAGACCGTCTCTCCGCAGTACCAGAACACGTGAGGGTTCTCGGCCGGCGACAGGGCATCCTTGTTGCCCCCGATCATCTTCATGCCCTGGGGGATCGTCTCCACCGCGACGTCCTTCACCCCCAGGTAATAGATGCGCATCACCGGCGGCTTGATGGTCACGCCGCCGACGGACGTCGTGGGGGACCAGTACCCCGCGGTGTCGCTGGGGATCCGGCAGTTCGTGGCCCCGGCGAGCATCGACGCCTGTGTGGAGTTGGCGTCCGTCGTCTTGTTGCCGAAGAAGTCGTGCATGTGGGAGGCACCGGGCTGGCCGGGGAAGACGATGGGATCGTCCATGGCCGCGTGCGAGAAGCGGCACCGGACCCAAAACTGGCCCGCCGGCTCGTCGGCCCCGGCCCATGAGGGGACAAGCGCCGCGAGCACCGCGAGCATCGCGATCGAGGCAAGACGGCGAGAACGCGGTCCGATCGGCTTCCTTCGCATCGCACCTCCTCGAATCAGGCGCCTCCGATCAGGCGCCGGTCGGGCGCCCAGATCGCGGACCTGGCCAGCATAGACAAGGCCTCGGCGGTGGCAAGCATCCCCGCCGAGTCTAGGTACGATCGCGTAGTGACGCGACCGATCAGGGCGGCGCTGGCGTTGGTGGCGTGCACGGCGCTCCTCGTTCCGGGCCCCCAGGCGCTGGGTTCCGCAGGGCAGCATGCAGCCCGGCTCGTCGACCCGTCCTCGCTGAAGCCCACCATCGTGTGGAAGAAGATCCCGTTCGGCGCGCAGCGCAAGCGGCAGATGGCAGCGTACTCGAAGCGGCATTACGGCGAGCCCACGTGGGAGCTCACCGACCCCCACGTGGTGGTTGAGCACTACACGGACGGGCCGTCGTTCTCGAGCGCGTGGAACACCTTCGCCGCGAACAGCCGGCACCTGGGCGAGATGCCCGGCGTGTGCTCGCACTTCATCGTCGACACCGACGGGACCATCTATCAGCTCGTGAACATGGGGATCCGATGCCGGCACGCCATCGGCATGAACTGGACGGCCATCGGGATCGAGATGGTGGGGACGAGCGATGGGCAGATCCTCCGGCGCAAGCCCCAGCTCCGGGCCGCGCTCGAGCTCACGCTGTGGCTGCTGGCGAAGTTCGGCATCGAGATCCGGAACGTGATCGGACACGCCGAAACCTTGATGAGCCCCTATCACCACGAGCTGTATCCGTCGTGGCGGTGTCTGACCCACAGGGACTGGCAGCACCGGGACATGCGGATCTTCCGGCGGAAGCTGAAGCGGATGGCCAACCGGGCCGGGGTGCCGATCGGCCCGCGGCCGCAGTGGGTCGACCCGAACTGCTGAGAGAGCGAAACGAGAAACGAGCCTCGGGACGCACGGGTGCGTCCCGAGGCTCGCCCTCTCGATAACCCGCTCGTCAGGCGCCGGTGCCGATCTCCTTGGCGCTCTGCTCCATCCGGTCGCCGGCCTCCTCGACGCGTTCGCCGGCCTTCTGGATCTTGCGGCCGGTGTGCTCGACGACGTCGCCCGTCTTGTAGCCGGCCTCAGAGGCCTTCTCGGTGCCCTGTGCGGCCATCTCGTCCATCTGGCCGCGCATCTCGTTGATCCACCCCTTGACCCGGTCGAAGGCACCGGTGCGAGTGCCGACGGCGTAGATGGTGCCCGCCGCGAGGAGCAACCGGAACACGCGGAACCGGCGCTTCTTCGGCTCCTCCATGGTGAACTGGGCCTTGTCCAGCAGGTCCAGGACCCGCTGTCGCTCGGAACGATTCTCCGCCAGCTCGTCGCGAAGCACCCGGTTCTCCGCCTTCAGCTGGTCGTTCTGGGACTCCGCCCGATCGGCCTTCATCTCCATCATGCGCTGCCTGGCTCCGCTGCGCACGCGTTCCATCCTGCCCGTGATGTCCATGACTGACCCTCCTTGCGAGACGTCCTATCCTCTACGTACCCAATGGGACCTCCTTCTACCATCTATTCCGGTCAAGCGCTGGTTTCTCCAGGCTAGGGCACGGGTACAAGACGCAGGAGAACGTGGCAGGGACACGGGGACAGGATGCCAATGCCGGACCAACAGGGCAAACAGAGCAGACACAGGCGACCTGCGTTCGATCGATTCGCCACCTCAGCCGCTCGGTGGATGGGTCACGGCCTCACGTTTGGAGTTGCGGTCCTGCTGACGATGGGTTGGGCGGTCTCCGGACCCATCTTCCATTTCTCCAACGCTTGGCAGCTCATCATCAACACGAGCACCACCGTCCTCACCTTCCTCATGGTCTTCCTCATCCAGAACACCCTGAATCGGGATTCGGCTGCCATCCACGTGAAGCTCGACGAGCTGATCCACGTCACGGAGCAAGCCCGGGATCAGTTGGTCGGGATCGAGCACCTGGGGGACAAGGAGCTCGAACGACTCCGTCGGGCTCAAGAGGATGGTGCGGTCTCCGAGGTCTCAAACGACCGGTCGCGCGGGTGACGACCCCTCGTCAGTTCACGGCCTGAGCCTGTAGAAGCGCAAGAAGTCGTGCTCGACCTGGTCGAGGATCTCGACCTCCTTGAACCCCGCCTCGCCGGCGTACCGCCGGAACGTGTCGGGACGCATCACGGTACCCGTCCCCACTGAATGCTCCTCCGACAACCCGGCCGGAAGGCACACCAGGAAGCTGAACCCGTACATGAGCCGTTCAACCGGGTCACCGGGGGCGGTGAACGACTCTGCCACCTTCTCGTCGGCCACGATGAGGGTCCCTGTGGGAGCCAGGCTGTCCCGGATCGCCGCGAGCACCTCGACCGGCCGGGCCATGTCGTGGATCGACTCGATCACGATGGCCAGGTCGTACGGTCCCTCGTTCCTGAGGGTGGCACCGTCGCGGACCTCGAACCGGACCCGGTCGCTCACCCCCGCCTCCTCGGCGAGACGCCGGGCGATCTCAACGGAGGTCTCATCGGGGTCGAAACCGTCCACCCTCACCGTGGGATAGGCGCGGGCGATGGCGATCGAGGCCCAGCCCACGCCGCAAGCCACATCCGCCACGCGGGCCGGTGGGTCGGACTGGAGTCGCTCGTGGACATCGGGGATCGACGGCAGGTACTCGGTCCCCAGGAGGCTGAGGATCCACGGCCGGTTGAAGTCTCCCTGTGACTCGATCATGTCCGGACCGAAGGCGGACCACGGAACCCCCCCTCCCTTCGAGAACGCGTCCATCAACTGGGGAGCCGCCTGGATCGCCGCCACGAAGGACCGGGCCAGCGGTGTGATCGAGAACATGCTGTCCAGGTCGATCAGGGCTTCGGCGTGGCCGGCAGGAAGCGAGTACCTGCGTTCGCCCTCCGGTTTCGCCTGGTCGTCGACCTCCAGGATGCCCGTCACCGCCTGCTGCTCCAGCCACTCCCTCGCGTACCGTTCCTGGATGCCGGCACTCGAGGCAAGCTGTGCAGGCGTCGATGCCTCGGAATCGCCAAGGGCCCGATAGAGCCCCAGGCGGTCACCGAGGTATACGGCGACCATGTCGACGGCACCCAGGGCGGCCTCGAACAGCCGTTCAACCAGCGCCGCGGTCCTCTCTTTGTCGTCGCCGCCCTCGGGTGATGCTTCGACCGTTCCCGTCGTGCCTTCCATCGTCATCGTGTCGCCCCCTCCCGATCGGATTCTGACTCTACCCAGGTGGCGGAGGCGAAGGGAACACAATAAGAGCCACAACGCGCCAGGTCAGAGCTTGTAGGTGAGCGCCAGCTCGTGGGGCCGAGTGGCCTGAGAGGGTTGCCGCTCTCACCAAAGGGTTAGGCGGGTTGAGCGGCCCCATCACGTTTCCATCAGGCGGACAACCAACCCCGAAGGATCGTGCACGCCCTTCGTGGACGAGAGGTCGATATGGAGCATGCCGCCGTCAGAACGACGGCGGCATGCTGGCAAGGGTGGGTTGAGGACGCATCAGCCCAGCTGCCATCAGGCGAACGCCACCGCCTTCGCGCCGGCCACGATTTCCTCGACGACCTTTGCGGCTCCAACGATCGTGGCTCCCTTGACCACGTGGTCCTCCGTGATCCCCCGTGGCTTGGTGCAGGCCCCGCACAGCCAGACCTGCCCTCCGTTCTCGATGAACTCCGTGTACAGGTCCGCCAAGACCGGCAGCCCCTCGTACGCTATTCCGTTCGTGCCGCCCTGGGTCCCCAACCAGACCGCGTCGATCGTGCAGAGCACCAACGCCTCCTGCCCCGCTGTGGCGGCCACGTTCGCGGCCACGAAGGGCAGCGTGGCCCGCTCCGGGTCTTCCTTACCGTGCGTGCAGGTGAAGATCAGCTTCTCGCTCATTGCACTCGCTCCACTGTGATCTGGAGCCACCCGTCATCGAGCGACTCGACCGAACGAACCGTGTTGCCCAGCAGCCGTGCCAGGGAAGGGAGCTCCTCCTTCGCGGCCGGATCCCGGGTCGCCACGACAAGCGCGTCACCCACCGGGATGGCCCGGATGCGGCGCCGGAACTCCTGAGCCAGCCCATCCGCGCAGCCCAGCTCGCCGGCGTTGAAGCGGTGGACGTCACCGGCCTCGGTTTCGGCGACCGGTCGGAACCCCGAACACACCAGGTCGAACCGCTCGATCCGCCCGTCATCGACGTGGCAGAAGGCCTGCTGTTCGATGACCGCCCAGCCATCCTCGTCGTGCAGACGGAACCGATAGCTGATCCGAAGGCGGTCGGCTATGTCCTCCGCGACGATCTCCTCGACCTCGAATGCGTCGGGCTTCTCGAACCAGCTTCTGAGCTGATCCGTGACCGCGGCGGCGCCGCTCAGCTCGCGAAGGCCGCCCGGCAGCAGCCCACGGAACTGGATATCCGGATCAAGGCTCGCCTCTACTCCCTCGAAATCGCGCGACGTGAGCGCCTCCAGGAACGCCCTTCCCGCGATCTGCTGCCCTTCCACTCCTCTCACCTCCTCCCTCGTCGTGACGGGCGTCACGTTAGGTCGGTAGGAAGCACCGAGGAACGGCGAGACTGCCGTATTTCCGGGGTTCCGCCTCCCTATCTCCGAAGCCCCTACCCGGCCGCGGGCTCCAGAAGGCCGAGCTCCTCCGCCTTCCGCACCGCCTCGAGGCGCGATCGGCAGCCGAGCTTGGCGAGGATGTTGCGGACGTGCATGTCGACGGTCCTGACGCTGAGGAATAGCTCGCGCCCGATCTCCCGATTGGTCCGGCCCAGCTCGAGCAAACGGATCACCTCCAGCTCGCGCCTGGAGAGTCCACCTCGCTCCAGGTCTGCGACAGCCTTCCGGCCCAGCCGCCGCTCCACCTTCTCTCCCAGAGCCGTTAGCTCCTCGACCGCACGGGCTGCGAGGGGCCGGGCCTTCACCTTTCGGGCCGCCCGGTATGCGGACACCAAGTGCTCGATCCCACGGTCGCGTTTCCCGGCGGCGACGAGCGCCACAGCCGCCCGCACTTGTATCTCCGCACGATCATGCGGAACGGTGAGCCCGGAGAGAGCGTCGAGAGCCCGCTCGAAGTGGCCCGTGGCACGCTCCCCATCGTCCTCGAGGAGCGCGATCTCGCCCAGGGCGTGGGCGAGCGCAGCAACGGTCTCCGACGCGCCACCAGTGGCGGCCATGCTGGACAGCAGCTCCGCGCACGCGGCGGCTTGGGCCTGCTCGCCTCGTCGAGCGAAGAACGTCGTCGCCCAGCGGAGCGCTGCCACGGAATAGTGTCGCTCCTCTTTGGCCCAGCACCGCTCCACCAGTTCGGTGGCTCGCTGGGCGGCCGAGGCGTCCATCCCTTCCAGGTCATCCAACCGGGAGAGTCCGAGTAGACCGTGGATCTCCATCGGGAAGAGCTCACTGGCGCGACCGAAGGCAAGCGCGGAGGAGAGCAGCCGGCGAGCGGACTTGGTCTCGCCGCGCAGCGCGTGGATCATCCCGAGCTCCACCATCGCCGCGTGGCGGGCCACCGGCGGCGCCAGGGCTTCATTGAGAACCTGTCGGCATACTGCGACCGCTCGATCCCACTGGCCGATGTGCATGAGGACCGGGGAAAGGCAGGCGAAGCACACCTGAGCCGCGTCTCGGAGGTCCTTCGCCTGACAGAACTGGAAGGCCGCGGTGTACGCATCGATGGCCGCCGGGTAGTCCGG
>Ga0184612_10000298_pt1 | contig 22814 bp, 19 predicted proteins | sample PLM3_60_coex_FD_133163 | JGI IMG/M metagenome (GOLD analysis project Ga0184612, IMG submission 133163) | Groundwater sediment microbial communities from an aquifer in East River, Colorado, USA - PLM3_60_coex | ecosystem: Environmental > Terrestrial > Soil > Riparian zone | place: USA: East... | reverse complement strand
TGGCGATCTATGCCGCCGGGAATCTCGTTCTGATCGTTGATGCCGGCCTGCAATTTCGCGCGATCAACCGTTTTCTTGCGTTCAAGTCCAGCGTCGACAGCGATCGTCGCACCGGGCAGTTCTATGCCGAACTGCGCCGGATCTATCTTGGGCTCGCGGGGACGCTCGCTGTCGTCACGCTGATCCTCGTTCATGTGCTTCCGCCTTCCGCGATGCTGGGCTTTGGCGCGATCGCGCAATTCGACCTGGCCTTCGGCGCGATGATCGTCGGCACGCTCCTCACGCTGCCGGTCAATATTGCAGCGGCGCTTTACCGCGCGCGGGGCCTCTACGGGCGGGCGGTCAAGTTCGTCAATCTCGGGATGCTCGGAGCCCTGCTTGGGCAATTTGTGGCCGTCACGCTCACCCAAAGCCTGTTTTACGTCACCGTCGTTTATGTCGCTGCGCAAATGCTGGTTGCGGCCTATCTCCTGATGTCAGATGCCCCGCGGCTGTTTCCGTTTTTGCGCGGGCAGCGCGCAACGGGTTCGGTGGGCTGGATCGCCGGCCAGTTTCGCAAAGCGGCCCCGTTCGCAGTCGCAAGCGCCGCCGACCTCGCATTGCTCAATCTACCGGTGCTGCTGGTCAGCGCGCTCGTATCCGACAGGGTCGCGGTAGCGCAATGGGGCCTGACCCGTGTCGTTGCCGGGCTGCTGCGGGTGCTTTGCGTGCAGACGACGCTTCCCCTGGCCGCCGAGCTTGGCCACGATTATGCCGTCGGCGACCGGCAGCGGCTGCAGGGCCTCTACGCGCGCGGCTCCGTGCTGGTGGCGCTGCTGGCGAGCGTCGTGGTCTCCGGCCTGTTGCCGTTCTGGCCGGATTTCTTTGCGCTTTGGACACACGGCGCCGTTCCCTACGATCGCTCGCTCACCTTTGTCCTGCTGATCGGTACGGCTGCCGCGGCCCCTTCGATCCTCGCGGTGGGCTACGCGAATTACAGCGATCGGGGGCAGCTTTTGTTGCGGACCAAGGCGCTGCAGCTCGTCCTGTTCCTCGTTCTGTCGGCGATCCTGATTCCCGCGATCGGCCTGCTTGGGGCGGCCATCGCCGTCGTCGCCAGTGAACTTCTGATCCAATTCGGCATGCTGGGACGGATCATCATCCGGCAAACGCTGCAGCATCCGCTGCGGCATTTGTTCTTCGTGGCCGCGCTGATGGTTACGGTGACGCTCGCCGGCTGGGCGTTGGGAACGGCGATCCGGCTGGCCATCCCGCTGGCAGAGCCGTTGCGGTTCTTCGTGGAATGCGGGCTTTGGCTGGCGGTCGTCGCGGTGGCAGCCAGTCCGCTCGCGATCGAAAGCGTCCGCGCGAGGCTGACCGCCGCGATTCCGCACTAGAGCATGCTTCAACTGAGTTGAATCATGCTCGTCGATCATCTTCTTGTTTGAGCATGATCTTTTCGGAAAACCGGTGTCCACTTTTCCGGATCATGCTCTAGCGCGGAATTGCGGCCTGCCGGATGAGATATTTCCCGTAGCCGGTGTTTTTCATCGGCTCGGCAAGGCGCAGCAATTGTTCGGCGTCGATGAAGCCCTGGCTGAACGCGACTTCCTCGGGACAGGCGATCTTCAGGCCCTGACGTTTCTCCACGATGTGGATGAACTGGGAGGCTTCGAGCAGCGATTCATGTGTGCCGGCATCAAGCCAGGCGTAGCCGCGGCCGAAACGCTCGGCATGAAGTTCGCCGTGCTCCAGATACCACTGGTTGACATCGGTGATTTCGAGTTCGCCGCGCGGCGACGGCTTCATCTCCCGAACGATATCGACGACGCGTTCGTCGTAGAAATAGAGACCGGTCACGGCGTAGTTCGATTTCGGCGCTTTCGGCTTTTCGACAATCCGCAGCGGGCGATGCGACGCGTCGAACTCGATGACGCCGTAGCGCTCGGGATCGTCGACCCAGCACGCGAACACCGTCGCGCCACGGCTCTGCTTCGCGGAGGTGCGCAACAGCGCCCGCAGATTGTCGCCATAGAAGATGTTGTCGCCCAAAATCAGCGCGGAGGATCCGCCGGCGAGAAAATCCCGCCCGATCAGGAAAGCTTCCGCGATGCCGCCGGGATGATCCTGGATGGCAAAGGAAATCTCGATGCCCCATTGCCGTCCGTCGCCCAGCAGGCGCCGGAACTGGTCGATCTCTTCCGGCGTGGTGATGATCAGGAGCTCGCGCAGGCCCGCCATCATCAGCGTGGTGAGCGAATAATAGATCAGCGGCTTGTCGTAGACCGGCAATAGCTGCTTCGAGGTCGCGAGCGTCAGCGGATAAAGCCGCGTGCCGCGGCCACCTGCCAGAATGATGCCTTTGCGATTCATGCACTGAACTCTTCGCGGGGGTAGAGGGGCCTCGTTAGCATGCGCCAAGCGGCACTCAAAATGCTTTCCGGGCCCCATAGCGGAAATATTTCAATGGTTTACACGGACATGCACGCGTTGCGCCGTCGCTATGGGTGCGATAGGAATGGCCCATCGCGGCGCTTTATGACGCAATGTCGGTGACGCACCGGCGCGATTCGCGACCTGAGCTGCGACGGGGATCATGGCCAACCGCGCCTATTGTACCTATTTCGATCACAACTACCTGCCGCGCGGGCTGGCGCTCTACCATTCGTTGCAGCGGCATGCGCCGGGAGCGCAGCTCTGGGTGCTGTGCCTGAGCGAGGCCTGCCACCAGGCCCTGACGGCGCTCGATCTGCCCAATCTGGTACCGGTGCGGCTGGCCGACTTCGAAGACTCCAATCCCGACGTCGCGGCCACGCGGCCCACGCGCAGCCTGATCGAATATTATTTCACGTGTTCGCCGGCCTGGATGCTTTTCGTGTTGAACAGCAAGCCGGATGCGGAGTGGGTCACCTATCTCGACAGCGATCTCTTCTTCTTCGCCTCACCCGATCCGATCTACGATGAAATGAAGGACGCGGCGTTCGGCATCGTTCCGCATCGTTTCGCCCGAGGGTTGGAAGGTCAGCGCCGGTTTGGACTCTACAATGTCGGCTGGGTAAGCATTCGCAGGCGCGATGACGGGATCCAGGCCCTGCGCTGGTGGCGCGAGCGCTGCATCGAATGGTGCTACGACCGAGTTGAGGGCGACCGCTTCGCTGACCAGCGCTATCTCGACCGGTTGCCGGAAATGTTTGGCGGCGTCCATGTCATCTCGCATCTCGGGGCCAATCTCGCGCCCTGGAATTTTGCCGATTATCATCTGCAGTGGAACGACGGCGAGGTCGAGATCGAGCGGCGATATAAGCTGCTGTTCTTTCATTTTTTCGGGGTCAAGCGCAGCGGCGGGTATTACTTCAACAGCCACCGGCTGTATCATGCGCCGTTTTCCAGCCTGATGAAGCACAAACTATACGAGCCTTACACGGCGGCGCTCGCGGAAGCGGAACGGGTAGTGGCGCCACTTCTGAAAGACCAACAGATCGAGATAATCCGAAAGCCGGTTGTCACCACGCCCGGTGACCGCCTATCCAATGCGTTCCGGAAGACGAGAATGATGGCCAACCGGGGCCTTGATATCCTGACCGGCCGGGCTATCGCGGCCCGGTAGTCCGAACAATTCCTTCGAGAGATTCTTCACATATGCGACTGCTGATCCTCGGCTATTCCTCGATCGTCGAGCGGCGGGTGATACCGGCCGCGGCGAAAGTCGAAGCCATCACGGAGATATCGATCGCAAGCAAGAGCCGGCCGCAGCCTGAAGGGTGGCCGAAGCAGGGCCGCTTCTTCAACGATTATGCCGCGGCGTTGCGCGACAGCGGTTCGGGCCTCGTCTATCTTTCGCTGCCGAATGCGATGCATGAGCACTGGGTGATGGCGGCGCTGGCCGCCGGCAAGCATGTCGTGGTCGACAAGCCGGCGATGATGACATTGGCGGGCAGCGAGCGCGCGGTGGATGTGGCGCGGCGCGCCAATCGGGCCGTCGCGGAGGCGACGGTGTTCGGCTATCATCCGCAATTCGAGGCGCTGGCGGCCTTCGTCGTCGAGCACGGTCCGCTGACGCAGGCAGCCGTGCAATTCATCATTCCGCCGTTGCCGATTGGTAATTTTCGCAATCACCGCGAGCTGGGCGGGGGCTGCCTGCTCGACATGGGGCCGTACGCCGCCGCGACGATGCGAATCCTCGGCGACGGGGCGGCGTCGGAGATCACGGCCCTGGCCGGCGGCCGGCATCCGGAAACCGGTGTCGACATGGGCTTTTCGGTCCTGGCCCGGCTCGGCAATGGCGGGGCATTTTCCGGCCATTTCAGCTTCGAGGGCGAGTATCAGAATCGCTTGCTCGTTGTGGGCCGTTCGGGGTCTGTGTTAATAGAGCGCGTCTTCACCCCACCTGCCGATCATCAGATGGAATGGCGCCGGCGCGTACGCAATGTCGATGATGTCGTGACATTCGAGCCAGCCGATACGTTTGCACGCTTCCTTGCGGCGGTGACGTTGGCGATCGCCGGCGGCGATCACGATAGCTTTCACCGCGATCTCCTGAGCGATGCCCGGTGCCGGGACATGATCGCGACGGCGCTCGCATCCCAGAATCCGTCGCATCAGCGCGTGTGAGAGACTATGCCAATCAACGTGTGGGACTATCTGCGGGAATACGACGAACTGCGCGACGAAATACTCGCTACCGTCGATCGGGTGTTTGGCTCGGGACGGCTGGTGCTTGGACAGGAAGGCGTCAAGTTCGAGCGCGAGATGGCCGCCTATCTGGGGGTCGCGGGCGGCGTCGGCGTGAACAGCGGAACTGACGCGATCTACATCGCGCTGGCGTCTCTGGGCGTGAAGGCCGAAGACGAAGTCATCACCGTGCCCAATACGGCGGTGCCGACGGTCTCGGCCATCCGTACGCTTGGTGCTACGCCGGTGTTCGTCGACATACGCGACGATGATTTCCTGATGGATGTCGATCAGGTCGAGGCGGCGATTACGCCACGCACGAAGGCGATCGTGCCGGTGCACCTGTACGGCCAGTGCGTGGACCTCGATCCGCTGATGGCGATTGCCGAGCGGAACGGGCTGAAGGTGATGGAAGACTGCGCGCAATCGCAGGGCGCGCTTTACAAAAATCACCAATCCGGCAGCGTCGGCCATGCCTCGGCGTTCTCGTTCTACCCGACCAAGGTGCTGGGCGCCTATGGCGACGGCGGAATGGTGTTGAGCAACGACGAGGCGGCGATCCGGCTTGCGCGCAGTCTCCGCTTCTATGGCATGGAAACGCAGTATTATTCCGAGCGCCACGGTTACAATTCGCGTCTCGACGAGGTGCAGGCTGCGATCCTGTCGCTGAAACTGCCGCGCATCGATGGCTGGATCGAGCGGCGGCGGGAGATCGCCGCGCGCTACAAGCAGGGTCTCGCCGGAAGCGGCCTCGTGCTGCCGCGCGAGAACGCCCATAGCCGCCATTCCTTTTATGTCTATGTGGTAGAACACCCAACGGACCGCGACGGGGTGCTGGAGCGGTTGGCGAAGCGCGACATCAACTGCAATGTGTCCTATCGTTGGCCGATTCACACCATGCGGGGCAGCGCCGGTCTCGGCTATCGTGAGGGGCAATTCCCGGTAGCGGAGCGCAAGGCGCAGCGCATTTTCTCGCTGCCGATGTATCCGCACCTCAAGGACGAGGAAGTCGATACCGTGATCGAAGTGCTCAGGGATGTGGTTTGATGGCCGAGCGCGCGCATCTCGACTGGTTTCGCGGGAGACTCGCTGCATCCGCCGCGATCGAGCCGACGGATCCTGCGCCGATCCTGGCGTGGCGGGACGAGCGCTGCCGGGCGATCCGCTTCAAGGCCGAGTTGATCGGACTCGACGAGGTTCGCGGCTGGTCGCGTGACGCGCAAGGCAATGTGCGGCACAAGACCGGGCAGTTTTTCGGGGTCGAGGGCGTACGCGTCGAAAGCGGCGACCTGCGCGAGGTCGCCTCATGGGACCAGCCGATCTACACCCAGCCTGAAGGCGGCATCCTCGGACTGGTCGCCCGCGAGACGCCGGATAGTGGTGTCCAGTTTCTGTTGTACGCCAAGGCCGAGCCGGGCAACGTCGGCGTGCTTCAGCTCTCTCCCTCCGTTCAAAGCACGTGGTCCAATATCAGGCGTGCGCATGGTGGAAATCTGTCGCCGATGCTGGAGGTGCTCACCGCCAAGTCCGGCGTTCGTATCATCTACCGGGCAGAGCACAATGAAGAGGGCGGCCGGTTCTGGCGCAAGTCGAACGAGAATATCATCGTATTTGTCGACGATGAGAGCGTGATCGCGAGCGACATGATGATGTTTTGCTGGGCGAGCCTTGGCCAGATCAAGGAGCTTGCCTTGATCGACAACGTGCTCAGCCCCTTCGTAAGGACGATCATCGCGCCGCTGTGATTCGGCGGATGGCCTCGCGCCCGGTCAGTGCGCCTTGGAAAACAGGTAGGTCTCGGTCGTCGAGCGATGGCCCGTCACCTCGGAGACGTCATAGGGGATGCAGGGCCATTCGCGCTGCAGCCGGAGCCCGGCGTCCCGGCAAAGCGACATCAATTCGCTCTTGCCGAAGATGATCTCGACGACCGGCGCGCCATAGGCGAACTTTTTCAGATATGTGGTCTGATGATCGTCGAATACCGGTACGGTGTGCAGGACGCAGTAGCGCCCGGCGACGCGCGCGGCTTCGCGGATCGCCGCCTGATAGTCGATAATGTGCATCAGCGACACGCCGTTGAAGACGATGTCGAATGCATCGTCCGGATAGGCCAGCCGGGTCGCGTCTGCCACCTCGAACGCGGTCGATGGATAACGCGAACGGGCGCGAGCGATCATCGCCTCCGAATAGTCGATGCCGGTATAGCTGACGCCGCCGGAGACGAGATCTGCAAACACTTCCGAATAATAGCCGCTGCCGCAGCCGACCTCGAGCAGGTGGGGGGCGGCAATGCCCGTCGCCATGACGGCCTCGGCGGCGACGGTGAAATCGAGCCGCGGTTCGCCATTCTTCATGTCGGCAATCAGGCCCCGATAGGCGCGTTCCTGACGAGCCACGGTGCGCGCCGCAAGCCAGCCCTCGGACGATGCGGCGGCGCGGCGGGCTTCGTCGATGCCGTCGAGCACCTTGTAGTCGGTCGAGGTCAGGATATGGCGGCGCAGAACCGGCGCCGCCATGACGACGCGCTTGCCGATCTGCCTGACGAGGCGCGGCAGCTTCATCGCGGCGCCCGCAGCGTTTCGACGAAACCCAGGATCTCGGCGGCGCGATGGCGGTAGGTGTGCTGCGCCATGGTTCTGGCTTGGCCCGCCGCGGCGATTGCGGCGCGGCTTTCGGCGTCGCCGAGCGCGCGATCGATGGCCACAAGACAATCGTCGACCGAGCGCCAGACGGCGACCTCACGGTCCGGTTCGAACAGGGTGTGCAGGTTGTCCTTGAAATCGGTCAGCAGGAAAGCGCCGACGCCGGTGGCCTCGAACAACCGCATGTTTCCGGCTTCCCGCCCGGCCATGTCGATGTGGGAATTGAGCGTGATCTTCGATCGCCGCAGCGCCTGATACATGTCGGCGCCCCAGACTTCGCCTTGAAAGCAGCGATGCAGCGGAGAGGTGGCTGGCAGCGTCTGCGGCGCGTTGCCGAACAGCTTGAGATCGTAACGTTCGGCAACCGCCTCGAGCAGCGCAGTCCGCTGCTGGTGATCCGGCGAGACCGTGCCGACAAAGGAAACCTCGATGTCCATGGCGGGCGCCGGCGGCAGCGCTTCGAGAATGGCGGGCTCGAACGCCAGATGATTGACTTCCGCGCGCACGCCGAGGCGGCGGAAAAAATCCACCGTCGCCGACAGCTGCGACATCATTAGATCGTAGACGGACCAGTCCACGCCGCGGGACGGCGCGATCCCGATCTGTCCGATCAGGATCGGGTTGCCGATCGCCTTGATGCGCCGCATCAGCTGCGGGTCGACGTGAAAGGTGTCCTGGTTGAGCACGACGTCGGGTTTGAAATCCTCGATCTGGGCCAGCAGGATGGCCTCGGCTTGCGCGTCGAGGCTGGGACTGAGGCCAACCTTGCGGGCCAACGGCCGCAGCATTGGCTTCAGCGGCGTCACGGCGCGCTGCAGCCAGGCTGGAAGCGAGGTGCTTCCGCTCGGGGTGGCGGGCGCCTCCGCTTGGACGGCCATCCCGTGCTCGCGCGCCCATGCCGTCTGAAGCCAGGCATTGTTGACGTGTATTTCTGCCGCCAAATGGTCGAGTGCGGAAAAATTCCGCGAATAGAAATCGGCGACGCCGAACAGGCTGGCGTTTCGCGCCGCCATCTGGGTCGCGTAACCGGCGCTTCCGAGTCCTGGCTGGCGGCGATACAGCCAGCTGAGGAAGCGCGGGTAGTCCGCATTGAGCACGAGGATGCGCATGAATGGCTAGACCGCGCGCCGGAAGCCGTAATTCTTGTCGATCCACGCCTGGTAGGCGCCGCTGATGACGTCGCGCCACCATGGCTCATGGTCGAGGTACCACTGCACGGTCTGCTGCAGTCCGCTCTCGAAACCGACACTGCAGCGGCTGCCGAGTTCGGTCATGAGCTTGCTGGCGTCGATCGCATAACGGTGATCGTGGCCGGGGCGGTCGGTCACATAGGTAATGAGCGTGCGGCAGGAGCCGGCGGCCGCTGCGGGACAGGACGGAAAGCGCGCGGCGAGGCGAGCATCGGCTGCGAAGGCGGCATCGATCGTGTCGCAGATCAGGCCCACCACGTCGCGGTTGTTGCGCTCGTTGCCGCCACCGACATTGTAGGTTTCGCCGGTGCGGCCGCGCTCGATCACGTTGATCAAGGCGTCGCAATGATCTGACACGTGCAGCCAGTCGCGGACATTTGAGCCGTCCCCGTAAACCGGCAGCGGCTTGCCTTCCAGCGCATGGACGACCATCAGCGGAATGAGTTTTTCCGGGTGCTGATAGGCGCCGTAATTGTTGGAGCAGTTCGTGATCAGCGCCGGCATGCCATAGGTCGCAACAAAGGCGCGGACCAGGTGATCGCTCGACGCCTTGCTCGCCGCGTAAGGCGAATTCGGACGATAGGGCGAGGATTCCGTGAAGGCGGGGTCGGCCGGGCCGAGCGAGCCATAGACTTCGTCGGTCGAGACGTGGAGAAATCGCGCCATGTCGAGCATCGCCGCCGCGCGCCAGCAATCGAGCGCCGCCTTCAGAAGCGTGAACGTGCCGAGCACGTTGGTCTGCAGAAAAGCCTCGGGATCACTGATCGAACGGTCGACATGCGACTCGGCAGCGAGATGCGCCACCCGGGAAAATTTGCGTTCGTCGAACAGGCGCTGCATCAGCGCCGCATCGCCGATGTCGCCCTTCACGAACTGGATACCGCGATCGGCAATCAGCGGCTCCAGGCTGCGGACATTGGCCGCATAGGTCATGGCATCGACCACGGTCAGGCGGTCGGCCGGCCGCGCGGTCCGCCACGCATGCACCAGGTTCTGGCCGATAAAGCCCGCGCCGCCGGTGATCAGAACGCTTTGCATCGAAACCCTCCGGTCACGAAGCCGCCGGTTCGATCTTTCGATCGAACATCGTGCGCGGCATGATGTACCACAGCAGAAACAGGAGCCCGGCACCATGTGTCAATAATGCCGTGGTAAAGGGCACATTGAGAAAGGTTTGGGGAAGCAGCGCAGCCGAGATCAGTACGAATCCCGGCGGCAGTCCTGACGACACGCGGTTGCCGAGCGCGATGACAAGCCCGCATGCCAGCGCCACCATCGGCGCGAGATACAGTCCGACCGAGGCGATACCCTCTGTCGCAAACAGGGACGCATTGATGTTGCCGAGCTGGTAGGTCTTTTCCATCACGAGCGATATCTGCTCCTGATAGGGACAGCCCATCAACGGCTTCAGGAAGGATATTTGGCAGAACCAGGTGAGCGGGTGACTTGAGAAGAAGTCGTTGTAGATGTCCATGGCGCTGGATGGGGTCGCCATCATTCGGATATTCACCAGGCCGAAATAATACAGCGTATAGCTGTTGAGGTACGCTGCCATCAGGATCACGCCGAGAAGCATCGGCAGGAGGATCGACAGGATGGTTGCAGCCCTGGGCTCGAAAATCCTCGAAAGCGCCAGCAAGATAACGACCCACGCCGTCGAAAAAAGCGCAAATTTGCTGAGCGTGATCGGGTAGAACAGCAGCATCAGAATGAGGGGCACGGCAGCCCACCAGCGGCGATTGAGCGCCAGATAACAGGCGCAGGCGAACGGCAGCAGCACGGTGGACATAATTCCGGTCAGGTAACGTAGCGGCGCCGGAAAATAGAGTTCGTTGCGAAAATCGTAGATCTGTCTGATCGACACCAGTCTGAAATTGTAGAGTGAAGCCGCGACGATCGTGCCCAGCGCCAGCACCAGAATGAATTTCAGAAGGTGTTCGAGCGCGCGAGGCGACAGCGCGAACAGCTGTTTGAGCGGCGTGTTGATGAGCAGGGCGGGAAGCAGAAACAGCACCGCCGAAACGGCGGCCGAAAGGCCGGCCAGCCGGTGATCGTAATTGAATTTGGAGAAGTTACTGAGCCAGATGAACCCGAGTATCATCGAGAACAGGCTGAAGCCGACGAAGTAACCAAAACTGAAGCGGCCGAATATGAAAAACAGCGAGACGGTCGAAAAAGCTCCGACCGCAGCAATCGCGTAGTTGACCAGCGTGGCTTCGTACAACATGTACGACTGCCAATTTGCAACCTGGACCAGCGAGGTACAGTAAACGATGATATGAAGGCACACCAGCACGTACAGGCTGAAGCGCGAGCCGGACGCCAGTCGAATGCGTTCCATAATCTCTGGAGCGCGCTTGCTTTCTGACGAGTGCATCATGGACATCGCGCCGCCACGCGGGGTAACTGAAACGAAATTGGCGCTGTCCGACCTACGACAGTTCGAGCGAGCGCCTGAAATAAGCGATGGTCTCCTTCAGACCGTCGGCGAGCGCGACCTTCGGCTCCCAATTCAGTTCCAGAATGGTGAATTCGGAATTGTTGCCGAGATTGATCGGTCCGGTGCATCCTTCTTCGGTCAGCATCAGCCGGGTAATCGCTTCGACGAGATCGTCGACATAGCAGAACGAGCGGGTGTGGCCGCCGTCGCCGAACACGGTGATCGGGTCGCCCTTCAGCGCCTGGACGATGAAGGATGAAACGACCCGGCCGTCGTTGGGCTGCATCCGCGGACCATAGGTGTTGAAGATGCGCGCAACCTTGATCGGCAGGGCATGCTGCCGCCAATAATCGAAAAACAAGGTCTCGGCGCAGCGCTTGCCCTCGTCGTAACACGAGCGAATCCCGATCGGATTGACGTTGCCCCAGTAATCCTCGGTCTGCGGATGGATCAGGGGGGCGCCATAGACCTCGCTGGTCGAGGCCTGAAAGATCGGGGCCCGCAGCCGTTTGGCGAGGCCGAGCATGTTGATCGCACCATGCACGCTGGTCTTGGTGGTCTGGACCGGATCGCGCTGGTAATGGATCGGGGAGGCCGGGCAGGCCAGGTTGAAGATCGCATCGACCTCGATGTAGAGCGGGAACGTCACGTCGTGCCGGATCGCTTCGAACATCGGGTTTGTCAGCAGGTGGGCAATGTTCTTGCGGCTGCCGGTGAAGTAGTTGTCCGCGCACACCACTTCCGCGCCCGCGGCGAGCAGCCGTTCACTCAGGTGGGATCCGATGAAGCCTGCGCCGCCGGTGACGAGGATGCGGCTGTCTTTGTAGTTTCGGTCAAACGCCATCGTGATTCCCGGGTTGCCGTTTCGAGCAGCTTGCTTCACGTCCTGTGACGGGCTGGCGGAGTGGTATCGGCAACGGCAAAGTTCGCCAATAGCATTGTCCGCAATAGAGGTATAATAATACTGATATCCCCGTAAGTCCTTGAAGGAACCACTCAATGGTCCTTGCAGCAAGGCGCAACACAGGCGCCGCCGATGGGGGCGATTTCGCGCTCGACCCTGACCAGCGCCGCAAGCTCCTGGCTGGCTTCACTGGCGCTGGACGAGCGAACGGTCAGGCCGATCGCCCGAAAGGGACCGGGAGGCGGCTGATTGGTAACGAGCTTGACCGTCTCGATCTGCCCGTTCGACACGAAACCCCCGAAGCCATATTGCGGCGCCGAGCGGTATTTTTCGCAGACTCCGCGCAGCGCCGCCATCACCGCCGGAACGGTTGCTTTGACGGCGTAGGTGTTTGTTGATGGGTCGAGGACGTCCCGGTTTGAAAACGGCAAGGTCGGGTTGCCGGGCCTGTCGGCATTGATCAGGTGGGCGAGCTCGTAGAAGGGCAGGAACCGGCCGAGCGTGCGATAATCCCGGTCGTTCTCCACCACGAGCATCATCGTTCCCGGCGGCGCGGGATGCGCCTTGAAGTAATTCGAAAGCGCGCGCAGCTCCAGCCCGTCCGCGACGAGCCGGTGCGTGACCGAGATATCGATCAGCAGGAAACCCGCGGCGAGGATAGCGGCGAGTCTCGACAAGAACCGTCGGGCAACGACGAGGCGGAGCACGGCCCAAATGACAAAGCCGCTTACCATCATCAGCGTTGTCTGATGGCGCGTTTCCCACAATCCATTGAAGCGCGGTGGCTTGCCGACGAACACGTAAGGAAAGAGCGCTGAAAACACCAGCGCCGCCGCGACGACCAGCGCCAGAACATCCGCGGTCCGGCGCGAAGGGCTCGCGGTATCTTCCGCCCTCCCGAGCGTCAAGCGCCAATGCCACGCCACGCCGGCAAACAATGCGATCGCCAGAGCGACGGCGAGGCCGAGCTGAGGCAGGTCCGAGGCCGGAGGAAGCAGAAGGTGGGCGCCCGCGAATTGATCCTTCACCGCGACAAGCGTCGCTTTGATCGCGCTCGGCAGATCCAGCTGGAACTTGTTGTAGTCGGCGTAGAGGCCGGAGGTCGGCTGCAGGATCCGCTTGCCCAGCCAGTATGCCGGCGGCGCCAGCAGCAGTTCGCCCCGGCTCAGCACGCCGCGAATGGCCACGCCGGCCTGCTTGCGCCGTGAGGATGCCGGTCCGGCCTTTCGCCACGCGTCGATCGCCACCACCATCGGCGCGAACCATGCCATGACCAGGAACGATTGCGTCGTGAAGGACATCATCATGAGCGCGACGACGAGTATCCGCCGTCCGATCGACGACACAGTCAAGTCGCGCAGCAGCAGCACGATCGACAATGCGAAGAGCACGCACGAGAGAGCGTAAGTCACCGTCGTCAGGGCAAAGCGCGCCTGATTGAGCGGCACCAGCGCCGTCAGCAACGCAGCCCAGAACGCATCCTGCGCCGGCCAATTCGTGACACGCCGTATGATCGTATGGATCAGCGGCGCCAGCGCGCAAAACAGCAGCAGTTCCGTCGTGGTCCAGAAACGGGGATCGGCGACCGTAACGAAGGGCTTTACGACCGGATATACCTCACGGCCGCCCACCTCCTTGTAGAGGTCCCACAGGGTCCCCAACTTCCCGTAGGCGAGAACGACCCAGTCATCCCAGAACACCTGATTGACGAGCACGATCGGGCCGTAAGCGACGATCGCCGCAAGGACCAGCAGCACCCGGTATCCGGTCTCGGAGCTTGAATCCGGAATGGTTTCGGCGGTATCGCTCATCAGAACTCTCGCCGCTTCAGCGAGGCGCGCGCGCCCCAATGCGCGAAGCACCAGGCGGATTTGATCGCCGAAAGCTGCTCCACGTTGCGGTAGATGTGCCAGACCCAGCCGGCGGACCGGAGCGGGCGGCTGGAGACCGATGAGCCCCGCACGCGGTAGCGGGCGAGATCTTCGTTGAGTCCGTGGGCCACATGCCCCGGCTTGAGGATGCTCAACCAGAGGCAGAAATCGTCATACGGTTCGTTCTTCATGGCAATGTTGCCCGCGACATCGCGGTCGACGAGCGCGGTCAGGGTGGCGATCGAGGTGTTCTTGAGCAACTGCGCATAGTTCAGCGAGGCCGGCACCTCGATCAGGCGGCCGGTGACCGATCCCGTCTCATTGATGCGGCGGAATGCCGTATAGCTTAATGCTGCACGCTTCTGCTGCGCGAAGGCGATCTGCCGCTCGAGCTTGGCGGGCAGCCACAGATCGTCGCTGTCGAGAAACGCGATGAAGCGGCCCTGGCCCTGGTCGATGGCGGCCTGGCGGGCAAGCGCCGGGCCTCCGTTGCGGGGCTGGCGGATCAGCTTGACCCGCGGATCCTGCGCCGCGTGGCTTTCCACGATCGCGGCGGTCTGGTCCGTCGAACAGTCATCGGCGATCAATAGCTCCCAGTCCGTCATCGTCTGGGCCTGAACCGAGGCGATGGTCTCGCCGATCAGCGGCGCCACGTTCCACGATGGGGTGATGATCGAAACGAGCGCCATGGAGAAGCCTTTCAATCCGCGCGGCGCGGTTCGCCAATCGCAGACAGCAACGAAGTCGCAAATGTGTCGAGCTGCTTGGGATCGCTGATATAAAGTTCGCCGGGAAACGACTGCCGCCAGGCGGTCTCGAAATAGGGCGCGGTATCGGCAGGGTCGAACGGCGGCGCGGCCAGGGCGTCGCGAAGCCGCTGCGGAACGTCCGCAAGACGATCGACGGCGAACATCAGCGGGCAGGAGCGATAGAACGCATCGCCCATCACCACGACAGGCTTGCCGAGCAGCACCGCTTCGGCGCCCGATTTGCTGTTGACCGAGACAATCGCATCGGCGCGGCCAAGCACCGTGTAATTGTTGGTCTGCGGCGGCAGCAGAATGAAATTATCGAAGCGGCGCGTAAGTTCGAACAGGCGGCCGGCGGGAATCGCGCCAATCTGGGCCGGATGCTCCTTCACCACGAGAACGTGCGTATCCGGGATAGTGCGCAGCAGGAAATCGATGGTCGCAACCTGGTCGAGATATTCCGGCGAGCGAAGCGTCAGCGCCATGTCGGCCGGCACGTGCAGGGGGTAGTAGACGAACGGCGCGTCCGGCATCGGGCGATAGAGTTTCCGTAGCCGCGTCGCGCCAATGGCCATGGCGGCATGCGCGCGGGCATGGCGGAGGTTATGTCCAAACTCCTGATGCTTGCCGAGTGCGAACTGGTCCCAGAGCTTCTCGACCAGGCGGCGCGCGTTCCGAGCGTTGGCGATCTTGTTGAACGCCGCCGAATATTGGTGCCGGTCCTTTTGCGGAATCACAATGGATTGCTGACGCAAGGTTTCGTCGAGGTAGGTGCGCACGTCAGTGGAGACCGCATCCGCCGGCGCCCGCATCGTATCGGGGGCAGCAAGACTGTCCGGCGTGTAATAAAGCCTGCCGCGAAAGAACGACGGCTCGATGAACCAGTTCCGGACACCGCGCTTCTTCGCGGCGTAGAAGCAGGCGATGACAGAGAGGAATCCGCCGAGCTCCTGAACCGCAACCGCCTGCCGCCCTGCGGTCGCCAACCGGTCGAGCGCGACTTCCATCGCGTTGGTGTAGATCATGAACCGCCGGCGCAGCGCGGCGGTATCGCGAATGCCAAACGTGACGCGTTCGTGGCTGAACAGGAAGTTCGTTCCATCCAGGCCGTAGTCGGCGATCCGCGTAGCGAAGGCGCGCTGGTCTTCGACCGGCGCGCCGCCCTCAAGGCCGGTCCGGTACATGTTGACGACGGGGATACCTTGCGCCTCCGCCATTTCCGCACTGCGATCGTCGAACGCGAGCAGTTGCACCTCGCGCCCCGCGCTGCGCAACCGCTGCGCCACGGGAATCCAGAACCGGGTCTGATATTCGGCCAACGTCGTGATCAGGATTGTTTCGGACGAAACGGTCATGTGCGGGCGGAACGTTGGATTGTGATACTGGCAAGCGGCAAACCGGTCCTCGCGCATCGCGCGCGCTCCACGCTAAAGAGCGACGGGTCGCATTTGTCGTGGGCGGCGATCCGCTCGAGCAGGCGCCTGACGTCGGAAGGTTCGATGCGCTTGTCGCGCCGGGCCGGACTGAATCGGGTGCGCAACCGTTCCGTCGCCGCCGATCCGAACAGCAGGCTGGCTGTGCCCTTGGCGATCTGCCCGAGGCTCGGATTCGGCCGCGTGCCACGGAGCACGCTCGAAAGCGAGACGAACGGCTGGCGGCGGTCGCTGACGCCGACCAGAATGTCGGCCACGCGTTCGGCGGCCCCTCCGTCATTGCGATGGAAGTAGGGGTGGATCTCGGTGGCGTGAACGCCCGCAAAATCGAACTTGCGCGTTTCCGCGTCGATGTCGTCGACCACGGCCAGCAATTCCTCGAACGACTTGGTGGGCCGGCTCACCCGCGCCGGCAGCAAGGCATGTCCGGCCGTGGCCGGCGTGTTGAGATGTTCGAGCTGGATCGGCAGTTTTCCGAGCAGCACCGCCTCAATCGCCGTACCGCAGTTGAGATGGATGATGGCCGCCGCGTTTTGAATCATGTCGAGGACGCTGCCGGCGCCGTCGACAACGACGTTGGCATGCCGGCCCAATGCCGCCCGATAGACTTCTTCGCGCTCGAAAGGATGCGGGCGAACCAGGATTTGCCGATCCGGCCTGGCCGCCGCCAGGCGGCCGATCTCGACGAGGTAGTTCTCGAAGACCTGCTTCAAGTCAGTCAGGAGGCAGTCGATATAGGCCGCAGTAAATCCGAAGCGGATCATGGCCTCACGCTCGTCATCAGGCTTGCTCGCGAAGCGGGAATTGACCAGCGGAAAGTTGGCATTGACGAGCAGGTAGCCGCGCAGGTCGCCGTCGAGTAGCGACCGCCAGCGCGGCGCCGCGAAATCGAAACGGGGGCATCCGGTGAGGTGAAGCTGCTCTGGCTTCAGTGTGCCGGCGGCTTTGAACGCTTCGTACAGCCGGCTGCCCCACAAGAAGTAACCTGACAGGATGTGACTATACCCCATATCGCGGATATGCGCGGCCATTGCCGGGGGAGAGTTGCCGCCTTTTTCAGCGAGCACACCGCCTTCGGTGTCGAGAACGTACAGGGCAAGGCCAGCCTTGGCAAAGGCGCGCATCAGGTCGAGATTGGCGGCGCGGGCATAATTGGCGACCAGCGTATCGAGTCCAAGGCGCGGCACGTCGACGCCCTGCTCGTACATCGGGATGAGGGCAACGGATGCCCCGCGCGAGGCGAGCTGATACGCAGCCAGGACGCTTCCCGCCAAGTCACGCTTGGGGTGATCGACCACCCATCCGATACGCACGATCGTCAGCTCCCCAGCGAATCCGGATCAGAGGCGCATTGCCGTGCGCTCGATTTCGTTCAAGGGGCCGACTGCGCGGAAGCGGGCGGGCGGTTCCGGAAATATCCGCGGAGGCTGAATGTAGGTGGCCGTGTAAAGCAGGCGGGTCCGGTCGGAGAGGATGCGACTGCCCATGTGCAGGCACCGCGCGGTGTTGACGATGAACGAGGACAGGCGCGGCGCGACCATTTCTTTGACCGCGGACCGATCCACCCTGGAGAAGACCTTGTCGTCGTTCACGTGGCTCTTGAGCGTGTTGCGGAACGGCTTCGACGCCGGGGCCGGAATGAAGGTCAGCGGTCCGTCGGCGGTGTCGCGAACGTCGGTGAGATAGATGAACAGCTTGCAGACCCGCTTGTCGTCATGGTCGAGATGCCAGAGCTGGGAATAGCTCAACGGCTGGTTCTCCGTCGGCCGCGACTGCGTCAGGAGCACGTCCGACAATTGCGGCAGCTCGTGCATGAAATCGCCGATGATACGAAGCGCCGCCGGCTGCAGCGCGTAGCGCACGAACGGATGATCGGTGGCGAAGGCGCCGTCGACCAGGTCTTCGTCGAGCAGGCTCACCCAGAACGATTTGTGGCCGAGCACCTGCTTTCCGGCGAGTTCGTCCAGCCGGTCGACCTTGCTTTGCGCGACGGCGGCAACCGCTTCCGCAAGGCTGCGGTCGACGATCGAGGTTACGTCGACATGGCCTTGTTCGCTGAGCTTGCGGCTGGCCTCGCTCCATTCCGGCCTGACGGGAAGCGTATTGAGCAGTTCGATCCGCCTGGCGCGTGCGCCCAGTTGAAGACCGGTAAGGGCGGTTTTCGTTACCCAGCCCAGATCGGTCCGGTTGATGTGCCAGAGCAGGCGGCGGAACTGGTTGATCTTCTGTTTCTTGGCAACCGGTGCGGTGGAGGCGGCATTGCTCATTGTCATATCGGCTCCCAGCAATACAGAAACCCGTCATTGTTGATATTTGGAGCAAAGGGCATCCGCTCGCGCGCGATGATGCGAATTCGACCCTGACGTTCCAGTTCGTCGAGTGTCGTAAAGAGTTGCGTCTGGTAGTCGACCGAACGGATGTAGACCAGGCTGACCAGGTCGCGGGGATGAGTGAGGTCGAGCAGTTCCGTCGTCGGCTCGATGTTGATGACGCGCTTTGGTTTGGCGGCGATGATGTTTTCGACCACCTTCCGCACATCGTACGGAATCTGCTCGATGCAGAAGTAGGTGAAGGCGGTCTCGCCCTCGATCTCGGCAAAACTGGGATCGGCCGCGTCGGTCAAATCGATACGGCCGAACGAGATCTTGTCGGACAAGGCGAAATGATCGGCGATCTCGCGTCCGGCCGCGATGCCGTTCGGAGAGATGTCGAAACCCTTGAAGGTCCAGTCCGGGTGATTCAAGTGAAGCGAAAACAGATTATAGCCGTAGCCGGTTCCGAGTTCCACGATCCGCCTGGTGTCGCCGCAATGGCGCGCGATCAGTTCGCCGAGCGCGCTGATGCGGTAGCGATAATACTTCTGACCGCTGATGCGCAGGATCTGGTTGTCGACCTTTCTCAGGCCTTCGTTCGAGTTCGGCGGAGCTAGAAAGGCGCCGAGGTCTGCGGCCTTGATCCACGCTTTGGAGGAGAGGACATTTTGCCAGTGCAGGAGATTGTACTCGGAGTTCACCTTGTCCCGGGTGCGCTCGATGCGCCGCAGGATCAAGCGGGAGACGCTGCGCGCGAGATCGACGGCATAGGTGATCGCCCGGTCCGGCAGCGACGCCGGAGACAGCGATCCCACGATGTCGTTCGCGCCAGTCGTCTTCATTCCCGTAAGTCCAGTCAATGTTCGGTCAGTTGCTTTTTGGCGCCAGGCCCATCAGGTGGCCGATTGCGGGCAAAACGGCGCGGTGCCTTGCATCCAGGACGAGAAAATACTGTGCAACCCAACTGGCAAGGCAGAACGTTCCCGCTACCAAAGCCAATTTTATCAGGCTGTCAACCCGAATGTAACCGGCAAGGAACCACAACAGAATGCTTCCAATTATCAGGATGATGGCTTGGGTTCCGAGCGCTCTGAGGAAGCTTCGGAGCTCGAGATTCAGTGCCCGGCGCAGCGTGGTGATTTGCCAGGGCAGCACCGCGAGGCTTCCCACGGCCTGGCCGAGAATCAGTGACCGCTCGGCAAAGAATCCGAGCGTCGCGGCGGCGACGGCGGCCCAGATCAGCAATTGCAGGCCCATTAGCCAGTTCAGCCGGGCCTGGACTCCCGGGCGCGTCACGAAAATGACGCTGCCGATCGCGAGATACTGCGCGCAGATGGGAATCACAAAGCTCAGGCCCATCCAGAGAGCGTAGGGTGCGAGCAGAGGGCCGATCCACATCTGAAGGATATCGGGCGACAGAACAGCGGCCGCCGCAAGCGGCGGCAGCGTGAACATCGGCAGCATGATGAGGCCGAGTTCGCCGAGGCGCTGGAACGTCGTCGAACTGCCGCGTTCATCGAGGCGGCTCGCGACCGGCAGCAGGGCCGAGGTGAGAAGACCAACCAGGATCTTGGATACGCGCGCGAGCCGGACCAGCGCATCATAGGTGCCGACGGCCGTCGGTCCGAACAGCAGCCCGGCAACGAACGGCTGAATCGGCCCGCTGATGCCGCCGATCAGCTTGCCCTGGAGGAACAGCAGGCATCGATGCAGCAACTCGCGATATTCCCGAGAAGTCCAGAGCGCAAATCTCGCGTTTTTCTTTGCCAGCGCGATGAGGGTTGCCACCAGCATCGCGAGCGCCCGCGCAATGAGGGTGGCAAGATAAATGTAGGCGACAATTTCGAAAGAGGCGGAAACCGCGGAAGCCCAGACCGTCATGGCAACGTAGGCCAACGTCGATGCGAACTCTGAAATTCGCAGGACATTGTAGCGCTCGAATCCCTTGACGATGCCTTCCCACACCAGCGCCGGCACCAGCACGAGATTTGCGAGCGCCGTATAGTGCAAAATCTCGATGAATTTCCCGGCATAAGCGGGTTCGACCTTCATCAGGACCATGAGATATGGTGCGCCCAGCCAGATCGCCGCGCACAGGATCAGCGCTAGCGGGATCGAGAGAGCGGTCAGAAGCGAGAGCTGGCGGCCGACCAGGTCCCAGTCGCGGTGCTCCCTGGCGCGGGCCACGACCTGGGTGGCAACCTCGGACAGGCCAAAGTCCAGAACCGCCATCATCCCGGTCGGGAGCAGCAGCCGCGTGATGACGATGAGGCCGAATTCGGTCACGCCCCAGGTGCGGATGATCACCGGGATAACGATCAGACCAAGGATTGCGGCGGCGCCAAACGCGACGGTCGAGATGATGGTGTTCTGGATCAGTCGCTTGATCATGGGGATCGCATCACCATGCGCTCAGCCCACCATCGACCGCGATGTTCTGGCCGGTGACATAGGATGCCGCATCGGACACCAGGAACAGCATGGCGCCGACCATCTCGTCGGCGCGCGCCATCCGCCCGAGTGGAACGCGTGCGCCATAGCGCTGCTTGAACGTATCGTTCTGCCCGCTCTCCACGCCGCCCGGGGTGAGCGTGTTGACGCGCACGCCCTGCGCGCCCCAATAGGTGGCAAGGTGCTTTGTCAGCCCGATAACGCCAGCCTTGGAAGCGGTATAGGCCGCGGGCGTATTGATGGCGCGTCCGAGATATTCGGAACCTTCGTAGATGCGCTGGTCCGGCGCCATCAAGCCATAGATCGACGCCGTTTGAACGATGCTGCCGTAGCCGCGCTCGGCCATCCGGGTTCCAAAAACCTGGGCCACGTTGAACATGCCGTCGAGATTGACGGACATGATCTCCCGCCAGGTTTCCTGCGCAAACGTCGCGACGGGTGCGAAGAACGCATCGACGTCGCGGGTCTTGCTGGCGGCATTGTTGAGCAGGATCGAAACCGCGCCGAGATCGGCCTCGATGGCATCGGCCGCACGGCGGATGGCGTCGGGTTGCGTGATGTCGCAGGCATAGCCTTTTGCGTCGACGGCGTAGCGCGCAGACAGCTCGGAGGCCGCGGTCTGGACCGCTTGCGCGTCCAGATCGATGATGGCGACCTTGGCGCCGAATTCAGCCAGGCCTTCCGCGAAACGGTGTCCCAGGATTCCGCACCCGCCGGTCACCACGGCCGTGCGTCCCTTGAGGTCGAACAGGTCCTTGAACGCGGTCATCAGTTGGTCTCCGTGAACGCCAGCCGTTTGCGGAGCAGCAGTTCCACCAGCGTGAAATCGAGATCGGAATCGATGTCGACGGATCGTTCTTCCGGCATCTCGAACAGCTGCGTGTCCTGGTAGAACACTGACGGATTTTCGAGAAACGCGACGACGCGCCATGCATAGATCGACGCGTTCATGTCGAAACAGCGCGGGGCGTCCTGCCGGCGCACGATCGGTGGCTCGGCCACTTTGGACAGGCCAACAGTGCCGTCCGCCCGAACCTCGACCAGATTGAAATAGGGCGATCTGCGCGCGGGCGCTCCCGTAATGACATTGGACGCGCCGGATTTCTTCAGAAGTTCGACTGCGCCTGTAATGTCGGATGGCAGCCGCAGCGGCGAAGTGACGTCGAGATCGACCAGGATTTCGGGGGGTCTTCCGGTGTGAACGATCACCTGTTCGAGGCAATGGCGTATCGCGGGAAGTTTGGGGGCGGTATCTGTCGCCATCGCGTCTGGACGCTTGACGGCGATATCCGCACCCGCCTTCAAAGCGGCTTTCAGCAGCGGATCGGAGTCGCTGCTGAAGGCGATCACCTCGAATAACCCGGTCTGCTTCGCCTGATCGATGGTCCAGGCGAGCAGGGGCTTTCCCAAGAGTTCGCGGCCATTCTTGCCGACGACGCCCTTGGAGCCGCCACGCGCGCATATCGTGCAGATCGATTTCATGCCGATACCCACATGCGCGACCGCAAGGCGCGTTCGCTGGCGTCGATCAGATCCACGACGGCAAGCCCTTCCGCGAACGTGCAGATCGGGCCGCGGCCGTTGATTGCGGCAAGGTGCATGCTCTTGTAGCTCTCGTCCCGCTCGCTCGGGTACTCATGGGCCTTGCCATTGATGGTGAGGCGTCCGCCGAGAATATCGGCCTCAATGGTTTCCGCTGCCAGATTTACCCGGATCTTCCGGATGCCGGGTTGATCCAGATAGTCCATGTGCACCTGAACCGCCTGCGACAGCTTCATTTCGAGCAGGAGGTCGAGGTGGTCGTCCACATCGACCTGTCGCGCGCCGGACGAGCCGCCCAGCGCCGCGACACGCTGCCACGGACCGAACAGCCATAGCAGATAATCCAGTTCGTGGCTGAGGTCCCGCAGTACGCCGCCTCCCGCCTCTTGCGTTGCCGACGCGGTCTCGCGGTGGTCGCGTCCCGGCCGCCAGTCGCGGAGATCCTGTCCGACATAGGCCGAGACGGTGATTGCACTTCTTCCGTCGAGCCGCTCGGCGAAGGCTGTCATGACCGGGTGAAAGCGCAGATTGTAGCCGACGACAAGGCTGGCAAAGGGATAATCCGGGGCCGGCCCGGAATGCGCGAAGACCGGCTTCTCCACCAGAACCGACTCGCGGAAATCAGCATCG
>Ga0184612_10000297_pt1 | contig 22821 bp, 19 predicted proteins | sample PLM3_60_coex_FD_133163 | JGI IMG/M metagenome (GOLD analysis project Ga0184612, IMG submission 133163) | Groundwater sediment microbial communities from an aquifer in East River, Colorado, USA - PLM3_60_coex | ecosystem: Environmental > Terrestrial > Soil > Riparian zone | place: USA: East... | reverse complement strand
GGCCGCCCTTTCTCGCCGCGCAACACGAAATAGAACAGATTGCACAGCAACACGAGGGCGATGATGACGAAATGATCGGCGGACTGGGCGTCCATGCCGGCCACTGCCGTGCCCTTCTGGCCGATCAACGTCTCATACTCCGCCGCGCCTTGAAGCCCGCCTATGAGACCATTGATCTGCCCGCTTCGCAGGAAGGGGTATAGCCCCGGCGCCATCACCCCCGTTGAACCTCCGGCCATTTCGAAGCGGTACTTGTCCTTGCCGAACACGTACCACATTTCAATGCCCGGGTTGCCCGCGGCGAGGCTGATCAGGTACGTCACGTCCCGAAGATTTCGAACACCTGCAAGGACCGGCATGCCCTCGATCGGCTTCTTCGAATGGTCGGAGGGAAATGCCTTGTACAGGTCCTGTCCCATGGAGATGACCAGAGACCCGGTCCCCGGGCTCCAGCCGAGAAACACATAATCTTTCCCTGATTCTTTGGCCATTTCCTTGGCCACTTTTGAAAAGATGTCGTCGGCCAGGCCGGTGCCCGTCAGCCAATGGGTCATCCCGATCACTCGGAGGTTTTTACGAAAGGCGTGCCGGAGCAGCGCCATCGCCTGCGGCTCGAGTTCTGGTTTGGAGGAAGGATCAAAATCCAGCGACAGGAAAAAGACGGAGCCTTCGGGGAGGTTTTCAATGTACTCGTACACGGCCCGTACCTCCGGGGAGACTTTGATCGGAAGCCCGAACGGGTGGAGTAAGGGCAGCGAGGTGGCAAGTGCGATCAGCAAAAAGATGATCCGCCGGTCAATGCTGATCATCCATCGGGCAAACTCTTTCACTGATCTTTTCCCCCGCCCAGGTAGGACCGCTCATAGCCGAGAATGATCTTCACCGACAAGGCGACTATGCCCATGCTGACGCCTATCAGGATGGCTCTGCGAACCGCGCTGTTGATAACATTCAGCAGCCATTGCGCCACGTCCCAGCTCCACGGCACCAGGAACTGCCCGAGCGGCACGCGCCCCATCATGACAATGACCGCCGCCACGAGGAGTACCGCCGCTTCGCGAGAGCGCGCGCGAAACGCCCGGTAGGCCGCGGACGCGATAAAGAATGCGAGAATCGAAAACATCGTCGCCTGAAGCGGCACCATGGTGTAATCATAGATCCATCCGAACGCGGTCTGCGCGCCGTCGACCTTGGTCTGGCCTTGCCCCCAGAAAAGTCCCACGGTAATTGTCACGAGCATAGCCACATACAAAATAACGCTGTATCCCCACCCGGCCACCTGGCGCTTGATCTTGACTGCGTGGACTTGAAACAGACTGGCAAGCCCCAAGGCCAATGCGAAACCGGAAATGATTTGCATCCATTTCGAAAGATGCGTGATGGCCTCTTCGGAGACCGGATGCGGGATGTAGTATTGCAGCGCGAATGTCACGCCCATGATGAAGGTGATGGCGAGCGGAAGCTGTCGTTTGAGGACGATCACTTGAAGTCCTTGAACAGATCCAATACGTAATTGACGGCATCAGTCTGCACAAGCACGCCCAAGGTCGCGAGTGTCGTGCCTAACACCAGCGCCGCCATGATGAGCGCCTTACCGACATCTTGGCCACGCAACGTCCCGACCAGCACCGGCTCGCGGGACAAATAGGCGCTGGCCGCGTACAGCTCCTCACCGATCAGGGTGTAGTCACAGGTGGTCACGAAGAACGGAAGTTGATGATCGGAATCGGTGCCGGCGATCTGGATCGCACCGGTGCTGGCGCCGGTCTCGGTGAGCAACAAGGATTCCGCAAAATAGGAGCCCATGAAGAAGTTTGCGGCCGGCTTCTCGCGCAGCATGATGCCGTCCACTGCGGCCGTGTAGCTGAACTGATCGCTGGTGATGAAAAAGTTGGAGTCCTCTCGATAGGCGTCCGGCCGGCCGGCTTCCACGTAGGCTTCTTTCACAACTTCCTGGCACACCGCCATCACAATCGGATCCCGGTGCGGGACTTTCAAGGTCGTGTCGTAATGCGCCACCCTCTTCGCCACCTCGCCGAGAATCACGGTCGCTGCAATCGTCGGGAGCTCCCCCATGTCGCCGGCACCGGTCAGATAGAGGATGGGACGGCCCATCTCCGTTGAGCGCCCGATCGCTTCCTCTACCGCATCCAAGCCGGCAATGCGCCGCAGATACACATGCGGATTCCTGCGGGCGGCGCGGATGCTCGCCAACAACACGCCGGTGAATGCCACCACGAACATGAGATTATTGGCCTGCGCGAGATTGAACCAGTTTGGCTCAGGGATCGCCTCGGAGACTGGAGACGCCACTTCCTGGTCGCCCTCTCGGATGACCAGCTTCGCAGCATAGGGCTTGCCGTCCTCTAGCGGAAACGCCGCGGAGAATGGCACCTTGACGTAGTGATCGCCCTTGGCGGCCGGTTGAGCCCACCAGGGAAAATCACCCGGCTTCAGATAGCGAGTGTTGGAGGGAAACTCCATGACTTTTTTAAATTCCCCAATGGCCCCGCCTGCTCCCGACTCGGCCATCCAGACCTGCACCTTCCAGTCTTTGTTCTCACCCGGCGACGGCTTCCAGACCAGACTGATACTCTTCCCGGCATCGTTGGGAGTGTCTAACGCGCGAAACTGTTCAGGCGGGCTGAGTGAAAAAGGGGCGGCGAGGGCCGCCCCCGGAGTGAGCAGAAGAAGCAGAAGAAGCTGGATCACTTGTTCAGTTTTACGCTAATCGCGCCCCCGAGATCGCCTTCCTTCGCCCCTTCCTTCATATATCCGGAAATGTCTTTCTCGCCCTTGGGCTCACCGTGGCATCCTAAGCAACCCTTGCCGTAAAAGAGCGGTAGCATGACCCGCACAGCCTTACCGCCGTCCACCGTGTCGCTGATGATTTTCTCGCCCTGACGAGGATAGGATGGATCGGAAAATTTCTTCAGCCCCGCCGCCTCGAACTCATCCGCCTTGTTTTTGGGATTCCGTAGCAGTCCGTCCACGGTGGTTTGCTTCAGGTAGAGGCCGGTCTTCGCGCTGAACTTGGCGGCGGTCTGCGTCCCGAAAGTGGCCGGAATGAATCCCTTAAAGCCTACCCCCTGCTTATTGATGACCGGCTGGTAGTCTGCGACGGTCTTCTTGCTCGCATCCATCAGTTGCGGAAGCAGCTGCTTCGCCATGGCCGGGACTTTTTCATTCTTCAAGTTGCTCAGATCCACCTTGGCGCGCTCCTTGAACTTTTCGGTCAACTGCTTTTCGAAGACTTCCGGAGTAAAGCCCTTGTCTCCTTTATCGGGATCGTTGATCAGCGGGAGGTTGGCGCCCACCGTCACCCGGCCGGAATCCAAGAGGAGTGCTAGAAGCCGTCCGGTTTCAACAGTCTCTTCGTCGGCCAGTGCCATGACCGGAGCAAGACCCAAAGCAAAAAACCCGATGATGACCGCTACAAGACCCACATTTCTGATTTTCATGACTCCCCCCTTTTTGAAGTTGAGTGACCTGCCCTCGCACGGATGAGCCAGGCAAGGACCTTTCTACTTTTCGGGGGCTCATTGTACCCAGAAGGGTCAACGAAATCTAGCCTTCAATAATTTCGACATTCGCCCGGGGTACGACGGCTCGACTGCCATCGAAAAATTGAATTTCCATGACGCGAACGTGGCTCTCGGTGGGGATCAATACTCGATCTGACGGAAGGCTCACGACCTCTCCGATACGCCCGAAGAATGGCTCGCGAATCACCCGCACCGGGTCGCCCACCTTGGCGCCCTCGCTAGCCTGATCTGATGGAACAGCCGTTTGGATGAACTCGTCGGCAGCCCTGGGCACAATGATTTCGGGACGGATGACGCCGGCGCGGATCTGCGTGGCGCCCGAGATTGACGCTTTGCGCCCGCTGAGAGACCGCAGGAGCTCGAAAGTCTTCATCGCCATCGGAATGCGCCCGAACCCCTCGGTCAAGATTAAGGTAAACCCGATATTCTCCGTCCCCGTGATCGCCACGCCGAGATCGTAGCCGAGCAGCTCTCTCAGATCCCTATCATCCATACCGCCGACAACGATTCCCTTCACCCCAATCGCCTTTGCCCGCTGGAGCGCCTCTGTTTGCACGAAGGCGCCGCCGATCACGATCTTCCCCGCATGATCGGCGGTAAGCTGCACGGCCTCCAATGATTCTTCCGGCCCGGACGCCACCATCGCAAGAGGTCCCCAGGCCTCTCCGCCCACCCCGAAGATGCCTTGAATGAACGCGCCGGTGGTCTCGATGCGTACCCCTTGCCCGGGGATCACTTCAATGATCCTGCCGTCCACATAGCCGAAAAGGTCAAGACGCCGCGGAGGCTCGCGCAGGAGCACCTGACCGGTGGAGTTCGAAATGGTTTCGACGATGCCGGTAATCGGCGACGTCACTGTCGTCTTGAACCACGCGATCAGCGGTTTATTCTCGGCCAACACCTCGCCTTTCTCGATTCTGTCCCCCTCGCGCTTCACCATAAAATCCTTTAAATCTTCAGGCACTATGCCGAGCTGGTTCACAACATTCACGACATGCACCTTGCCCGGTAGTTCGGCTCGCGCCACCACTCGATCCGAGTCCACCTGATCGCCCTGCACAACCAGCACCGCGCCCGGGATCGGGAGGATCCGCTTTTTGGAGAGCACGGATCGCGGGGCCACGGTCAAGCCGGGTGTGTAGGTATGCGCCATGGTTTCCCTTATTCGTTATCCGTAAATTGCTCGAACGATATACTGTCATTCTGAGCGAAGCGAAGAATCTCTCTAACCGAGACGCTCATCATTCTACAAACAGATCCTTCGCTGACGCTCAGGATGACATCACTGAACCGGGTACAGATCCAGCGCGTGATGCCACTGTTTCAACGCGCGCCCACGATCTTCAAGTCGCGCCGGAAGCTGCAGGGGTCGGCCCCGCCCATCCAATAACAGGCCGACCACGCCCCCCCGCACCCGACGCTCTATCACCTCACCACGGCCGGCACCACCATCCACAGTTCGTGCGGGCCGCAGCGACACGGTGGCCTCTTCGCCCAGCGGCAGGGGAAACAATCGCAACTCACCGAACTTCAACGTGCCTTGCACCGGCGCCTTTCCGCCGGGGAAGGTGATCGTGTAGTCAGCACAGCGCTCGCCTGCCTTCCCTTGCGCAACGGGCGCGACGCACGTGCCGAGATAGATCATGCAGTCGCGCACAAAGACTTCCGTGGCCGCTTGCTCGTTCACTGTCGAGAGCACGCCCAGATGCGGCATCATAAAGATACTGTCCACCGCTAGCTCGGTGAAGCCCAAGGGCTCGTAGGCGTCCACCATCATCAGCATGGACTGGACACGCCGGGGCGCATGCGACAGGATCCCGCCGCTGCCCACGATCAGGTCCAGCTCCAGCATATTGATGAGCGTCTGGCCGGTGCGCTTTTGCTCAAACACATCAGAGATCGAGCGTTCCTGTTGCACGCCTTTGAGCCCCGTCGCCAGCGTTTTATGGTGGCCGAGCGCCAGCCGCAGCGCCTCGCGCGCGATGGCCTGCTCGATCATCAGTTCATCGAGTGTCTGGGGAATCGTCGTGGGCCGGATCATCTTGTTCTTGATGCGGTTACGCAGGTCCTGCTCCTCGATCGAGAACGGCACCCAGCGCATGATGTTGTCCAGGCCGCTCTCGACCAGCACATTCGAGATGCTGTAGCTCATGCCGAGGTTTGCGGACACGGTGCGGTTAAAGATCCCGTGAAAGACCGAAAAGACATCGGTCGTCGCCCCGCCGATGTCCACGCCGATCAGGTTGATCCCCTGTTTCTTCGCGATCGTCTCCATGATAAGACCCACCGCCGCCGGGGTCGGCATGATTGGCGCGCCGGCCCAGTCAATCAGCTTCCGGTAGCCGGGCGCCTGGGCCATCACATGCTCCAGGAAAAGATCATGGATCTTGTTGCGGGCCGGCACGAGATTCTCCCGTTCCATCGTCGGGCGGAGATTGTCGGTGATCGTGAGCGCAGTCTTCTTCCCCAAGATCTCTTTGATCCGTTCACGCGCGTCCTTGTTACCGGCGTAGATCAGCGGCAGGTTGTAGCTCATGCCCAAACGGGGACGAGGCTCAGCCGCCGCGATATATTCGGCCAGTTCCACCACGTGCGTGACCGTCCCACCGTCCGTGCCGCCGGATAACAGAATCATGTCTGGACGGAGGGAACGGATGCGCTCGATCTTTTCGTGCGGCAGGCGATTGTCGTTCGACGCCAGGATGTCCATCACAATGGCGCCGGCGCCGAGCGCGCAGCGCTGGGCGCTCTCGCCGGTCATGCTCTGCACCACGCCTGCCACCATCATCTGAAGACCACCTCCGGCGCTGCTGGTCGAGATATAGATGTCCACGCCGACCTTGGGGTCTCCACCGACTCCAGCGGGGGTGATGATCTTCTCTCCTTCCAGGATTTTCCGGCCGGATAATTCCTCGAGTTCCGCAATCGCGTTCAGAACGCCGCGCGTCACATCCTCGAACGGCGCCTCAACGGTCGTCGGCGCCTCGCCTCGATAGGTCTGGCGGTACTCCCCACCGACCCTCTCGATGAGAATCGCTTTGGTCGTGGTGCTGCCACAGTCCGTGGCAACGATGACTTCGAGCGGGCGATCGAGCGGCATCTCAGCGACGCCCTTGCGAGTGCGCCTCGATCAATGATGCGAGCTTGGGAAGAGCATCGCGTCGCTCCAAGAGTAGCGCCACGCGTTGGACGTCCGTCTGGGAGAAGACAACATTCAGGATCGGCGTGAAAAAGTGCAGCGCCTGGCTGCCGAGAAAATTCATGGGTCCGAGAGATTCTACAAAGAGAATCGCCGGCGTTGCCATCCCACGTTGAACAATCGCATCGGCCGCTCGCTCAAGCAATGCGATATCGGCCGCTGAGAGTGGCTCGGTTGGGGTCGTGGCAAAGGCCTCTCGGAGCTTGGACTGGAGACCACTGAGCTTGTGTAGGAGAAACCCTTTGGGAAGCGATGCCATCAATGGCTCGTTAGGAAAGATTGATCGCGAGGCCATTATAAGAACGCGTCGGAACAGAGTCAATGAAGGTTGCCCCGTCCTTTCCTCTGGAAATCCTCCTCCCGTCTCCAGTATCCTTCTGCGGGCCCCAGGCAACCACGTCAACGATGGCTACACCCGATTTCATCATATTCCTTCACCGGTATCTTGTGACGTGTGTGGGAGCTGTTCTCGTGAGCAGCCTCCTGCCGCTGGCTTCGGGATGTAAACCGACCGATCCTCCGCCGAAAGAAGAGAACGAGCGTCTCCGGGAGCAAGTGGCCAAGCAGGACTCCGTCATTGCGTCGCTGCAGGAGGGAAACAAGTACGTGCAGCAGGAGATCAACCTGGTCACCCGGGAGTTGCGCGAAGCCAAAAAGGAAATCGAACAGGTGGAGGCCGAGCGAAAGATTCTCGCCGCCAAGCTGGAGGCGCAGAGTTCAGAGAACCGGAAGCTGGCGCTGGAGATCCAACGTCAGACCGCGAAAAAGGCGCAGGCCGAACAAGTTTTGCGCGTCGAAGAGAAAGGCGGGCAATCCGAAGAGCTGCCCCAGTCTCTCGCCGTGGTTTGTAAAGCCACCGAAGGGGCACTGTCGCGGAACGGATACGCCCTTCTGGTAAGCGTACGAATGGAGCAAAAGGCCGTCTATGTCACGGAGCGGAAGAGCTCGACGGCGAGTTCGCTCGAGGTCTCCGGATTTCGAAACCAGTACCTCGTATCCCTGCACACAGTTGCCGCCACCAGCACCCGTGTCCATGTCAAAGCCGATTTTGAGAAGGTGGCACAGGGCGGCCGCCTGCTGGCGGCTGGGCCTGAGGAGACAGCTGACATTGAGCGACGCCTGATCTCAGAGATCACCAAGGCTCTCGCGGCTCCGGGAAAGGTATAAATAACAGGAGGCGCCACGTCCGTGGTCCCTTGCGCAGGGGGAGCCGTGCACCAAAAGTCATAGGGTAACTACTAGCGAGGTATAGAGGTAAACAGCAGGCTGTGACACTCTGCACGCTCAGCGACAAATCGACCAAACACCGCGGGAGGGGGCCCCGTCCTGCTGGACCCCCCTCCCGAACCCACGAGGAGGATGAGCTATGGCTGAGATGCCACTGAACCCATGGAAACTGACCACAATTGGATTAGTGCTAGTCGGGGCTACGGTCCTTATCACCACGCTGGTTATCGGGCAGAGGGGCGACAGCCCGTCGCAGGCCCCCAAAGTCAAGGAAACCCAGCGAAACCTTCAGGCAGACGTTAATGCTTGTAACCAAGCCGCCGCTGAACAGGTGGGGAGCAAAACGACCGAGATCCTCAAGGATACCGGCATAGGGGCGGTAGGCGGCGCAGGGGTGGGCGCTGCCGGCGGCGCCATTGCCGATGGTGGCTCGGGCGCCGGCAAGGGTGCGGCGATTGGCGGCATTGTGGGCGCCGTCGGAGGGGCGTTGTACGGGTTAAACGAAACCAAGCAACACGATGAGCGGTATCGTAAAGCCTACGCCTCTTGCATGCGCGACCGTGGCCACAAACTGTAGCTCGAACCTGACGCTAACCGTTCCTTACAGGTTACTCAGGCTGCCGGAGGCGTGCTCTCCATTGCACCCGCCCGCCCTGCGGCTGCCAAGACAGCCGCTTTTTCCCCAGGACGTGCCGCTTCTTCCGCGTGATACGAGCTGCGGACAAGGGGTCCTGATTCAACGTGCTGGAAACCGAGGGCGAGGCCCTCATCTTTGAACTGCTGAAATTCCTCGGGCATGTAGAAACGCATCACCGGCCAGTGGTCCTTCGTCGGTTGAAGATATTGGCCAATGGAGAGAAGCGAGCAGCCCGCGCCACGTAATTCCTGCATGACCGTTCGGACCTCCTCCGCCGTCTCGCCTAAACCGACCATGAGTCCGGACTTCGTAACGGCACCCTTCTGGGATGCCGCCTGCAGCAACTGGATCGAGCGCCCATACTTGCCTTGAGGCCGGACAGAGGGAAAGAGCCTGGGCACCGTCTCTATGTTGTGGTTCAGGATATCCGGTTTCGCGAGCAACACCTTCTCCAGCGCCACCTCATCGCCCATAAAGTCTGGGATCAGCACCTCCACCGTGCAGGTGGGCAAGTCGCGATGGATCGCCCCGATCGTTTCGGCAAACATACGCGCGCCTCCGTCCGGCAATTCATCACGGTTCACGGACGTAATGACCGCATGGCGAAGCCCGAGCATCTTCACGGCCTCGGCCACGCGCGCCGGCTCAGTTTCATCCAACGGCAAGGGTCGGCCGGTGGTGACGGAACAGTAGTGGCAGCGGCGAGTGCAGATGTCGCCGAGGATCATGAAGGTCGCGGTCCGGTTGTTCCAGCATTCCCAGACGTTCGGACAGCGCGCCTCCTCGCAAATCGTGTGGAGGTTGAGCGAGGTGACCAAGCGCCGGATCTCCTGATAGTCCGGGCCCTCGCGCAGAGTGACCTTGAACCACGAGGGCAATCGCGGCCGCGGAGTATCAACCATCGGAATCCGGCGGCTCATCATCCTCCTCCTTGGGGCGGTAGGAATGGCAATGGATGCTCCAACTCCTGTTTCAACGTTTGCAGGAACTTTGCACCGGCCACACCATCAATCACCCTGTGGTCGCAGGACAAGGTCAATTTCATTCGGCGGCCCACATCCACCCGTTCGTTGCGAACAACGGGAACATCACGAACCGATCCGACAGCCAGTGCCGCCGCAGCGGGAGGCAGAATGACTGCAATGAAGTTCTCCACATCATACATACCGAGGTTGGAGATCAGGAACGTCGCGCCGGTGTATTCTTCCGGCTTGAGCTCGCGATTTCGCGTCCGCTGCACCAGCGCGCGCTCTTCTTCAGCAATCTCGGTCAGTGATTTTGACCCGCAATCGCGGACGACCGGCACAATGAGGCCGTCTTCTAAGGCCACCGCGATGCCGATGTCAATGCGGGACCATACCCGAATCTTGTCACCTGCAAAAGACGCGTTGATACCGGAATGCAGACGCAGAGCGCGAGCCGAGGCGGTGATAACAAGATGGTTAATAGAGATGGGACTGCGGGAGGATTTCGACTCCTCCACTATTCGCATCGCTTCACCCATATCCACCTCGCTGGTGATGTAGAAATGAGGAATAGGAGCTTTACTCTGGGTGGTGATGCGGGCTATCGCCTTGCGTATCTGGGACAGTGGGACTTCCTCGACCTCTGCACTTAGAGGCCCTTCCCCTACCTTCTCTCCCGCTATCTTCCCGCCCGCTGCCTGCGCAGGAGTCTCTTGTGCTGGAGTCGGCCCGTGTTGTTTTATTTGATCTCTGCCGATTGGAACGGCGCCTGGAGAACTCCCGGCTGATGGCAGAAAAGGTTCCAGATCACGCTCCACGATCCGGCCGCTCGGTCCGCTTCCCTTGACCTTCTTGAGATCAATGCCGTGTTGCCGCGCCAGCGTGCGAACGCGGGGCGACGCCGTGGCTTCGCCTTCCTCCGTGGACACCGAGGCTTCCTCTTTTACAGCTTCTTCTTTTACAGCTTCCTCTTTCTCAGCAGCCGCCTTTTTCGCGGGCTCCGGTGTTTCCTTGAGGAGTCCTTGGATGTCTTCATCCGGTTCGGCGATCACGCCGATCAGGGCCCCGGAGCGCACCGTCGTACCTTCCGGTACTAGGATCTTGCGGAGCGTGCCCGACGCGAAGGCCTCGAGGTCCATGACGGCCTTGTCGGTCTCGATCTCGGCTAGCACGTCACCGCTTTCGACACGATCGCCTTCTTGCTTGCGCCACTTCACGACCACGCCCTCTTCCATCGAGTCCGTGAGCTTCGGCATGATGACGCGACTTGCCATAGATTACTTTCTCTGCTGTCATTCTGAGCGCAGCGAAGAATCTAGATCCTTCGCGGCGTTTACCCTGAGCCACGAACTAGCTCCTTCGCTGCCGCTCAGGATGACAGCCGAAGGGTTCAGGATGACACGTGAAGGTTTCAGGACGCCAATGCGACCTTACTTCTTATACAAAACTTTCCGCACCGCCGCCATGACCCGTTCGACATCCGGGACGGCCGCATCTTCTAAGTTCCGGGCGTAGGGCATCGGGACATCGCGTCCGGTGACTCGGACAATAGGACCGTCGAAGTAATCGAAGGCCTCGGTGTAGAGGCTATCGGCAATCTGCGCGCCAAGCCCCGCAACCGGCCAGCCCTCTTCAACGATCACTGCTTTGCCGGTCTTCTTTACCGAAGTGACCAGAGTATGGATATCCAGCGGGCGGAGCGTACGAGGGTCCACGACCTCGGCTTGAATCCCTTCCTTCGCCAGCGCGTCGGCTGCTTGCAAAGCGACCAACAGCATTTTCGAGTACGCGATCAGCGTCACATCCGTGCCCGCCCGCTTCACCTCCGCCACCCCAATCGGCACCAGGTATTCGCCGTCTTGCACCTCACCCTTCGTGGGATAGAGCAACTGCGCCTCGATAAAGATAATGGGGTTTTGCTCCCGGATCGCGGACTTCAGGAGACCTTTGGCATCATGCGGGGTTCCCGGAGTGACCACCTTGAGTCCCGGGACATGACAAAACCAGGCTTCAAGGCTTTGCGAGTGTTGCGCCCCTAACTGATGCGCCGCAGACCCTGGCCCACGAATGACGATCGGCACACTAATCTGCCCGCCGGACATGTAGCGAATCTTCGCAGCGTTGTTGACGATCTGATCCATCGCCAGAATGGCAAAGTTGAAGGTCATCATCTCGACAACGGGATGCAGACCGACCATGGCAGCCCCGATCGCAAGCCCCGTAAAGCCCAACTCGGTGATGGGGGTATCCACCACTCGGCGCGCCCCGAACTCTTCCAGGAACCCCTTGCTGACCTTGAAGGCGCCTTGATAATAGGCGACGTCTTCGCCGATCAGGAATACATTGTCATCGCGCCGCATCTCCTCGCGCAAGGCTTGATTCAGGGCTTCCCGGTAAGTGAGGGTCATTACACCCGCCCACCCTGGGCGGGCCGAGACCCGCCCTTTTCCCCCGTATAAATATCCTCTTCCAGTTCTGACAGCGAAGGCGGGGGACTGGCCTCAGCAAATGCCACCGCCTCGTCTACCGTCTTCCCGACCTCCAGCTCGATGGCCTTGAAGTCTCCCTCGGCCGCCTGGCGCTCAGACAGTAACTTGTTCTTGAGTAAGAGGAGCGGATCACGCTTCTTGGCCTTGTCTACTTCTGCTTTCGTGCGATAGTGCCCGTGCGAGGGGTCCGCCATGGAATGTCCGAGGAACCGGTAGGTCAAGGCTTCGATGAAATACGGGCGCTTGCTCGTGCGAATCTCCTCCACAGCCTTACTCACCGTATCGCGGACGGCCAGCACGTCCATGCCATCCACGCATCGGGACTCGATTCCGTAGGCGGCAGCGGTCTGGGAGACATCGGTGTAGAGGGCCACTGCGCGCTCGACAGGGGTTCCCATGCCGTAGCGGTTATTCTCACACACGAATAGCACCGGGAGCCCCAAGATCGCCGCAAGGTTGAGGGTTTCATGACAGGCGCCGCTCGGCACCGCACCCTCGCCGAAAAAGCACAGGACAACTTGATCGCCCCCCCGATAGTTGATCGCAAACGCCGCGCCGGCCGCCAGCGGCAAGTGCCCGCCGACAATCGCGTAGCCGCCCATGAAGCGGCGGTCCACATCAATCAGATGCATGGAGCCCCCCTTGCCCTTGCACAGTCCGGTGCTGCGACCGAACAACTCGCCCATGACCCGCTTCGGGTCGGACCCGCGCGCCAAGCAATGCCCATGGTCTCGATAGGACGTGAAGACATAGTCGTCAGACCGAAGCGTATCCACCGCGCCGACCGCAACCGCCTCCTCCCCGATATAGAGGTGGCAGAAGCCGCCGATTTTGCCGAGCGCGTACATTTCGGCGGTCCTCTCCTCGAAGCGCCGGATCAGCAGCATCTGTCTGTAGAGATTTAAAAGATGAGCGCGATCCACACTTCATTGTAGACCGCGGATGCAGTAGTTTCAAATGAAGAGGCGAGAGAATGGTCAGCCGAAAGGCGTGAAGGGTCTAGAATCTTCGCGGAGTTTACGCTGAGCGACGGTGCAGATGCTTCGCTGCACTCAGCATGACAGAAGCAAACTGCTCAGAGTGACAAAAGTGCTACGGCTTGCCGGTGTACTTGGCGATGATGGCTTCCTGCACCGGCTTGGGACAAGGCATATATTCCTTGAATTCCATGCTGAAGGTTGCCCGGCCTTGCGACTTGGAGCGCACCGTGGTCGCATAGCCGAACATCGTGGCCAGCGGCACGAGTGCCTCCACGACCGTTCCGGTGCCGCGAGTATTCATGCCGATGATCTGACCCCGGCGGGAATTAAGGTCACCGATGACATCACCCGTGAATTCGTTGGGCGTGACGACCTCCACCTTCATGATCGGTTCAAGGAGATGCGGCTTTGCCTTCAACACGGCAGCCTTGAACGCCATATTGCCGGCGATTTTGAACGCCATTTCGTTGGAATCCACCTCGTGGTAGGAGCCGTCAAGCAGATGGACTTCCATATCGAGGAGCGGAAAGCCGGCCAGGGGACCAGCCGATATCCCCTCCTCGACGCCTTTCTCGATTGCCGGGATGTATTCTCTGGGAATGGCCCCGCCTCGGATATCGTTGGAAAATACAAGCCCCGTGCCCGGCTCGCCGGGCTTGACCATGAGGACGGCATGGCCGTACTGGCCGCGGCCGCCGCTCTGCTTAATGTGCTTGCCTACCCCTTCGGCCTCCGTGGTGATAGCCTCGCGATACGACACCTCCGGCGCGCCGGTGTTGGCCTCCACCTTAAACTCGCGCTTCAGCCGGTCTACGAGGATCTCCAAGTGCAGCTCGCCCATCCCGGAGATCACGACTTCGCCGGTTTCTTCGTCCGTTTTTACTTTGAACGTCGGATCTTCGAGCGAGAGGCGCTGCAAGGCGTACCCCATCTTCTCCTGATCTTGCTTGGTCTTGGGCTCGATCGCCATGGAGATGACCGGTTCGGGGAACTTCATCACTTCCAGCACAATCGGATGTTTCTGGTCGCAGAGCGTGTCCCCGGTCGTAGCCAGTCGCAGTCCGACGACCGCTGCAATCTCCCCTGCGTAGACTTCATCAATCTCCTCACGCTTATCGGCGTGCATCTTGACCAGCCGTGTCGCTCGCTCCGATTTGTCCTTGGTCGGATTATAGAGGCTCATGCCTTGCTTCATGATGCCCGAGTACACTCGCACAAAGGTCAACTGACCGATATGCGAGTCGTTCAGCATCTTGAAGGCGATGGCGGCCAGAGGTTCACTGTCGGAGGGCTTTCGCTCGATGACCTTCTTGCCGTCCAGGCTATACCCCTGCACCGGAGGGACATCCAGCGGAGACGGCAGGTAGTCCACCACGGCGTCCAGCAGGTGCTGCACGCCCTTGTTCTTGAAGGCGGCCCCCGTCAACACCGGCGTGATCTGCCTGGCGATCGTCCCGACGCGGATGCAATGCCGAATCTCCTCTTCCGTGAGCTCCTTCCCGTTCAGGTATTTCTCCATCGAGGCGTCGTCGAACTCGGCGACCGCTTCGATCATCTTTTCCCGAGAGGCCTGCGCCTGCTCGCGTAGGTCGGCCGGGATCTCGACCACATTGTACTTCGCACCCTTCGTCTCATCCATGAACATGATTCCCTGCATCGTGACCAGGTCCACATGGCCTCTAAACTCGCCCTCGCGGCCTATAGGGATCTGGAGGGGGACCGGATTCGCGCCGAGGCGATCCACAATGCTTTTCACGGACATGGAGAAATCGGCGCCCATACGATCCATCTTATTAATGAACACGATGCGCGGAACCTTGTACCGGTCCGCCTGCCGCCACACTGTTTCGGATTGGGGCTCTACCCCCTGGACCGCGTCGAACACCGCGATGGCCCCGTCCAGAACCCGCAGCGAGCGCTCCACCTCGATGGTGAAGTCTACGTGACCGGGCGTATCAATGATATTGATGCGGTGCTTGCGCCATTCACAGGTCGTCGCAGCCGAGGTAATGGTGATTCCACGCTCCCGCTCCTGGTCCATATAGTCCATGATCGTCGCGCCGTCATGGACCTCGCCCATCTTATGGGCAACGCCGGTATAGAACAATATCCGTTCGGTGGTAGTGGTCTTTCCGGCATCAATGTGCGCCATGATGCCGATGTTTCGGACCTTACTGAGTTCGTGTGACCGGGGCATAGTCCCTCAAACCTTGACCTTCCGAGTATCGAAGCGCTTATTGCCCTTTTATTCCCCTGTAAATGCCACGGACACGTACGCCGGGGGTAATGGGAAAGGCAGGGGGATCAATCCAGGCGATTAACAGATTATTGTACTAAGAAGGTGCGAAGGCGTCAAGCGCAAATGGTGATGAGCAGCTAGCATTGGGCCACAGAGTCCGGGCGGGACGGAGGAATGGGCGCGGTTGCCGACAGGTAACCGCGCCCCTCCCGGAGGGGACAGGCAACTTTTCCAGAAGCATGATTAGCCAGAACGAACCATCAAGCCATAGGAAAAGTAGCCTGTCCACCTTCTTCCGGTTTCTACGCTGCCTTGTTTTCAAACAGCGCGCGACCCTTTTCCACGGCTGCCTCGATCCCCACCTTGGTCCGATGAGCCACGTCCGTGACCTCCTTGCTGACCTTATTTGCGTAGGTCTTGAGCTCTTTTCGGGTCTCACGCCCGGACTTGGGTGCCAGCAGCAGCCCCGCAGCCGCCCCCAGAAGGGCTCCACTGACAAACATGATCGCCATTGTTCTTGCTGTTGAATCCGTCTGCTCCTGCATGGCCACACCTCCCGGTAAAAAGTTACACGTTACTCGATGGCACCCATGAATCAGCAAGAATTGTACCTGCCAGCAACGTGGAGCAATCTGTTTATTTAGACAAGAAACCCGCCCTAGGGGCTGATGGTGACCTTATAGAGAGAAATCCAACTGTGGCTGACAAGCAACAGTGTGGCAAAAACCTAGCGGCCCTATACCACGATCCATGGGGATGGCGTCGTGGTGGAGAGCGATCACGGGCTATCGCATTAGGGGACGAGTTTATTCAAGCGTTTTTACCGTTCTGATGAGGCGGATCATTCGCACCGACATGAATTTGTTCTGCATACGAGTGGGGCCGTGTGGGGCTGGTTTGTGTCTGATGGTCTTCGAGAATTCTTCCACGACGCTCAGCGCAGCCGCAAAATTTCCTTCCCGCTCTAACAGCTCGCTTAAACGGAGATACGCCGGCACCATGAAGGGATGGTCCTCGCCGTCCTTAGCGTGGGTCAGCGAGCGATACCGAGATATGGCGAACTGCGGATTGGTGCCTTCAGCGTGCATGGCTTCGAGCATATACAGTCCCAGGCGATCCTGAACCGATCCGCTCCTGACTGCTCCGCCAGAATTCAGGAACTCCTCCATCTCCAGCTCGGATAGGGAAATCGCTTCGCCGGATTCGCGCAGTGTTTTCCTGAGCTCGTCCCCTTCCGGCCAGTTCCCCACCAACCCAATCAGCTCGCAGCGGCAGCCTTCGGGATTAATGCAGGACGAATCCGAGGGTTTGAAGTTTTTGCGGCGCAGCGCCGTGGGCGAGAAGATAGAACCGCTTGCCGCCTGGCACGCCGGACAGGCCACACCGTCCTTGGGCGTGGCGTACACATACATGTGTACACGGCCGTGACTTTTGACCAAGCTGCGAAGACCGCTCAGATCCAAGATATCACGCGGCTGAATGCGGCCTGCCCGCACTTCAAGGTCGTGGAGTTCCCAGGTCATCAGCAAGCCCAGGATTGCCAAGAGATTCGGAAGCAGGTCCATATTGATTTTCAGGGCCAAGATCGCGTCCATTCTCTTCTCCTATTTGATTGCGTTTGATCGCGAGCTCGCTGATCCTCCGTAAGCGTCTCTACGACATGCGTATTTTACCACTGTTTCAGGTCACCGGTAGGGTTTTCTTTCAAAATAATGTAATCTAGGGTACACTATTTAGTACTGGTTGGGGCGTTCACCGCTCGCGGATGCTTTCCTGCTTATACTTCAGGAGGGGGCTTAGGAAGAATTCAATCACCCGGCGGGTCCCGGTCTTGATCTCGACCGACACGGACATGCCGGGCGACAGGTTGACCAGTTTGTCTTCCACCTGGATGGTGGAGCGCTCCATGCTTACTCGCGCGGCATAGACAAGGCCAACTTTGTCCAACTGCACGGCATCGTTCGAGACGCTGAGAATGGTGCCGTTGATCAGACCGTAACGCGTGAACGGAAAGGTCTCTATTTTGATTTCAACCGGCTGGCCTTCTTTCACGAACCCGATGTCCTTGTTTTCCACCCACGCCTCAATCTCCAATTGATGCTCACGGGGCACCAGGACCATCAATTGTTGCGCCGGCGTCACCACGCCGCCGACCGTATGGACCGCAAGCTGCTGGACTACGCCAGCAATCGGAGCGGTCAGCGTCTGGAGCCCATTGCGTTGGCCGGCTTTCACGACCTCCTGGCTGAGGGACGCCGATTTTGTTTCGCTGGCGGTCAATTCGGCCATGTGGCTCTGCTGGAACTGCGAGATGAGCGCCTGATAGTTTTTTTGCGCTTCGGCCAACGCGGCCCCATCTTGACCGAACAGTTCCCGTTGCTTAGCAAGCTCCTGGGTTTCTTCAATCCGCTGCTTTTCTGCGGCTAAATATTCCATCTTCGAGACGAAATCCTCATCTACCAGTTGCTTGTAGGCGCTCGCTCGCTGGTTCTGCATAGGCACCGTCACTTCCAACCGTGCGATCGTGGTCTTGGTCGCATCCCCCGCAGCCCGGCGCTGATCTATCAGATGCCTGGCTGCAGCAACCCGCGCCTGATACTCCGCGAGCTGTTCGCGGAGCAACCGCTGGTGCAACGCCCCAGAGGCGGCATCCGCACCGTCCGGTACCTCAAAGCTGGTCTTGCCGGCGAGCAGCGCGCGCAGCCGGGCGGCCTCGACGCGGGACGCTTGATGCTCGTTTGCAAGCCGCTGCTGTTCGGCGCCGGTCTGGGTCGGATCCAGTTCGATCAGCACCTCGCCCTTCTTCACAGCTTGGCCGTCACGCACATGGATCGCGGCGATCACCCCGCTCTCCAGCGGTTGGATCACCTTCGAGAGCCCATTCGGGATGATCTTCCCCTGGGCCACCGTGACGATATCAATGTGGCCGACGCTTGACCAAATGAGGGCGGCCGCGAATACGGTGAGAATCGTCCAGATGATCGCGCGACCGACCGGCGACGGTGGGGTGTCATGAACCTCCAGGACAGCCGGCAGGAACTCCGCATGCGCGCTGTGCGAAACGGCAGCCGCCGGGGCGTGCGCCTGCGCCGCCCATGCCGCGCGCCAGATTTCTAAATGGCGTACTAGATTATGCCACCGCATAGCCGACCCATTGATGTTTGTGCAGGCGCGCGTAGTAACCGTTCAGCTTTATGAGCTCATCGTGTTTGCCCTCTTCGATAATCTCGCCCTTTTCAATCACCAGGATGTGATGTGCGGGCCGCACCGTGCTCAGCCGATGCGCGATGATAAAGACGGTGCGTCCCTGACAGATCTGCGCCAGGTTGTGCTGAATGATCGCTTCCGACTCGTAGTCCAGGGCGCTGGTCGCCTCGTCAAAGATCAGGACGCGCGGGTTTGTCACGAGTGCCCTGGCGATGGCGATCCGTTGACGTTGCCCGCCGGAGAGCGAGCAGCCGTGCTCGCCGACCATCGTGTCGTAGCCGTTCGGCAACTCGAGAATAAATTCGTGCGCGCCGGCCAACTTCGCGGCCGCCACCACCTGCTCCATCGGAATCCCCGGATCAGACAGCGCGATGTTCTCCCGCACGGAGCGGTTAAACAGAAAATTCTCCTGCAGCACGACTCCAATCTGCCGCCGCAACCAGGCCGGGTCCACTTGCGCGAGATCAATCCCGTCTACTAACACCCGCCCGCGCTCAGGCACGTACAGCCGTTGGATCAACTTCGCGATCGTGCTTTTCCCGGACCCGGACCGGCCCACAATCCCGATGACTTTCCCGGGCGCCACCGTGAGGGAGACTTTGCGCAAGACTTCGGCGCCGTCCAGCCGGTAGCGGAACGTGACGTCCTCGAAAACGACGCGACCGGCAAGCGTCGGCAACGTGGTGCGCTGCGAGATGGACGATGGCTCCGGCACGGCGTTCAGCACATCCCCCAGCCGTTGCACCGACACCCCGGCCTGCTGGAAGTCCTGCCAGAGCTGCACGATGCGCAACACCGGGCCGCTCACCATTCCGGCCAGCATCGTGAAGGCAATCAATTGCCCGATGGTCAGCTCGCCGTTCATCACGAGATGCGCCCCCAGCCAGAGGATTGCGATCGTGGTCACCTTATGAATGAAGGACGCCACTTGCCCCGTCACATTCATGAGCGTGGTCGCGCGGAAGCTCGCACGCACATACCCCGCCAGTTGCTCTTCCCATTTGCGCTGCATCGGCGGCTCTACCGCCATTGCCTTCAGGGTCTCGATGCCGTTGATGGATTCGACCAGGAACGACTGGTTCTCGGCGCCACGGTTGAACTTTTCGTTCAGGCGGGCGCGGATGATCGGCGTGATCACGACCGAGATGACGACGTACAAGGGCAAGGCGCCGAGCACCACCAGAGTGAGCACCGGGCTGTAGAAAACCATCACGGCCAAAAACACGCAGGCAAAGAACAGGTCTATGACCACCGTCACGGTCGAGCTTGTGAGGAACTGCCGGATGGTTTCCAGTTCGCGCACGCGGGCGACAGTATCCCCGACACGGCGGGCCTCAAAATAGGCCAGCGGCAGCGCCAGCAGATGCCGGAACAACTGCGCGCCCAGCCCCACATCAATCCGGTTGCTCGTATGCGAGAATAGATAGGTGCGGAGCCCTCCGAGCAGCACTTCAAACACCGTGAGCGCGATCATCCCGATTGCCAGCACATGCAACGTGGTCAAGCCCTTGTGCACGAGCACCTTATCAATGACCACCTGCGTGAACAGGGGCGTCATCAGCGCGAACACCTGGATGAAGAACGAGGCCAGCAGCACCTCGCCGAACAGCTTTCGGTATTTGATGATGGCTGGAATAAACCAGGTGAAATCAAACACGCGGTCCTCCGCACGCAGTTGGGCGCGCTTGGTGAAGAGGATGAGTTTGCCTCCCCAGAGTTGCTCAAATGAGGTCTGCGGCAGCAGCACCGGGTGGCCTGAGAGGGGATCCTGCAGGAGGACCTTGTTGGATTCGACTTTCGCGATCACCACGTAGCGGCCGTCTTTCTGCTGGGCCAGGGCCGGGAGCGGAGCACTGGCAAGTTGGGACCAGTCACTGCGGACGAGCCCGGCCTTGAATCCGAGATGCTTGGCTGCGCGCAGCAGATCGGTCTCGCTGAGGAGTTTTCCAGATTCGCTGAATTGATGGCGAAGCTGTTCGGCATCGGCGGGAAGGCCAAAGAGACGGGCCATAATCAATAGGCACAAAAGCGCGCTGTCCTTCAGTTCGGAATCGGGCCCAGCAGACGCCTCTTCCATGCGTACATCCAGCCCCTGTGTGTCTGACACAGACATCGCCTACTGCCACCTTCCCACGATGAGCGTGTAGTCGCAGGCCCTTGCGACATCCGCAACCAGCGACACCGGCAGACACTGCGTGTCCGAACTACCTGTCATTACGCCACACGCCTTTCCGTCTTCGCATTTGAAACGGGATCAGACACCATTTTCCGCTCTCCCTCACTCTTGCCATTTCCTTCCACGGAAGAGGGGATACGGGGAAATCCAGACACTGTTTTCCATGGCGGCGGACACAGGGCATTGCCCCTACAGCAAATGACCACTGGCCAATGTACCTAAGCGACATGATGGGGACCCTCCCGAGAAAAGGGTGCGGACGGAGAAGAAGGACCCGGCACCGGTGGAGCCTGACGAAAACGGGCGACCTCAGCGCGTCCCGTTTTCTTTGAAAGAAGGCAAGCAGAATATGGCAGAAGGATCTGCTTTGTGTATGCCCGGACACCACACGCTACGCCCCCGTCAAAGATTTGTCAAGGCATAAAGCAGGGAAAGTATTTAAGAAATAGTCATACTTGGCGAGTCCTGTCATAAAAATGGCGAGAGGGCACAAAATAACCGTTCCATGCGATAGATGAGGGGGCTGCCCTAAAGCTGCTCAGGACCGCCGCGACTCGATCTGGTCGTTCCTCCAGGCTTGGAACCACTGGTAATCGCTCTGGTAGGCGTACTCGGTGGCCTGCATGTCGGCGTCCTTGGGGGCGAGGAGCGCATAGGACCGCGGCCACTGTTTGGTCCACCAGGATTTGAGTTCGTCACTCTGGTAGGGTTGGCCGTCCTGATTGTAGATGCCGGCGGCGGTAATGACTTCATTGACGATCGGCCAGGTGCGATCCTTGCCGAGCCCGACGGAGCGCAGGTGCTCCTTTAAGAGGAAGATCACCCACACCTCGGTGCTGTGTTTCTTATTGTGACGGAAATGAATGAGCTGGCGGAACGGCGTGGAGTTCAGGCTTTTGATGACTGAGGTGTAGTCCGGGCCGCCGAGTCGCCCGGCCGCTTCCGCGATGCCTTCGAGCAATGCCGACAGATCCAGCTCCGGCGTTGCCGGCTCGGCCTTCGGCTTCCGGCCGGATTCCGTCAGCATCTGGAGGAAGGGGCGCAGCTCGCGCAGTCGCGCGACCGCGTGCTTGAGAATCTGTTCGGATTCGATCCAGTAATCGGGATCGCTCTTTGCGACCCGCTCTTTGCCCGCCGGCGGGAGGATCGGCGCCACCCAATAGCGGATCAGCACGAATAGGACATAATCCAGATCGCCTTTGGCCTGCGTCACTTTGGTGAGCGCTTCCATCGCGCCGGAGCCCGGCATGAAGAATGAGACGCAGTAGCTGCCGACGCCAAGACGCGTGGCGGTATCTGTCCACCATTTGGTGAACTCGTTCCATCGGGCCGGTGTGAGCATGTTTTCCGGCATACGGGCCAGTCAAGGTGATGGTACCGTGGAGCTTAGAACTTTTCAACGGACCTCCCGGCTCTGCTCGCGACTATCTTCGAATAGCGCCATTGACGTTAGACAGGAACCGGAACCATTTTCCCCAGCCGCACGAAGATCACCTTAAAGCCGGCCGGCTCCTGACCAAAGCCTTCACGGACCGCTTGCAGATAGAGCCGCGCCTGCTCGCGATAGATCTCGGCTCGCTTTCCTACCTCCTCCGCCGTGACGCGATCGGTCTTGTAGTCGGCGACCCACAGGCATCCGTCCTTTTGGTAGATCAAGTCAATGCGGCCTTCGACCACGCAAGGCATGTCGGGAATATCACAGGGCATAAGCAAGGGGACCTCTCGTCCCAGGATCGTGGCCTCGCATAGTTCGGCGTAGGCTTCAGAGCTTGCAAATGCCATGAGCATGTCTCGCAGTTCTGCGCAGAGTTCGTCCCGCTGAGCTTGAAATTCCGCCGGGAGATCCCGTCGGACTGCAGCGTCGAAAAGTTCAAGCATTGCATGATGATCGTCGTCGTATGTCCAATCCTGCAACACAGTATGCACAAGAGAGCCAAGCAGCGAGGACAGGTCTTGCGTCAAGACCCTCCCTATGCCCTGTCCTCTCTCTCCAAACAAGAGAGACTTTGCAAGTGAGGATGGGGTGATGATCGCAGAGCTGCCGCAGCGTCGAGTATAACGTTCCTGCCGCAGGTGCCAGCGAGACTCAAAGTCGTCGGGATGATGTGCTCTTGTCGCACCGTCCCGCGCCTGCTTGTATCGCAGTTTGCTTTCCTC
>Ga0184612_10000296_pt1 | contig 22838 bp, 19 predicted proteins | sample PLM3_60_coex_FD_133163 | JGI IMG/M metagenome (GOLD analysis project Ga0184612, IMG submission 133163) | Groundwater sediment microbial communities from an aquifer in East River, Colorado, USA - PLM3_60_coex | ecosystem: Environmental > Terrestrial > Soil > Riparian zone | place: USA: East... | reverse complement strand
TTGTCTGAGTTCTAGTTTCTGATGAACCCATTATGCGCCCGCCATCCCGCCGAGTCATCAAGTTCAGTGACAGCGTCACGGCAATCGGATCGCATGCTCGTTACATAGGCTGAAGAATCGATTCAACTCGCGTACTGACCTTGTAGGCGGTCATCTTGCTCGCCGGGTAGGATCCCAACGTGCGGGCCGGCGAGTGGGACCAGCACGGCCACAGCGAGCTCGAGCCGGAGAAAGTGTCGCAGGACTTCGCGGGTTTCTACTTCATGTCCCAAGGAGACGCGAACCTATTCCGCTGGCGGTGGCTTCCGGATCGCTGATAAGGTGATGCCATGACAGAAATTAGCGAGAAGCTACAAGCGGCGCTCAATCACGATTGGCTGGAACCTGACGAAGATTTCCCCGCCAGCTATATAGCAGCGTGCCGAGAATGGTTCGCGGCGTTGTCAGCCAGCGACAAAGCAGTCGTGGCGGTCGCCCGGGCCACGTTCGACAAGGACGACGAACCGGTAGTGCTCAAGATCGCCGCAGCGTTGCCGGCGGCCCCGAAATTCCCGCAATAGGAGTAAGGCCGTGTCTGTTCTCCTAGTCCTTACTGGAATATTGTTCCTGGGAGTTTCCGTCGCGTGCTTCCTAGTTTTCCGTCCGCGTAAGGGCCGGATACATCCATGGGTGACAAAGTCGATACTGGAAGAGGCTATTCCCCTGACCATTATCGCAGGCGGGATTTTCGGCTTGGCTTCGCTCGCCGCTGCCATATTCTAGCATCATGATTGGTCAACTTCCCCGAAGGTCGTTTCTGATATGCAAATCGAAGCATAGGGGCTGGGGAATGGAAAGTGTCTCTCAGATCCTGACTGCGGGCATGCGGTTGCTGTTTCATTGAGCGTTCCCGCAGAGTTCATCCTATTCGGCTTGATGCTGCTTGGCGTGGCGATTTTCCACCATCGGCCGCTGGCGGTAGCGCTCATCGGGCTTTCGGCCATCGTGATTTACGAGCTTTTCGTCAGCAGCTTTCCACCAGGGCAAGGCCTGCACGGTCTTGCTCTTCATATAGCGAATGAATGGGTGACGCTGGCCAACCTGCTGCTTCTTTTGGTTGGATTTGCGCTGCTTTCGAACCAGTTCGAGCAGAGCAACATCCCCGACGCAATGCCGCGAGTCCTGCCAGACGACTGGACCGGCGGGTTTGCGCTACTTGGCATAGTTTTCGTGATGTCCGCTTTCCTCGACAACATCGCGGCGGCGGTGATTGGCGGCGTAATGGCCAAACACCTCTACCATGCGCGGGTTAGCGTCGCCTTTCTAGCTGCAATCGTCGCAGCGGCAAATGCGGGCGGAGCCGGCAGCGTGATAGGCGATACCACCACCACGATCATGTGGATCAACGGTGTCTCGCCGCTAACGGTTCTTTGGGCCTTTAGCGCAGCCATACCCGCTTTCCTCATTTTTGGAGTTGTCGGCGCCTTGGTTCAACAACGCTACGAGCCGATTATCAAGCAGACTGAGCCAGGTCATCCGATCGATTGGATGCGCGTCGTGATCGTGATGTTGATCTTAGTCACCCTGATTGCTGCAAATATCTCTGTCACCACTTTTATTCCGGAGATGGAAGAGTATGCACCAGCGCTCGGACTGGCAGTATGGATCGCAATCTTGCTCACCGCCTTCCTACGGCGCCCCGATTGGAGCGTCGCTCCCTCTGCCCTTGCCGGAGCTACGTTCCTCGTCGCGCTGGTCGCTGCGGCGTCGCTGATGCCGGTCGATGCGCTACCGGCGCCGTCGTGGCAATCGGTTTTTGTGCTCGGGCTAGCTTCCTCCGTCTTTGACAACATCCCACTGACCGCCCTGGCTCTGGAGCAGGGCGGATATGATTGGGCCCTGCTCGCTTATGCCGTGGGGTTTGGAGGATCTATGGTGTGGTTCGGTTCGTCCGCTGGTGTAGCCTTAACCAACCTCTATCCAGAGGGGCGTTCGGTACTGACTTGGCTGCGTCAGGGGTGGTTTGTAGTCGTGGCCTATGTAGTCGGTTTTGTTGTGCTGCTTCTTGCACACGGCTGGAGCCCAGATCGCTAGTCCGCAGACTCTTTGCGATCTCGATACGCCAAGTAGCCGAAAAACGCAGCGAAAAATACGACGCCCAACAAATGGGAGTAGATGAAAAGTTCTATCTGCGAAGGGCGAACAATCCAGAGGCGATATTGATGGCAATCCAGACGGCAAGCGCGGTGAGCGCAAGAGCATCCTTTATCATGCGACTAAGCTAGCCGAGTTGATTGCTGGGTAGAACTGCGCCATCGGCAATTGGACTAGATAGGAATCTTTGAGTGTCCGTCTCTTGCCGACGGATTGGCGCCATGCTTCGATACGGGTATGGACAATGGTCTATCAAATAATGCCGCCCACTACTTCCCAAAGCCATGACGTTCGACAATTCCCCGGACAGGCTGCCGAGGCCGCTTGCTTTTTGCATCAAGTGCTACGCCCCAACTCGCGACACCGCCGCTGTAAGCCACGCCACAAAATGCACCCGACATGTCGGTCAACAACGTTGCGGCGGTATGTTTAGAAATGCCGGCGCCTCGGAAGATTGGACGGAGTGCCCGTCCTGTACAGCAACAGGCCGTGAATCGGGTAGCAAGTGTGCGCAATGCGATGGCTTCGGCTGGTTGCTGAGCCGCGACTCTTGAATTTGAACTGCGGGCGCATTGCTTCGCGTTTGTGGAGGTTGTTTCCCCTGATCGATTCAGTCGTTCTGCTGTCCGCGCCTGTCACAACGATCATTAAGCGGCTCCAAGAACGTTCGTTCGGCGGCTATGGCCACACCGAAGAAGAGCGACAGAAGATCAGCGAGCTCATCACAACCATCGAGCCGCTGCTCAGACGATCAGCCAATCACGAGATCGACACGAGCGGGTCGGTCCAGACCACGGTCGATGAGATACTCGGGGTTTGCTAGCCGGTATTGCCGATGTCCGCAGATGGCACAATTGAAACCTACTGGCGCTGCCAGACCAGGTCCGGTGGTAAGGGTCTAGCAGACGACTAGCGCACGCAATTCCGGTTCACATCTGTGAGCTGACGTTCCTCCAGAGGTCCCACACGGCCGGGTTTGACCCACAGCGGACTCCGTGCGTGGTTGCCACGCGTTGTGTCAATCAATGTGCGAGCAGTTCCGCCCCCAGAGGCCCAGTCCGACACCATGCCCATGAGCTAGTTCCAACTGCTTCGTGTCTCTCAACCGTGCCTGCCGGGATCGTCGTCCCGGCGCTTCCGCAACGCTCACCACCATGACTTTTGACCACGGCAGCTTGCGGTGGCTTGGGTTCAGCGACCTGATCGCCGAACTCGAAGGGCCCTCCTTCATCTCTCGTACAGTTGCGCACCCCCGTTTGGACCGGTGATGCTCGTGACACAAGACCCGAAGCGGACTTGGTGCCGTTCCGGACACGTCGCGCGTTTGATATTTAGCTGCGCCCGATCCCAAGTTGCGTTCACCGCAGGTGGACTTTTGCCGGATCGCGGATATGCTTCGATAACATCGCGCGGTGGCAACATTTGGAACAGATGAACGATCTTGACGTCCGCTTTCATGCAGCCCGCGCCGCAGTCCTTGCCGGCGGTCGGCTTGCCCGCCGGTACTTCGACAATCTCGATACGCTGCAGGTCGACAAGAAGGGCCCGCAAGACCATGCTAGCGCCGCTGACCGCGAGGTTGAGCAGCTCATCGTCGATCTACTTGGCCGAGCCTTTCCCTCCGATGGGTTTTTCGGCGAAGAAGGGGGCGGAAAAGCGCGCGACGACCTGTGGGTCATCGATCCGATCGACGGCACGACGAACTTCGTCCACGGCCTGCCGGCCTATTGCGTGTCGCTGGCCTACCTGCGCGGCGGCCACGTTCAGCTCGGCCTGATCTACGATCCACCGGCGGACGAACTATTCTCAGCGCGGCGTGGTCGCGGCGCCACCTGCAACGATGCAACGATTCGGGTCAGCGGCTGCACACAGATCTCCGACGCGCTCGTTGGCGTCGGCTTTTCCTATCGGCGGCCGGTGCGGTCGTTCGTCGAGGCGACGGAACGGCTGCTCGATGCCCATTGCGAATTCCGGCGCTCCGGTTCCGGCGCGCTCGGCATGGCGCACGTCGCCTGCGGCCGCCTCGACGGCTATTGGGAGCAGCATATTAACAGCTGGGACGTCCTGGCCGGCCTCTTGCTGGTTCAGGAGGCCGGCGGCTGGACCAACGATTTCCTCTCCGGCAACGCGCTTCTGGAGGGAAATCCCATCCTGGCCTGCACGCCAGCGCTTCGCGAACCCTTGAGCAGATTGACCGGCACAGGGTGAAGACGCTCGCGTCATTTCAGCACGACAGCGACGCCGTGCGGGGCCAGCATCAGATAGACCGCGGCGCCCGCTGAGACCGGCGCTGCCACCGCGCCGTCAACCACGAACAGCTCGCCGATCGCAGTGTCCACCGTGTATTCCATGCGCTCGCCCAGATAGGCCGCCTTGCGGATCGTGCCAGGCAAGTGCGCGGCCGCCGCCGGCGAGGTCGCGATCCGCAGCGACTCCGGACGGATGGCAACCTGCACGTCGCCGTCGGCCGCACCGCGATGGGGAAGCTCGATCTCCAGCGGCCCCAGTGCAACGATCCCGAGCGAGTCCGTCGTCCGCCGCAGCCGGCCCTGCACCAGATTCGCCTCGCCGATGAAGCCGGCAACGAAGCGATTGGCCGGTCGTTCATAGAGATCGCGCGGCGCGCCCTCCTGGGCGATCACCGCATTGTCCATGACGATGACCTTGTCGGATACCGCGAGCGCCTCCTGCTGGTCATGCGTCACGTAGACGACCGTCAGGTTCAGGCTCTGCTGCAGCTCGCGGATCTCCTCGCGCACGCGCCGCCGCAGCTTGGCATCGAGGTTGGAGAGCGGCTCGTCGAACAGCAGCACCTGCGGCTCGAGGACGAGCGCGCGCGCAACGGCGACCCGCTGCTGCTGGCCGCCGGAAAGCTCGCTCGGCAGCCGATTGTCGAAGCCGGTGAGGCCGACCTGCGCCAGCTTCTCCCGTGCCGCCGCGTGCGCTTGCGGCCGCTTGCGCCTCATCGCGAGCAGCCCGTAGGCGCAGTTCTCCAGCACGGTCATGTGCGGGAACAGCGCGTAGGACTGGAACACCATGCTGACATCGCGCTCGGTCGCTGGCAGCAACGTGACGTCGCGCTGGCCGATCAGCACTTGGCCCTCGCTCGCCATCTCCAGGCCGGCGATCAGCCGCAGCGTGGTGGTCTTGCCGCAACCCGACGGCCCCAGCAGGGTCACCAACGTCCCCGGCTCGACCACGAACGAGACGTCGTTCACCGCCGCGACCGGGCCAAAGCGCTTGGTGACGTGCCGGAACTCGACGGAGGCGGGCGTGGCGGCCATGGTCAGGCTGCTCCCGCCATCGGCATCGCCTCGCCGTAGCCGCGCCGCCCGAGCCGCCGCTGCCCGACGGCAAGCTGTATCAGCAGCACCGCCGCCACCATCACGACGATCAGCACCGAGGAATAGGCAATGGCCAATCCATAGTCGCCGTTCTCGACGCGGCCGATGATGTAGGACGTGGCCATGTCGTAGTTCGCGCTGACCAGGAAGATGACGGCGCTGATTGCCGTCATCGCCCGCACGAAGCTGAACACCAGCGCGGCGACGATGGCCGGCCGCAGCAGCGGCAGGATGACGCGCCGCACGGTGGCGAAGCTGCCGGCCCGCAGCATCAGCGAGGCCTCGTCGAGGCTCTTGTCGATCTGCGCCATGGCGGCGACGCCGGCGCGGATTCCCACGGGCATGTTGCGGAAGACGAAGCAGATGACCAGGATGATGCCGGTGCCCGTGAGCTCGATCGGCGGCGTGTTGAAGGCCAGGATGTAGCTGATGCCGATCACCGTGCCCGGGATGGCAAAGCTCAGCATCGTCCCGAACTCGAAGGCGTGGTGGCCGGGGAAGCGCTGCCGCACCAGCAGATATGCGGCGGCGAGGCCGAGCGCCGCCGTGATCGGCGCCGACAGCGCGGACACTTCGAGCGTCGTCCAAAACGAGTTCCAGGCGGCGCCGCTCCACACCAGGCCGAACTGGCCGATGTCGACCGAGAAGGCGGCGATGTAGTGGCGCAGCGTCAGGTCGTAGTTGCGGCCGAACGCCTCGACGAAGCCGCCGAACAGAATCAACACGTAGATCACGGCCGTCAGCGCTGCCCAGGACACCGCCGTACCCGTCACCGCCCAGCGCAGCCGCCGCGGCAGGCGCACATGCACGCCGGCGTCGCCCTTGCCCGTCACGGTCGCGTAGGACTTGTGACCAAGCCAGCGCCGCTGGGCGTAGAACGCGGCCAGCGTCAGCGCCAGCAGCACCAGAGACAGCACGGCGGCGCGGCCCTGATCGTGCGATGCTCCGACGATCGCGAAGAAGATTGCCGTCGACAGCACATCGAAATTGCCGCCGAGCACCATGGGGTTGCCGAAATCGGCCAGGCTCTCGGTGAAGCAGAGCAGGAAGGCATTGGCCAGGCCCGGGCGCATCAGCGGCAGCGAGACCGTCGTGAATGTGCGCCAGCCGTCAGCACGCAATGTCTGCGCCGCCTCCTCCAGCGACGGACTCACGCCTTCGACGACGCCGATGAGCACGAGGAAGGCGATCGGCGTGAAGGCCAGGAGCTGCGCGAGCAGCACGCCGTTGAACCCGTAGATCCAGCGCGACGGCGCGATGTCGAACGCCCAGCTCATGAAGCCGGTCACCGCGCCCGAACGACCGAACAGCAGGATCACGGCGAGGCCGATGACGAAGGGTGGCGTGATGATCGGCAGCACCGTTAGAATCCGCAGGAGCCGCTTGAAGCGAAATCCGGTGCGGGTGACGACCAGCGCGAAGGCGAGCCCGAGAACGGTCGAGCCGAGCCCGACCGCGATGGCCAGCAGCAGCGAATTCCACGCCGTGCCGCAGGCGCCCTGGCCGGTCAGGCAACCGATGCGCCAGATGCTCGCCGCCGAGAGCTTGCCAATGAACAATCCCGGAGCGAAGACGCCGTCGTTGTCCTGCACGGCGCTGATCAGCACGCGCAGCACCGGAAAGAAGACGAACAGCCCGACGAGCGCCGCGATGAGGCCGATACAGCCGGTGACGAAGGGATCACGGCTCAGCACGCCGCGATAGGCGAGGCCGGTCGTGAACAGGAACAGGAAGGCGGCGGCGACGGCCAGGCCGCCATAGCCCATGGCAACCTGCCGGTCATCGAGCGGCCCGAACAGGGCCTCGAGCGCCGGCCATGACCAGCCGTGAAGACCGATGGCGAAGCCCTGCACCAGCATCCAGCCGAGCCCGCCGGCGCCCGCGAGGATGAGCAGCCACCCCATCGCCGGATCGGATTTCTGCCGCCGGATCGCCAGCAGCGGTGCCAGCAGGCAGAGCGCCAGCGGCAGCAGCCAGAGGCGGCCGTACGCGACGGTTTGCAGGATCGCCGGTGCGCTCGCCGCGTCCGGATAGTCGGCGAGCCAGCGAAACCGCCAGAAGCCGCTATCGATTCCATACCAAGGCGGCAGAACGAAGCCGATCCAGCCGGCGCCGAGCCAGAGCGCGACGGTGCGGTTCATGTCGATCGTCCGCGGCAGCAGGCGGCGGACCGTCCCGGTGCTTCCGCGCCGCGAAATGAGGGAGCGTCTAGGCCCTCATCCCGCTCACGGCACCCGCACCGGTTCCGCCCGGCGCTGCTTCCCTATTGTGCCTGTGCTCCGATCTCCGCGTCCCACTTAGCCAGCAGGCGCGTGCGCTCATCCGACGAGCCATATTTGGCGAAGTCGTAGTCGATCAGCTTGATCTCGCTGAACTTCGGCGCCTCCGGCGGGGTCGGAGAGTTCTGGTTCGAGGGCACCTGGTAGGCCTGCGCCTGGACCGCGAGGCCCTGGGCGGGCGGGGTCAGTGCCCAGTCATACCACTTCTTCGCACTGTCCAGGTTGCGGGCGCCCTTGATGATGCTCATCGAGCCGATCTCATAGCCGGTGCCCTCGCAGGGCGAGACCGCCTTAACCGGTGCGCCCGACACGATCTGCGTCACCACGTCATGCAGGAACGTGATGCCGATGGTCGTCTCGCCCTGCGCCGCCGCCTTGATCGGCGCCGAGCCCGACTTCGTGTATTGGTTGACGTTCGCGTTCAGTGCCTTCAGGTACTCGAACGCCTTGTCCTCGCCCCACATCTGCACGAACGTCGCCAGCGCGGTGTAGGCCGTTCCCGACGAATTCGGGTTGGCGATCTGGACCTCGCCCTTGTATTCCGCCTTGGTCAGGTCGGCCCAGCATTTCGGCTCAGGCAGCCCCTTCTGGGCGAGAAGTTCCGTGTTGTAACCGAAGCCGAGCGCGCCGGCATATACCCCGACCGTCTTGTAGCCGGATTGCTCGGCCTGCTTCTTCGCCCAGTCGTGCAGCTGGTCCAGCATCGGCGACTTGTATTCCTCCGTTAGGCCTTCCTCGGCCGCCTGCAGGTGCGGATCGCCGGTGCCGCCCCACCAGATGTCTCCCTTCGGATTCGACGCCTCGGCCTTCACCTGGGCATAGGTCTCGCCGGAGCTCTTCCGCGTCATCGAAACGGTGATACCGGTCTCCTTCTCGAACGCCGTCTTCATCGCCTCGCACCATTCGATCTGCGGGCTACAATAGAGGGTCAGCTCGCCTTGAGCGTGGACCCGAGTAGCCACCAGGATCATCGCCGCGGTAACGGCGAACGTAAATAACGGGAACCGCTGAGTAGTCGATATCACGATGTCCTCCCTTCGTGTTCTTGTTGGGCTCGGTGACTGGACTTGTCTTGCCGTCATCCGTTCGCACTAGGCATGATTCATGCCCAAGAGCTGAAGCGCAACAGAAATGATACATGACTGTAACACTCCTTGGACGCGGGCGAAGCGCGAGCGCGATAATCCGATGCATGGTCCCGCCTTTACCGGCGGCGGCCGGGTTCCCGAGTTTCCCGGCCGCTCAACAAACTTGCACATCGGGTCGATTACGGTCCCGGCCAGCTCGTCAGGGCGTCGCGCTTGGCCTGGCGCTTTTCATCGTCGCTCAGCTTGAAGTCATTGCCATAGGGCGTCGATTCGAACGAACCATAGGTCGGATTGGCGATGACGATCCATTCCTTGCCCCAATGTTCCGCATTAGCTTCGAAGACCTGCAAGCGCTCGGCCTCGGTGCCCTTATAGTCGTCGGTGAAGTCGCTGAAATTGTCGCCGATGTTCAGCAGGACACGATACTTCTCGGCAACAAAGGCGCGTCTCGCGCTCTTGGCCGACGACTTCCATTCCTCTTTCTCGCCCCTCACCAGGATGGTGTCCATCTTGTCGTCGAGCGGGAAGCCATACTTGGCCAAGTTCTCCCACGTTGCTGCCTCCTCTTCCGCCACGCGGTTGGTGACGTAGAACACCGTCACGCCCTTGGACGCGGCGTATTGCGTGAACTCGACCGCGCCGGGGACCGGCACCGACATCTGGGAATTGACGAAGCTGGTCCAGGTCTTCGGGTCGAAGCTGGTTCCGGCAGTCACGTTCCAGGCCTGATAGGCGGAGTTATCGAGCACGGTCTCGTCCACATCCAGCACGACCGCTGGCGGTAGGCGCCGGTAGCTCCCGGTCTGCTCCGCCGGCACGCCCGTCCATTTCCGATTGGCCAGCGCCTGGTCCAAACGGATCCGCGCCAGCTGATAGGCCGTCATCGCGCTGCCCTTGAACTCCACGGAACGCTGGGTCCAGAGCACGGCATTGAGATTGTCGTTGGCCGGGGCGGCCGCCATCGCCTGTTCCTGGGATTCTTCCTCCTGCGAGGCACAGGCCGAAAGGCCGAGAACCAGGCTGAGCGCGAGGATCAGCGCCGTCGAGTGCGGTGATTTTTGCTTCCGTTCAATGTCCAGGGGCATCTTGTTCCTCCTTCCCGCTGTCTGTCCGACTGATAGCATGGCCAAAAGGCAGCAAAACAGAACGAAACGTTTTGCTGCGAAATGGATGTCGCGAAGATAGAGCGCTTCAGAATGTCGTCAGGTACCCCAAGATTCAACCAATTCTTCCAATGTTTGATACTGCAGTGCAGCGTTTGCATGCAGTACGCAGTTAGACATTTGCCTAGCACCAACAGCGAGGCATTTAATCGGCCCGCGCGCGATGCGCACGAAACCAAGAACCGTTCATCTGAGAGCGTAACGCCGGATTGGCGCTGGCGAGGATCGGCCCATTCCATCCGGACACGGTCGTACGAATCCTGCGAACCCCGGGCCTGCCCGAATTGATGTCGATCTTCTTCCGGCCGTCGCTGCGAGGCACTTATTGCTCCATGGCGTCGTACATCGGCCGGGGCGAGACCGAGATCGACGCCTACAATGGTCACGTAGTGCGCGTCGCAGCTAACTTTCCTTGTCCGATCAACCAAGCGGCGGTCAGGCTGAACACGCGCATCACCCGCGAAAGTAGGGCGCCGCGGCGCAGTCATCTGGAGGATTTGGCCGCCGATCTCGGGAGCCGGGGAAGTCTGGCATAAATCTGATCACCGTCGGGGCGGGGCTTCATCGCTCCCATCTGGTGCCGGCTCTGCTGCGCGAGGGAGAAGAGGTACGCGTGCTCGAGCGTCTCGCGGCCAGCGGCGACTGCCTGCTGCTGGATTGCATCGAGCAACTCAGCGCCGACTTCCGCTTATGGCACATTCCGGAAGTGGTACCCGCCGCATCTGATGGCCGATCACAATTCAATAGCGGACTACGGCAAGCCGTCCAGCAGTATGCTGGTGAGTTCAGGCCCTGGCGATAGACGCCCCATCAACAAGTGTGCAGAATGCCAGCTCGAGCGTGGTTGTCGCATTGCGGGCAGGAATGCAACAGTGTTCTAAGATCGCAATAGTGAGCGCATCCTAATAGCTGCCGCTTTCTAAACTGTTGCAGGCTCTGTTGCATAAGCGTGCAACGTTGCATCAAATTGACGCCCACTTACTAGCCTATTCACGGGCGGTAGACCCCCTCACCCCTTTTCCGCCAGGGAGGGACCCACAAGCCCAGCGCAGGCAAAACGGAACCATGGTGCCGCTTTGTGAGCCCGCCAGAAGTCATCACGAAACCGGACATATGTGTCGGATCTGATGAACTCCGGAAGGTCCGGAGGGTTCGGAGGGTTTCCTTCTTATCTTACTCTATGGATGATATCGCGCATCGCGGACTCGCGCGCACATGTTCCGGTAAACTCTCCGAACCCTCCGGACCCTCCTATGTCGATGATACTTAACGGATTTTATTCCGGAGAGTTCGGATAGTCCGGAAGGTTGTTCGCCTCGCTTGCACGAAGTGCGACAGCGTTCATGTCCGATCAGTTCTCCCTGCATCACGCGAGGACGCATCATCGCCGCTAGAACCATCCGGCGCGACGCGCAACCGGACGCCCATGTACACCATCACGCCGACCCCGAGCTTCTCCTTGAGCCAACCGAGCTCCCCGAGCCTGCGCCCAAACTTTGTGCTGCTCACAGGATTGAAGCCATTGGCGTGCGCCCATCTCGAGTAGGCTCCATACAAGGTCGCGGACTTCTCTCGGGCGCCGAATTCCTCCACGACCTCGCTCCCAATGAACTGGCCGACGGGATCCGACTCCATGCGGTACTCCGACGTTGCGGTCAGAATCGTCTCTGGGATCGCGAGACCATTCTCTCGATAGTCGCGCCAGCCGTCCAGCAATCGGTTGAAGATCCCTGCGCGCTCGGCCCGTAGGCGTTCGCTGATCGACTTGTCGTCAGCCTCGAGGGTGATGCGGAACGGAAACAGCGTCACACGGCGCCACGTGCCATGATCCTGCGCGGCGATGGTGGGTTTCTCGTTCATCGCAAGAGTGAGCTTGAAGGTAGGATCAAAGTCAAACATGCCCTCGAACAGCCGGCGCGCCGTCATGCGCTCGCCGCCCGTGCATTGCTTCACCACCGATTCCGAGAGCCGCGCGCCCTTCCTCGGTTCCGACGCCAGAGCGAGGCGCGCCCCGACCAGGCGCACGAGGTCTGGCGTGGCGTCGCCGGCGCGGCGGAACGGGTCATCAAGAAACGTCTCGATCGGCAGGTGCACGGCATAATCGCCCATGGCGTCATGCACCGCATTCAACAGCGTCGATTTGCCGTTCGAACCGCTGCCCCAACACAGCACGATGCGTTGTTCCGTCACATCGCCAGTCAAGGAATAGCCGAACCACCGCATCAGAAAGGCCCGCTCCCGAGGATCTGGGATAATGGTGGCCAGAAACCGGTCAAACTCTGGGCAGGTGGCCTTGGGATCGTAGTCCACCGGCGCGAGATGGGTGATCAGATCCGCACGATGGTGCGGGCGCGGGTACGCGGGATCCGCGTCAACGTCTCCGTCGCGGCGCCGCCCGCCCAGATCCAGCGTGGCATTGCGCAGATTGAGCAGAAATGGGTTCGCATTGAGCTCGCGCTGCCGCCGGAAAAGATAAGGCTCAGCCTCGAGCAGCATTGCGGCGATCTTGCCGCTGTTGCCGGAACCGATGCCGAACTTGCGATGCGAATCGAGGCGATCGATGGCGTCCTTCAGCCGCTCTCGCGCCTCTTTAATCAGCGCCGGCGTTGGTGCAGAGCCCTCGCCCTCGAGCCGCTCCAATTCGCGCTCCGCCGGCCGCACGACGTCATCCTCTAGGGCCTCCGCTTCATCGGCAATCGCCATGGCCGTCTGATGTGCACGCTTCTGAGCCTCGGGTGCCCGTTTGTCCGGCGGCGCGGCGAACCGGCGGCCGTCCCAAACGTGCCAACCGACCGCGTCGACGAGCAGCATGTCGGCGCCGTGACGCGCCCGCAGCCGACGGCCGTTGCCGTAGTCGTTGCGCGGCTCGTCGGCGAGGGCGCGATCGTCGAGCTCCGGCGGATCGGCGCTGGCGTTGTCGATCGCCGCTGCAATACTGCTGCTCATGTTATCCGGCCCATGGGCCGCTTTTGCCACCAGGGCAGTTCTGGCGGTGTTCCCATCGGCCCATGTGGAATCTGCGGACATTTTGCGGATTTTGCCGCACTGATCCGAGCAACCCTGGCCTGTAACCTACGGAAAAGACTGGCGCACCCGGCGAGATTCGAACTCACGACCTCTGCCTTCGGAGGGCAGCGCTCTATCCAGCTGAGCTACGGGTGCTATGCCCTGGATGGGAAGGCCGCCGCGGGAAACCCGGGCCGGCCGGTACGGGCCAGACCATACTGCAAGGGCGGGGGGCCGGTAAAGCCGCCCGCGCAGGGCCTTTCGGCCGGGACATTTCTGGCCTGGATGCTGGCACAGCCGGATTCCCGCAGGTCTGCGGCGGTGCCTCAGTTGCTCGGCGTTGTGGTGATCGTACCGGCGGTCTCCGGTGGCCGCAGGTCATCGTCATCGCTGTTGATGATCGTCTGGGCGAGATGGTCCCCGCCCGAGGGAAGCGGCGCCTCGGGATCGGCGATCCAGGCCGCGATATCGTCGAGCACGGCTTCGGCGCCGAGGTCGCGCAGCAGCATGTGATAGCCATTGGGATAGATGGCAACCATCGGCCCGCCCGTATCGGCCGGCGGCAGGCGGCGCAGCGCTGCCACCACCGCACTGTCGGGCAGCACATCCTCGCGCGACCCATAGAGCATCAGGGAACGCCGGTCGGCCGCCGGCGCCGCCGCAAAGGCCAGGTCCATCATTTTGGTCAGGCCCCAGAGCGCATCCACCCGGGCTTCCTTGATCACCAGCGGGTCGTACCACATCTCCCGCAGCATCTGGATGTTGTCGGAGGGGTGGATGTTCAACCCTTCGCCGGTCAGGGTCAGCCAGGGCACGGTATGGGCTGCCAGCCACAGCGTCCCGCTTTGCACCGCCCCTTGGGTTTCCCGCCCCCAAATCGCGGGCGCCGCCAGGATATAGCCGTCGGCCTGGACCGGCGGGTCGGCCGCGGCCGCCGCCATGATCACGGCGCCGCCCATGCTTTCTCCCAGGAGATAGAATGGCCGGCCCGGATTCTCCTGCCGCACCAGCGTAGCGGCAATACGCAGATCCTCGATCATCCTGGCCTCTCCCGGCCAAACGCCGCGATATGGCGTTTCGCCGAAACCCCGCTGATCGAAGGCGTAGGTGGCGATGCCTTGGGTCGCCCAATGGACCGCCGGATCCTCGAAAGCTCTGGAATAGTCGTTGAATCCGTGCAGCGCCAGAACCACGGCCCGCGGCTGCTCCCCGGCCGGCTTCCAGACGCGCAGCGGCAGCACCGCGCCATCCTCCATCAGCAAATGATCGGCCGCGATCGCCGGTGTCGCCGGCCCCGGTCCAGGCGGCTGAATGCGCGGCGCGCAGGCGCCGAGGAACACCGCCAGCATGAGAAGCGTCCACCTCACGGCGTCGATGCGGACCGGTCGCCGCGGGTCAGCTGCAGGAAGATGTCTTCCAGGTCCGCCTCCAGCGTCGTCATGTCGGCGATACTCAAGCCCGCCTTCTGCACCGCCGCCAGGATTTCGCCGATGGGCGTTTCACTCGGCCGATAGCGCAGCACGATGCGCCGCGGTCCTTGCAGATCCGCATGGAAACGCGCCAGCGCCGGCGGCAGCGCGGCCAGATCATCGGATAGAATGAATACCAATTCCTTACTGTCCAGCCGCCGCAGCAGGGCCTGCGTTGTATCGATGGCGATCACGCGGCCGTGGTTGATGATGGCGATGCGATCGCAAAGCTGTTCGGCTTCTTCCAGATAGTGCGTGGTCAACAGCACCGTCGTGCCGTTGGCATTGAGCTGCCGCACATAGCTCCAGAGCTGCTGGCGCAATTCCACATCGACGCCGGCCGTGGGCTCGTCCAGCACCAGCACCGGCGGATTATGCACCAGCGCCTTTGCCACCATCAGCCGCCGCCGCATGCCGCCCGAAAGCGCGCGCGCATAGGCCTCCGATTTGTCGGTCAGGCCGACCGCGCGCAGGATCTCCATTGTGCGCCGTTCCGCGCGGGGCACGCCGTAAAGGCCGGCCTGCAGCTCCAGCAATTCGCGCGGCGTGAAGAATGGATCGATGTTCAGTTCCTGCGGCACTACGCCGATGGCCGAAGCGGCGCTGCGGGGATCGCCGTCCAGGTCGATGCCCCAGATGGACACCTGGCCGGATGTTTTGATGACCAGCTGCGCCATGATGTTGATCAGCGTCGATTTGCCGGCGCCGTTCGGTCCCAGCAAGCCGAACAGGCAGCCGCGGGGAACGGTCAGATCGACATCGATGAGGGCGGGTTTTTCCGGCCCCTTCCGACTCCTGTAGGTCTTGTTGAGCCGCCGGATCTCCACTGCGGCGGCAGGCAGCGCATCCGGTTCCGGCGCGCCGGTTCGTGAAGTCGCAGGGGCAGCCGTCATGAATTCGACACAGGGTCCAGTGGAGAAGCGACGTTTTTCGGCCGCCCTGCCCCGACGAAGCAACGGGCGCGCGGCGGTTGATTATTTGCCGTCTAGCCCTATCATTCGCGGCATCCGGCGGTCAATTGCGGCCGCCCCCAACATTCCTTTGGCAATCCCGTCGATAAGCCCATGTCCCAGACCGTCGCGCCAATGCCCACGGAGATCATCGAGGTTGAAACCGCCGTGGTCGCTTGCGACGGCGGCGATGGGCCCCTGGGCCATCCCCGCGTCTATCTGAATGTGGGCAAGGCAGGGCAGATCGACTGTCCCTATTGCAGCCGCCGTTATGTTCTGAAGGCGAGTGCCGCAAGCGGGTACTGAATACTCCCCGTCGAAGCGATCATGCACCGGATGACAGCTACGCTCCGCGAGCTCGCCTTAGACAATAAGAATTGGGTCGACGAGCCCGACGCCGATCCGGACAAGACGAAATGGGTTTCCAGTTGGGCAGCGACTCCCAAGAGCTTGGCGCGTTTGGCAGGTTTCCCCGCCCTTGAAGGGCTATGGATCGGCGACGGCGGCCGGAAGAACCAGCCGGCGATTGCCGGCATGCGCCGGCTGCGCGTGCTGCGGCTCAACGGCGTTACCGGCAACGATTTGGATTTCCTCTCCGGATTTGCGAGCCTGCAACTCCTCGAGCTTTCGTCGCTCAAGGCGACGTCGCTCGGCGGGCTGGAGAAACTGCAACGGCTGGAATGCCTGATCCTGGATCACGCACCGAACTTGAAGTCGCTGCAGGAAATCGGGGGTCTCGGCGGTCTTGAGGAACTCTTCATCTCCACGCCGGCCAGTTGGGATTTGTCGCAGAAATGTATTGAGGTGGATACGCTAAAGCCGCTGGCGCGGTTGGCGGAACTGAAGCTGTTGACCTTGCGCGGCGTGCGCCCCGGCAAAGACGCTCTCCGGCCGCTGGCAGGATTGAAGTCTTTGCGGAAGGTCGAAATTTCCCATGTGCCCAGCTTCACGGTCGAGGATTTTGCGTCGCTGGCTGGCGCTCTGCCGCGGGTGATCGGTAACTGCCTGAAGCCCCACTTCCGCATGAATTTTCCCGCGCGGTGCAAACACTGCGGCGCAACTCTGGAATGGCTGACCGGTTCGGCTGGGCGCCGGCGCTCGCTCTGTCCGATCTGCGACAAGGACAAGCTCGCCGCGCATGTCGCGGAATTCATGCGGATCAAACAGTCTGTAGCAGTGAGTTAGCGCCGTTCACTCGACAGGGGCCGCCGGTTCCGGCATTCTCCTGGGGATGGCAAAGTCCGACGCTCCCAAGCATGTCTATCTGGTCGACGGCTCCGGCTATATCTTCCGGGCGTTCCATGCGTTGCCGCCGATGACGCGCGCTGACGGCACGCCGGTCAATGCGGTGCTCGGCTTCACCTCCATGCTGATGAAGCTGCTCGCCGAAACCGATGCCGATCATATCGCCGTCATCTTCGATGCCGCGCGCGCGAGTTTCCGCAATACGATCTATGCCGACTACAAAGCGCACCGGCCGGAGCCGCCGCCGGAACTGATCCCGCAGTTCGAACTGATCCGCCAGGCGACCCGCGCCTTCAACATGCCGGCGATTGAGATGCGCGGCTTCGAAGCCGACGATCTGATCGCGACCTATGCACGCCAGGCGGTAAAGGGCGGCGCCGAGGTCACCATTGTGTCTTCCGACAAGGATCTGATGCAGCTGGTCGGGCCGGGCATACGCATGCTGGACCCGATCAAGAACAAGCCGATCGGCCCGGCCGAGGTGGAAGAAAAATTCGGCGTGCCGCCGGACAAGGTGGTGGAGGTGCAGGCGCTGGCCGGCGACTCCACCGACAATGTGCCGGGCGTGCCGGGCATCGGCGTGAAGACCGCTGCCGAGTTGATCAAGACCTATGGCGATCTGGAGACGTTGCTGCAGCGCGCCGGCGAGATCAAGCAGCCGAAGCGCCGGGAGGCGTTGCAGCAGAACGCGGAACTCGCGCGCATCAGCCGCGAGCTGGTGAAGTTGAAGGACGACGTCGCCGTGGAAACGCCGCTCGGCGAATTCGCCCGCCGGGTCCCCGACCGGGAGACGCTACTGGCCTTCCTGAAGGAGAACCAGTTCCGCTCGGTCATCGCGCGGATCGAGAGCGGCAGCGTCAAATTGGGCAACGGCGCGGCCACCGGCGAATTGCCGGTTGCGCCGGCTGCGCAGACTCAGTCGGCAAAGTCCGCGCCTGCGCCCGCTGCCGGGCCGGTGGATCGATCGGCCTACAAATTGGTCCAATCGCTCGACGTACTCGATCGTTGGGTCGCCCAGGCCCAAGCGGTCGGGATCGTCGCCTTCGATACGGAAACCAGCTCCCTCGATTCTGTGCGGGCGGATCTGGTCGGAATCTCCCTGGCGACCGCGCCCGGCATTGCCTGCTACATCCCTGTCGGCCATCGCGCCTCCGCCGGACAAGGCAAGCTTGACCTTGGCGATGGCGGCGGCAGTACAAAAGATGCTCCGCCGCAAATCCCGCTGAAGGATGTCATCGCGCGGCTGAAGCCGTTGCTGGAAGACCCCGGCGTCCTGAAAGTCGGGCAGAACATCAAGTTCGATATGGAGATGATGGCGCGCTTGGGCGTACGCATCGCACCCCACGACGACACCATGCTGATCTCCTATGTGCTGGAAGGCGGACAGCACGGCCATGGCATGGACGAGCTGTCGGAGCTGCATCTGCAGCACACGCCGATCAAGTTCAATGATGTCACCGGCAACGGCAAGAGCCGGGTATCCTTCGATCAGATTCCGCTGGACAAGGCGCGCGACTATGCGGCGGAGGATGCCGACGTGACCCTGCGCCTCCACAGCTTGTTGAAACCGCGACTCTCCACCGAGCGGCTCGTCACCATGTACGAAACCATCGAGCGGCCGCTGATTCCCGTGGTCGCCGACATGGAACTCGCGGGGATCAAGCTCGACCGCGAGCAACTCAACAAGCTGTCGAGGGATTTCGCCAATCGCCTCGCGGAGCTGGAAACGCAGATCTACAAACTCGCGGGCCGCGAATTCAACATCGGTTCGCCGAAGCAGCTAGGAGAGGTGCTGTTCGACGAGATGGGCCTGCAAGGGGGCAGGAAAGGCAAGACCGGCGCCTATGCCACCGGCGCCGACTTGCTCGAGGAACTGGCCGCCCAAGGTCACGATCTGCCGGCACGGGTGCTCGACTGGCGCCAGATCGCCAAGCTCAAAAGCACCTATGCGGACGCGTTGGTCGAACAGATCAATCCGGCGACCGGCCGGGTGCATACTTCCTTCGCGCTCGCGCTGACCACCACAGGACGGCTCAGCTCCAACGATCCAAACCTACAGAACATCCCCGTGCGCACGGAGGAAGGGCGCAAGATCCGCCGCGCGTTCGTCGCTGAGCCCGGCCATAAGCTGCTGTCGGTGGATTACTCGCAGATCGAACTGCGCCTCGCCGCCCATGTGGCGGAGGTGGAGCCGTTGAAGCAGGCCTTCCGCGACGGCGTTGACATCCATGCGCTCACCGCGTCCCAGGTGTTCGGGGTGCCGGCCAAGGGCATGGATCCGATGGTGCGCCGCCGCGCCAAGGCGATCAATTTCGGCATCATCTACGGCATCAGCCCCTTCGGCCTGGCGCAGCAGCTCGGCATCCCGCAGGCCGAGGCCAAGGCCTATATCGCCGCCTATTTCGAGCGCTATCCCGGCATCCGCGACTACATGGATCGCATGAAGAAGCGCGCGCGGGAGATGGGTTATGTCACCACCTTGTTCGGCCGCCGCTGCTACCTCCCGGGCATCAAGGACATCAATCCGGCGCGGCGCGCCTTTCATGAGCGCGCAGCAATCAACGCGCCACTGCAGGGCACGGCCGCCGACATCATCAAGCGGGCGATGATCCGCGTCCCCGAGGCGTTGGCGGCGAAGAACCTGAAAGCCCGCATGCTGCTGCAGGTACATGACGAGCTGCTGTTCGAAGTGCCGGAGAAGGAGCTGGAGGCGACGTCAGCGGTCGTGAAGAAAGTGATGGAAGGCGCGCCCCTGCCGGCGCTGGAGCTCTCGGTGCCGCTGGTCGCCGAAACCGGCGCCGCCGACAACTGGGCCGAGGCGCATTAGAACCGTATCCCTTCAATCTGAATCAATCTAATTGTCTTCCCCGCGAAAGCGGGGACCCAGGGTTTCAGATCGCCGTGCTTCCCCTAGGCCCCCACTTTCGCGGGGGAGACAAGAGTGAGTAGCGACGGTTCCCATTGAGCGAATACCGCACTGAGTGCAACGTTCCGTCACAAAGTGTGAGTTGCGTCTAGTTCAACGCGCGATGCACAAGCGTGGCATGACAAACGCGCCATCAATCGCCAAGATCAGTCTGTCGGCATCCCTTGCCTCAATCAAGCCTGGCGCGCCGCTGTGCACCGTGGCCGACATCAACGGCACGTTGGTGAAGATCGGGAAGTTCAAGGGCGCCTTTGTCTGGCATTACCACGAGGATGAGGACGAGCTTTTCTGGTGTCTGGGTGGGCGGCTGACGATCCAGTTTCGCGACCGCGATGTGAAGCTCAAGGCGGGGGAGATGGTGCTGGTGCCCCGCGGCGTCGAACATCGGAGCGTCGCCGAAGAAGAAGCCCAGGTGGCGTTCATCCATCCAGCGACCACGGTCGTACCCTCGCTGCGCTGACGCGCTTATCCCGCCCCCAGGTCCGACAGCCGCTCGATGCGCGCCTCGATCGGCGGGTGAGTGGCCATCAGCGCGCTGGCGTCGGCGCTGAAGTTCTTGAACGGGTTGACGATGAACATATGCTGCGTCGCCCGGTTGGCGCCGTCGAAGGGCTGGGCATGGTCATGCAACTTCTGCAGCGCATGCATCAGCCCCAACGGATTGCGGGTGAGCTGCACCGATGTGGCGTCCGCCAGATACTCCCGCTGCCGCGACACGGCAAAGCGCACCATCTGTGCCGCGATCGGGGCCAGGATGGCGAAAATGACAAGCACGATCACCAGGATCACAGCGCCGCCGCCTTTGCCTTTGCCGCGGCCGCCACGGAAGCCCACGCCGGAGCGGCCGGCACGCAGCACGCCATCGCAGACCAGCGCGATCAGCCCCACCAGGATGCCCACCGCCGTCATATAGCGCGTATCCCAGTTGAGGATGTGGGACATCTCATGGGCGATCACGCCCTGCAGCTCTTCGCGATTGAGGTCCAGCAGCAGCCCGCGGGTCACGCCGATCATGGCGCTCTCCGGCTCCATTCCGGCGGCGAAGGCGTTGAGAGCACCGGTATTGATGACCACGATTTTCGGCTTCGGCAGGCCGGCGGCGATGGCCATCTCCTCCACCACGTTGTGCAGCATCGGTTCCTGCTCCGCCGTCACCTCCTCAGCGCCGGTCAGCGACATCATCACCCGGCCGCCGGCGGCAAAGGTCACGGCGCTGGCGATCAGCCCGATGCTCATCAGACCGCCGCTGATGATCACGCCGGCGACGCTGGGCACCGCCAGATAGGCAGCGAGTTCCAGGTTCTCAACCTGCTGCCGGTCGGCAGTGAGATAGACGTCGATCACCAGCCCCAGCAGATAGCCAAAGCTGCCGGCCAGCCCGATCAGGATGACGATGAGCAGGATGGTATTGCGCCGGTTGGCCCGCTGCGCTGCGACAAAATCGGTGCTGACGACGCGCAGCGCGGGGCGCTCGCCGGCGGGAGGCTCCGGCACCGCTTCGGCCGCGGGCTTCGAGCCCCAGGGGCCCTGTTCGGTCGAGGCCATGGGCGGATCGGCCATGGCGGCCATGCCGCGCCTCAGCGCAGATCCACTTTCGGCGTCGCCTTTTCAGTCTCCGGCACCTCGAAATAGGTGCCCATTTTGAATCCGAACATGCCGGCGATCATGCTCGAGGGGAAGCTCTGCACGCTGTCGTTCAGCGAGTTGACGCTGTCGTTGTAGAATTGGCGCGCGAAAGCAATCTTGTTCTCGGTGCCGCTCAGCTCTTCCATCAGGCGGGCTACGTTCTGGTTGGCCTTGAGATCGGGATAGGCTTCGACCACGGCCAACAGCCGGTTGAGCGCGCCGGACAGCACGCCTTCGGCGGCCATCGCTTCCGCGGGCGTCGCGGCCTGGATGGCGCTGTTGCGGGCCTTGATCACCTGCTGCAGCGTCTCCTGCTCGAAGGACATATAGTCCTTCACCACTTCCACCAGGTTGGGGATCAAGTCGTGACGGCGCTTGAGCTGCACGTCGATCTGCTTCCAGGCGTTTTCCACCTGGTTGCGGATGCCGACCAGGCGGTTGTAGAGCACGATGACGAGCAGACCGATCAGGACGAGAACGCCGAGCGCGATAAGCGGAACCATGGAATCCTCCTCAAGCCCGCCGGCCCCGCCGGCTGACGGGCGTATGCTCTACGTCGAAGATACGAAGAGATCGTTAACAGGCGGAACAAATTCAGATAAGCACAAGGCGCGGCGGGCCATGGCTAGCGCCCCCTGCGGCCCGGTCTAGCGGCCTTGCGCTTTACGGGTTTCGCCGTCTTGCGCTTCGCCGGTTTTGCGACGTTGCGTTCACCTGGCGGCGCCTTCTGCTCACCGGCCGGTGCGTAGCCGTACTTCTTGCCGATGATATCCGCCGCCTCGATCCAGAAGATTCGCCCGAAGCCGGCGACGAAATGGGCGCGCGTCAGCTCGATCCGATAGACATGGAAATCCCCGAACCCGGCATAGAGATTCGCCGCAGGCTGCTTGGCCAGGAACCGCGCCTTGAGATCGGGATCGTCGGCGCGGATCGCACGGCCCAGCAGCGTCACCCGCGGGCCGGTCAGCGGGTCCTTGCGCCCGGCCGTGCCGTCGATCAGCAGGGAGACTCTATTATCTGCGGCGATGTTCTTGGCATGCTCCGACAGATCGGAAATGAAGAGGATTGGCGATCCGCCGGCCGCCACGGCCATCAGCACCAACGAGGCGTAAGGCCAGGCCTGATACGCCGCTGCCGGCAGCGAGGTCGCCAGCGCAGCCCGGTCGGCGGTGCGCAGCAGATCGCGCACCAGCGCGGCGGGCGGTATCTGCGGTTTGGTGGCGGACTTCACGGCGCGGCGGGCCATGGCCCGCAAGATAAGATCGGCACCGGTCCGCCGCAATCGGGATCAAGCCGGCGCTTCGCCCAACGCCGTCAGTACCAGCCCATGGAAATGGTGCAGGCCATGCTCGCTGACATCGGTGCGCCCGGCGTCCACCACATAGCGGCCACCCTGATAGCCGCGGGAATGCAGGCCCCGCTGCACGCTCTCGACCAGCCCGATATCCTCGGGCTGCAGCACCTCATCGACATATTTGATCGCGTCCTGCTCGCAGGCCGAGGGCTTGTCATTCAGGAAATAGAAATCGAAATGCTCCGCCGTCGTCTCCGGTCCCGTCGGCATGATGTGCAGGATGGTGATGTTGGCGTCGCCGGGGAAGACATTGAA